>Ga0105046_10004884_pt1 | contig 21290 bp, 26 predicted proteins | sample MAT03_FD_78385 | JGI IMG/M metagenome (GOLD analysis project Ga0105046, IMG submission 78385) | Freshwater microbial communities from Lake Fryxell liftoff mats and glacier meltwater in Antarctica - MAT-03 (megahit assembly) | ecosystem: Environmental > Aquatic > Freshwater > Ice > Liftoff...
CACGGAATCAAAACAATTTTGACCGCCCAACGCAATTCTTCCATTAAGACCGTCTTTGGCTCACTGCTACTGATCGTGACCGTTGTTGGGATTTGTGCCGCGTTAGGTTGGCATAAGTACCAATCGATTATCGCTGCCTCGCAACAGGGACCGCCGCCAGAAATGCCGGAAGCGGTTTCGATTTTGCCCGCGAAGTCAATCGCGTTTCGAGCAACCGTTACGGCCGTCGGAACCATCCGGGCACCTCAATCGATCACGCTTCGCAATGAAATCGCGGGTCAAGTCATTCGTATTCCGTTGAAGGCCGGCCAAACAGTCGACAAAGGGGATGTGCTTGTTGAACTTGATCGTAGTATCGAAGACGCACAACTTCTTGCGGCGCAAGCTCGTCAACGAATGTCAAAATCGATGCTTGACCGAACACGACGTAGTGCAAACGCAAACGCATCCAGCGGCAACGAACTGGATCAAGCGGAAGCCGAAATGGCGCAAGCGGACGCAGAGATCGCAAGGTTGAAAGCAACGATCGAGAAGAAAACTTTGCTCGCTCCGTTCCGTGCTCGAGCGGGATTGGTCGATACGCATGTTGGCCAGTATCTCAGTGAGGGGACTGAGATTACGTCTCTTCAAGGGATCGACGATCACGTTCACGTTGACTTCATGATGCCGCAAGAAGTTGCGGACTCGGTCGAAATCGGACAAATCGTCCGACTACTCATTGAACCAACGCCGCTCGAAGCGACGGTGATCGCACTTGATTCATTGGCCGATCGATCCACTCGAAACCTGCTTGGTCGAGCAAGATTGAACGATCCGCCAAGCTTTCTCCAGCCGAATGATTCGGTGAAAGTTGAGGTCGCTTATGGACCTGAACGAACCACAATCGCAGTCCCCGCAGTCTCTGTTCGCCGTGCCCCGACCGGAGCATTTGTCTTTGTCGCGGAGCCAGACAAGGAAGGGGTGCTTCGCGCTGCCGTCCGCACGATCCTACCCGCACAGACGATTGGCCAAGATGTTGTTGTTTACCAGGGCGTAAGCGAGGATGAACAAATCATCGTCGATGGTTCATTCAAGCTTCGCGAGGGTTCGATGGTTGCCGGTGGGCCTCCGGCGGTTCCAGCTTTATCTGCCGATCCGGCAGCGACCGCAATCAAGACCGACATGAATCGTTAGTCTCCGCACAAGTTCTCTTTGGAAATTCATGACGTGCGATCGATCACCGACATCTTCATCAAAAGCCCCGTCCTGGCAATCGTTGTCAACTTGGTGATCGTGCTGATCGGCCTTCGGGCCGTTTTCTTACTCCCCATCCAGCAATATCCCAAGATCGAAAGCACTTCGATCTTGATCAGCACTCTGTACATTGGCGCCAGTGCCGACACTGTGCGTGGATTTCTCACCACACCGATTGAACGAGCGGTTTCGGCCATCGCAGGCGTTGACTACATCGAATCCAGCAGCACTTCCGGACTCAGCACGATTACGGTGCGTCTGAAACTGAACCATGACAGCACACAAGCACTCGCGGAAGTAAATGCAAGATTGCAACAAGTTCGCCGCGAACTGCCTGCCGAAGCGGAACCGCCGATCATTGAGCTACAACGCGCCGACCGTCCTTATGCTTCGTTTTATATTAGCTTTACGTCCGACCGATTCAGCATTTCCGAATTGACGGATTGGCTGACTCGTAGCGTCCAACCGCAGCTTTCAACGTTGTCCGGTGTGCAGCGAGTCGGTATCGAAGCAGGTCAAATGCCTGCGATGCGAGTGTGGATTTCTCCTCAGAAACTCTCGGCGATGAATTTGACGCCGGGCGACGTCTACCAAGCGTTGCGCCGGAACAACTTCCTGGCTGCGATCGGTCGCGTTAAGAACGACTCTGTTCAGATCGACCTGCTTACCAATACCGATCTCCGTACGATCGAAGAGTTCGAAGACTTGATTGTGTCGCAACACGACGGTGCCACCATTCGACTCCGCGATGTGGCTCGAGTCGAGCTTGGCGCCGAAGAGGCGCAAATGATCGCAATGTACGAAGGTAAAGAGGCCGTTTACGTTTCCGTATGGCCACTTCCGGGTAGCAACGAAATCGATGTCGCATCAAGACTTCGGGCCGCGATGGAGGAGCTTCGGCCAGCGATTCCTGGACATGTGGATATGCAGCTTGCCTGGGACGCAACCAAATTCATGAAGGACGCTATTCGCGAAATCTCAAAAACGCTTATCGAAACCATTGCGATTGTCGGGATCGTTGTGTTCTTATTTCTCGGCTCGGCACGAACGGCGTTGGTTCCGCTGGTGGCGATGCCTGTGTCTTTAATCGGCGCCGTGATGGTGATGTGGTTAATGGGTTTTTCACTCAACCTGCTGACGCTATTGGCGATTGTCTTGGCGGTGGGGCTTGTCGTCGATGACGCGATTGTGGTGGTCGAGAATGTCCAGCGTCACGTTCAGCTCGGTAAAACAAGAAAGCAAGCGGCATTAGTCGGAGCAAGGGAGCTCGTCGGACCGATCATTGCGATGACGATCACACTCGCTGCGGTGTATGCGCCGATCGGTTTTCAAGATGGTCTGACCGGGATGCTGTTTCGTGAATTCGCGTTCACGCTCGCCGCCGCAGTGGTCGTGTCTGGCTTTGTTGCTGTGACGCTCTCGCCCGTCATGAGCGCGGTGCTACTGAGCCCATCCGGAAAGGAAGGCTTTTTGACTCGCTGGGTCAATCGGCGATTCGAAACGATTCGAGCTGGCTACGCAGTCCTGCTGCGCAGTGCGATTTCCCTGCGATGGGCGATCGCGTTCTGTACGTTTCTTGTCGCGATTGCAGCGTGGCCACTTTATGTGATGTCGGGTAAAGAACTTGCTCCGGTAGAAGATCAAAGCGCGATTGCAATCGTGCTCGAGGCGGCACCCGATGCAACTCTAAAGTCGACGTCGCACTGGGCGAGTGAACTGGCCCTGTCGTTGCAATCGCTTCCCGAGACTCGGTATCTCTGGGCATTGGTCACATCGAACGGGGGGTTTGGCGGCATGATCACCAAAGATTTTAAAGATCGCGATCGCAGCACAACCGAACTGCAATCAGAAGTGTTCGGTTTGGTGTCACAAATCGCCGGGGTAAAAGCGTTTCCTGTACTCATTCCACCGCTTCCCGGTGCCGGCCAGTACGACGTGGAACTGATCATCAAAAGTGACAAGCCTGTTGAACAGATGGCACTGCTGGCTAGCGAGATCGTCCAACGCGGTCAAAAAGCTGGGATGTTTATGTTCGTTGATACGGACATGAAGCTTGACCTGCCGCAAGCAAGAATTGTTATTGATCGCGAGCAGATCGCAGATATGGGTTTGGACCTTGCGTCGATCGGACAAGAACTTGGGGTGCTGCTTGGCGGTGGCTATGTGAATCGCTTCAATTATTTCAATCGAAGCTACCAAGTCATTCCGCAGTTGGCGGAGGAAGAACGCAAGTCGGCTTCTGCCTTGATGGATTTAAAGATACGTGGTGCGACCGGTGAATTGATTCCCGTTTCAACATTCGCATCGATCGAGCCTACGACCGCTCCGAGATCACTTCAGCGATTCCAGCAACAAAGCTCGCTCCGCATCTTTGCCGGCGTGTTCCCCGGCGTTACCAAGGAGCAAGGCCTAACGACGCTTGAAGGAATCGCAAAGGAAGTGCTTGGCGATGCGGCAGTGATCGATTTTGGCGGTGAGTCGCGACAGATTCGTCAAGAAGGCTCATCGTTAGTCGTCACGCTGGGCTTTGCGCTGGTTCTGATTTATTTGGTTTTATCAGCTCAGTTCCATAGCTTTCGCGATCCGTTGATCGTGCTTGCCGGATCAGTACCTCTGGCAATCTCCGGTGCACTTGTACTGACCTTTCTTGATCTGACGACCATTAACATCTATTCCCAGGTTGGATTGATTACGCTGGTCGGTCTCGTCGCGAAGAATGGAATTTTGATTGTTGAGTTTGCCAATAGCCTCCAAGAAAAAGGTCTCGATAAGTATGAAGCGATTATGGAAGCTTCGCAAACTCGGTTGCGCCCCGTTTTAATGACCAGCGCCGCAACTGTTCTGGGGCACTTCCCACTGGTCATCGTCACCGGCCCTGGCGCAGAGTCGCGCAACAGCATCGGGATCATCTTAGTGGCAGGAATGTTGATCGGTACGTTCTTCACGTTGTTCGTTGTTCCCGCACTCTATCAACTGCTCGCCGCTTCCCATTCTCTTGTCGACGAAGACGAGCCGGAATTGTCAAATTTAGGTCACCCCCAGCGAAGCGAAGTCAGGCAAACGAGTCTTGTCTAGTCGGCCACGAAGTCGTTGCACCCGAAAGCACCAGACTGGGAGTTTTCGTGGAGAGGGTAAGAACGACCTGCAGACGAGTTCTATAGGACGCAAGCCGGACCCGCCGCGATCATTCTGTCGATTGGCCGCCGCGACCAGCTCACGGAGCTGGATATCGAAAAGACGCTTCTATCGGGAAGCTCATGCCACGACCGATCATCCGGCGGTTCGGACGCCAGTGAGATCGATCGAAACGGCTCGCAGCCGGGGCGATTCGTCTTCTGTTGGAGGGAAAATAGTGTGTTTCGAAAACGAGTTCCCACGAGGACCGAACCGTTGGTGAGCAGGAAATTCAGCTTGGCTTGATTGTCGCTGTGCGAGTTTGCTTCGGCAGTGCGGTTGCGGCGTTCGAGCTCAAGAACGCCATTCGCAAACGTCTGTCGCCCTGACGGCAAACATTCGACACATATCGCCAGATCCTTGCGGTTAGCGAACTTGGGTTTTGACGTCTGTATTCGCTGGGTGTTTATTACAGCCCGGTTCGACCGCGCGGGAGTTTCCCTGCTTAGCTACTGGTGGATGATCGTTGCATCAAGCGCGACCGTGTCACTGTAGTCGTATGAGTGGAAGAAACGACTGAGGCGACTTGCGAGAACGCTTAGGTAAAGCGTGCGAAACCGCGTTTCCGTCGTTTCGCTTGTATACTGGCCAGCGGTTTCGGGGTAAGTGAACTCGTCGAGGTGACGACGAAACTCAGCGCGGCCTGTTTCGATATCATAGACAGTTGTCGTAACGGTTGCTCTTCCTCGATACAGAGTTGCACCGTCGCGTAGGCGCAAGTCGGTCATTTCAATCGCGACGACTTTGTCTGCTTTGACGCCACGTCCGATATCGATGAATTCGATCGCGTCCCATCCATTGCGATCTCGCCATTGCTGGACTTCGTCTTCACGCACGATTTCAATTTTCTTGACTTCAGTTTGAAGAATATCAGCAACACGCCGACTCAAGATTCTAGCGGACGCATCATCGCTATACTGGCTGCTATCCGTGATCGTTACGACAGCCACTCGCTGGTCTTCAAGTCCTGCGAACTCAGCTTCGACCGAGTGTCCTTTGACCGCGTTCATTAAATTTGCCGCGATCCCCAAGCAGCCTGGCTGGGTGAGGACCAATAAAACTGCCAACGAAAGGGGCAGTGCGATCCCCGGTTCAATACGCCCGCGAGCGGCAATCCTGCTGAACATCACGAATCCTTTCGCTTCATCCGAAACTAAACCGTTTGTAAAACTAATCTTTCTCTTGGCAAGCCCGATCATCGGTCAATTGCCAAGCCAGGCCCGCCAGGCCCAGTCTGCTAACGCGACTGCAATCGCCATCGCCAGTGCCCAGGCGAGCGCGACGAGCCATTTCCTTGCCGGCCACTGAGGTAGCCCTGCAAGGAACGCTAAACCGAATATTAACGATATGTCAATCAGTCCCAGCATCGTGCCACCGGGATTTGTCTTCATGCTTGCGACAAAATCGCCACGAACCAAGTGCGCCCACGATGTTGTCATACCACACGCTGGACAACGAACCCCGAAAAGAACTCGCGTCGAACACGGCGGCAAGCCTAACTGCTGGTGAGTTCCCAGGCCCGATGACGCTGGACGCAACTGCGTGGCAACGACCATCGGACAAGCAAACAGCAGCGATCCAGCCAGCAGCGTGAGCCGAACAGGGAAGGATCCCGTCAGGAACGTAAACAAATCGAGAATTCCAACGCAAGCGGAGAATGAATAGTATCCGTCGATTGTAAACCAGCTCGGCAAGTTCGACAGTCGCGAGATCGCGATCACAAATCGACAAAGTTTCCTGAAAAAAAAAGGGTCCTGGCGGCTAGCCTAACGAGTTTCGTACCGCGTTTTTCGGGTTATTGGCGAACTTTAAAAAAACTCCGTGCAAAACGTCTAGGAGCCGTTGACCTAGAGCAAGCGAAGCGATACCTTCTGCCTTCCTCGATTTGAGGCGAGTTTACTTCCCAGTATTTGTTTTGCTTTGTGTAGGTTAGGTGTCCCGTGTCGGCTGGATCAAACGAAGTTATCCGCATCCGCATGGAAGCGTACGATCACTCAGTGCTCGATCAAAGTGCACAGGAGATTGTAGACACCGTCAAGCGAACGCACAGCGAAGTTCATGGTCCGATTCCGTTGCCAACGCGAATCGAACGATATACGGTCCTTTCGGGTCCATGTATTGACAAGAAGGCTCGTCAGCAGTTCGAGATCCGCACTCACAAGCGACTGATTGATATCGTTCAGGCAACTGCCAAGACGATTGAGGCTCTTAACAAGCTCAGTTTGCCTGCTGGTGTTGATATCAAGATTAAGGCTTCGGCAAGGTAGTTCTTGCTGGATTCAAATAGTTTAGTTTGTAGCGGTGGGTCTCTTGGTGGGGCTCGTCGCGTTAAGGCGGCATGACTGCTGTCTCAGGTTTAGTTCAAGTCGGTTTCCTGTTCAACGGAAGCTTCACGACATCGGTTCTGTGTCTCGGCTAACGCCGGCTTTTGCAGAAATGGATCGTGTGGCAATTGAAGTGGGGCCGTTTACCCGTTCGCCATTCGAGGCGTTTGATAATGTCACGCGGAATACTCGGCCGTAAAGTCGGCATGACGCAAGTTTATCGCGAAGACGGCACTGCCGTTCCGGTTACCGTTATCGAAGCTGGTCCATGCAGTGTTCTGCAGGTTCGCAGCATGGCTCGAGATGGTTACGAAGCGGTTCAGCTTGGGTTTGCAGATAAGCCGCGTCGCCTTGCTAATCGCAGTGAGCGTGGTCACGTCGCTAAGATTGAGAGCAAGCGTTCAAAGTCGCGTGCGGCCGCAGGCGTTGAGATTGCAGTGAAGGCTGATTGCGAACCAAAGCGATTTATTCGCGAATTTCGCGGTGCTTCAACTTTAGAAGTCGGTGCCTTGGTTGGTGTTGGCGTGCTTGAGTCCGTGAAGCGAGTTGATGTGACGGCAACGTCCAAGGGTCGCGGTTTCTCGGGTGTTATGAAGCGACACAATTTCGCCGGACAGCGTGCAACTCACGGCGTTAAGAAGTGTCATCGTCATCCCGGTGGTACAGGAAGCAGTGCGGATCCGAGTCGAGTCATCAAGGGGATGAAGATGGCTGGTCAGTATGGCAATGCAAGGATCACGACTCGAAACCTAGAAATTGTCCGGATTGATACCGAGAATAATCTGCTTCTCGTCCGCGGGTCGGTTCCAGGTCCCAATGGCGGTTTTGTCACAATCAGTGAAACCAATATGCTTCGCTAGGGTTAAAGCGAATTTAGGCAAAACAATCATGACAAGTCTTCCAATTTATAATATCTCCGGCTCGCAAGTCGGAACATATGAGATCGACCCGTCGGCGATCGCGCCGAGTATTAACAAGCAGTTGATGCACGACGTTGTGGTGATGTATCAGGCAAATTTGCGACAGGGCTCGCACAGTGCGAAGACTCGCGCTGAAGTGAGTGGCCACAAGAAGAAGATGTATCGCCAGAAGGGTACTGGTAATGCTCGTGCTGGTGGTAAGCGAACAAATATTCGTCGGGGCGGTGGTGTGGGGCACACAATCAAGCCTCGCGATTACAGTTATCGTTTGCCGAAGAAAGCGATCAAGCTTGCAACTCGAATGGCAATCGCTGCAAAGATTCATGACAACGAAGTGGTTGTTGTGGACTCGTTTGCTCTTGATGCTCCGAAGACAAAGCAAGTCGCAAATCTGTTGAAGGTTTTGAAGTTCGATAGTTCGACGACACTGATTGCGACCGCTGGTATTGATCAGATGGTTTACATGAGTGCGCGGAATATCGAGGGCGTTTCGGTGTCGGCTGTGCGTGACTTGAATGCACTTTCGGTGCTAAAGACTCGCCGAATGCTTGTCACAAAGGACGCACTGGACAAGATTAAGGACGGTAGTTTTGCTGAGCCGCTCGCGGCCGTTTAATGGCAGATGTCCGAGAACGCTAGTTGCGATTCGCGGAAGTTAAAAGAATGATTTTGTTTGTAACGCCGATAGTCGGAAGTTAGTAACGATGGGAAAAGTACAAGCCCCAACACCTGAGTCGGGTAGCTGCAAGCTCGAACCGCATCAGGTATTGCTGCGACCGCTGGTCACCGAGAAGGGTGTTCATCGGTCGGTTCGGAACAACCAGTATGCTTTCGAGATTCATCGTGAAGCGAACAAGTACGACGTCAAAAAAGCGATCGAAGCTTTGTTTGATGTGAAAGTGGAAAAGGTTTGCACTCAGACTCGCAAGGGCAAGTCGCGTCGCTATCGTTTCCGAATTGGAAAAACGCAGGATTGGAAGAAGGCGATCGTTCACTTGCATCCAGACAGCAAGATCGATTTCTTTTAGGCAGTGTGGCAAGGCGATAGTGTCGCTTTGCAGACTGGTCAAGTTAAGTCACTACAGCACTTTTTTGATATAAATTCATGGGCATTCGAGTATACAAGCCGACCAGCGCCGGTCGTCGAAACGCTTCGGTTAGCGATTTTGCTGACCTGACGCCAGGCTATACGCCCGAGCGAAGTCTGCTCCTTCGCCAGAAGAAGAAGGCAGGTCGAAACAATCAGGGTGTAATTACCTCTCGGCACCGAGGTGGTGGTCACAAGCAGATGTATCGCATGATCGATTTTCGTCGAACGAAAGACGGTATCGCAGGTAGGGTCGACAGTGTTCAGTACGACCCGATCCGTTCAGCTCGAATTGCTTTGCTTGCCTATGCAGATGGGCAGAAGAGCTATGTGATTGCTGTCGAAGGTATCAAGGCCGGTGACGTGTTGGAAAATGGCCCGGATTCGGAGCCGAAGGTTGGCAACTGCCTGCCACTGAAGAACATTCCTTTGGGAACGATGATTTGCTGTATCGAGTTGCGACCGGGAACGGGCGCATCGATGTGTCGAAGTGCGGGGACCTCAGCGACGCTAATGGCACGTGAGGCAAATTGGGCTCAGCTGTCGTTGCCGAGTGGTGAAATTCGACGAGTTCCGAGTGCGTGTCGGGCAACCATTGGTCGCGTTGGTAATGCGGATCATATGAAGGTAGTGATCGGTAAGGCCGGTAGAACTCGCTGGATGGGCAAGCGTCCTTATGTTCGCGGTACCTGTATGAACCCAATCGACCATCCGCACGGTGGTGGTGAAGGTAGAACAAAGGGCGGTCGGCATCCGGTCAGTCCTCAGGGCAAGAGTGCCAAGGGTGGTGCAACTCGTCAGCGTCGTAAACCAAGCAACAGCGCTATTGTTCGCCGTCGCAAGAGCCGTCGTTATGGTCAATTAAAGCTGCACAAGTAGGCGAAAGAGTTTGACACATGAGTCGTAGTAGTAAAAAGGGTCCGTTTGTGGATCCGAAGCTGTTCTTTAAAGTTCAGAAGCAAGCAGAAGTTGGTCGCAACGAGCCGATTAAGACTTGGGCAAGGCGATGCACGATCGTTCCCGAGTTCATTAACCTGACGTTTATGGTTCATGATGGACGCAAGCATGTAAAGGTTCTCGTGACCGAAGACATGGTTGGTCATAAGTTGGGTGAGTTTGCGCCAACGCGTACCTTCAAGGGGCACGGCGGCAAGGGCGGAAAGAAGTAGTTGGATTGTGTAGGTGATTTTGTGTCGCCTGCGTAGTTTTGTTGGTTGAAGTTTTTATCGTTTGATTAGTGGATCGAAGCCATGGCTATCCAAGCAATTCATCGCAACGCCCGTATCAGTTCCCGCAAGGTTCGACTGGTCGCGGATTTGGTACGCGGTAAGTACGCCGATGAGGCGCTCGACATTCTGAAGTACCAGCCGCAGCGAGGCGCTCGCATGCTGGAGAAGGTCCTGTTGAGCGCTGTCGGAAACGCTGCTGATCCGGCTCAAAATAACGGTCGAAGTTACCGTGTTGAAGAGTTGGTAATCACGAACGTGCAAGTAGGTGGCGGGCCGATGTTTAAGCGAGTCCGTCCGATGGCTCGCGGAATGGCGTTCATGGTGAGGAAGAGAAGCAGTCATATCACGGTCGGTTTGTCGCCGATCGATGAGATTTAAAAGTTCGCTAAGGTTTCGTTCTAAAGTCAAAAGCCGAAATTAAGCATGGGCCAAAAAGTCAATCCGATCGCGTTTCGTACCGGTGTTACCCGAGGTTGGGGTAGCCGTTGGTATGCTTCGAAGAAGGATTTTGCAGATTTGTTAGTGGAAGACCGAAAAATCCGGCACTTCATCACTAAGCATCCAAAGAAAACACAGTACAAGAGTGCGGGGATTGACCGCATCGAGATCGAGCGAACAAGAGACGAAGTGCGAGTGATGTTGTTCGTCGCACGTCCGGGTTTGATCATAGGTAAGAAAGGGACCGAAGTTGAAGTCCTTCAAAACGAACTTCAAAATTTGATTGGACGCCGTGTAAATTTGAAGGTCGATCAAGTTGAGCGACCCGAGATCATGGCACAATTGGTCGCAGAAGATATTGCTCAGCAACTTGCCAAGCGTTCGAGCTTCCGCCGAACGTTGAAGCGATCGCTGGAGCAGACGATGGACGCCGGTGCCAAAGGGATCAAGATCCAGATGGCCGGGCGACTTGGCGGAGCTGAAATGGCAAGGCGCGAGAAGCAGAGCATGGGATCGGTCCCACTCAGCACGTTCCAAGCAAAGATTGATTACGGAAAAACCGAAGCGATGACGCCACAGGGGCACATCGGGATTCAGGTTTGGATAAACCAAGGTACTTACGGAGACGACACCGATGGCGCTGATGCCCAAGCGGGTCAAGCATCGAAAAAGCCAAAGAGGGCGCATAAAAGGTAATGCGACTCGCGGTAACACGGTCGTGTTCGGTGACTTTGGCCTCCAATCTCTTGAACCAGGTTGGATCAAGGCTACGACGATCGAGGCGGGTCGTATTGCAGGTCAGCAGTACGTTCGCGGTGAAGGCAGGCTTTACATACGAATTTTCCCGGACAAGTCGGTAACCAGCACTCCGCTGGAAACACGAATGGGCAAGGGTAAGGGTGAGCCTGACTTTTGGTGCGCGGTCGTTAAGCCTGGCACGATTTTGTATGAGCTCGGTGGTGTGACCGAACAGCAGGCCAAGGTCTGTTTTGCGCGGTTAGCTGCGAAGATGCCGATTAAAGTGCGTTTCGTGACGCGACGTAGCTTTTAGTTAAGTTTTATGACCGCATTTGCAGTCGACGAACAAACGCGATCGGTTAAATTGCCGGTCGCAGAGTGAAACGATATGGTCCTTTTTATAGTGATTGATTCCCGATGACAAAAGCCGCTGAACTCCGCGAAATGAGCGATGAACAGCTTGGGCTGACCGCAAAGGAAGCTGCTGAGAAGCTGTTTCGGTTGCGGTTTCAGTCGCAGGCAGAACGGCTCGACGTTCCTAGCGAGCTACGCAAGAACCGGCGACTAATCGCCCGCGTGAAGACGCTTGAAACCGAACGACAGAAAGCTGCGGCCGCAAAATAGGTCGAGTGTTAGACAGTAAAAGAATAAGCAAGATAGAGCCAGAACGAAAATGCCAAAACGAGTTGTCCAAGGAATCGTAACAAGCGACAAGATGAGCAAGACTCGACGTGTCGAGTTGGCTCGATTGACCAAACATCCGATGTACGGAAAGTACATTCGTGGACGAACGATTTGTTACGCACACGATGAGAATAATGAGTCGGCGGTGGGTGATAAGGTTGAGATTATCGAGTCGCCTCCGTTAAGTAAGCTGAAGCGTTGGAAGTTAGTGAAGGTATTGGCGAAAAGCACCGACGTCGATTTGGTTGCTTTGAAGGCCGCTCGAAAAGGCAGCACTCCTACCGAGGGCGAGGCGCTCGAGTCGGCAAAAGTTTCAGGTGGAAAGGCCTAAGGGCCCTTCGATCGAGGGTTTGTGAGGTTTCGACTAGGTGTCGGGATCTATAGAAAATTTTGTTAAGCGAAGCATTCGATTTGTAGTCGGCAAGACATTCCATGATCCAGCAAGAAACAAGACTCGACGTTGCGGACAATACCGGTGCTCGTCAGGTGATGTGCATCAAGGTACTGGGCGGCAGTCGCCGGCGAACGGCTGGCTTGGGTGATATTATCGTGTGTAGCGTGAAAAGCGTTATTCCCGGCAGCGAAGTGAAGAAGAAGGCGGTGGTTCGGGCGGTTGTGGTGCGAGTAAAGCATCCGACCCGTCGCCCAGACGGTAGCTATATTAAATTCGACACCAATGCCGTCGTTTTGATTGACAAGGATAAAACGCCTCGTGGTACGCGTATTTTCGGTGCGGTTGCTCGAGAGTTGAGAGATGCGAACTTCATGAAGATCGTCAGTCTCGCCAGTGAAGTGGTTTGAGAGAAAAGTATTTTCCGGAAACGTCCGGTCACCATCCATCAGTAGTTGATTGTCATGTTTTTTCGAACTGAAGACCAAGTCATCGTCATCACCGGAGCCGACAAGGGCAAAACCGGTAAGGTGTTAAAGGTCGACCGCAAGAAGAATAAACTTCTTGTAGAAGGCATTGCGAAGGTTTGGAAGCACGTCAAGAAAAGCCAAAAAAATCCGCAGGGCGGACGTTTGAACAAGGAGATGCCGATCTCTGCGAGCAATGTGATGATTGTTTGTCCGCAGACCGGGAAGCCAACGCGAGTGGGAGTTCGTTATCTCGCTGATGGCAGTAAGGAACGATTCGCAAAGAAGAGTGGTGCAAGTCTTGGGAAGATCGCTCCGGCGGATCCGAAGTACGCGCAAAATAAGTAGTCTGCTGACCTTCAGTGAAGCCAAGAAACCAGATAATAGATCATGTCCGATAACAAGCCACGATTCCAAATCGCTTACGAAGCAAATATTCGACCAGCTTTGGTTGAGCAATTCGGTTATAGCAACCCGCATCGAGTTCCGCGTTTAGAGAAGATCGCGCTGAACATGGGAGTGGGGGATGCGGTCACCGACAAGAAAGTTTTGGATATCGCCTTTGATGCAATGATGGACATCGCGGGACAGCGTCCGGTGTTCACTTTGGCTAGGAAGTCGATTGCGACGTTTAAGCTTCGTGAAGGAATGCCGATCGGTTGTATGGTGACCCTTCGCCGCCACCGGATGTATGAATTTTTGGATCGTTTGGTCTCGATTGTTCTCCCTCGGGTTCGCGACTTTCGTGGGATTAGCCGCAAGGCGTTCGACGGCCGTGGAAATTATAGTATGGGGTTGAGTGAGCAGTTGGTTTTCCCCGATCTGAATCCGGATAAATACACTCGCCCTCAGGGTATGACGATTTCGATGGTGACTTCAGCGCGAACGAACGATGAGGCTCGCGCCTTGTTGGAAATGTTCGGTATGCCGTTCAAGCAGGATACGAAAAAGACCGTTGTGGCTTAGTTGGCCGCCCGGGACATTGTTTTGTTAATGAGACCGTGTCGTAGTTAGTTTGATAGAAATTTAACCCAACGTAAACGCCAGGTATTCGCCCGTGGCAAGTAAATCAAAGATCGCAAAGGCCGCTCGTAAGCCTAAGTTCTCCACTCGTCAGGAGAACCGCTGCAACTTCTGTGGTAGGCCGCGTGCGGTTTATCGCAAGTTCGGTTTGTGTCGCATTTGTTTCCGTGAACAAGCCAATGCTGGTTTGATCCCGGGCGTACGTAAGGCGAGTTGGTAGGAAGAGACGACAGGGAACCCCGATTATGATGACAGACCCGATCGCCGACATGCTCACTCGTATCCGAAATTCGGTACGCGTCGAACGGCCTTATGTAGATATCCCAACCAGTCGCGTGAAGCGCGGCATCGCTGATGTGTTGAAGCGAGAGGGATTTATTTGGGATTGGAAAGACATCGACACCGAAGGTGAGCCAGTGGCTCAGCTACGTGTTGAGCTGAAGTATGGTCCCAATGGTGAACGTGTGATCCAAACGATCAAGCGGGTCAGCAAGCCTGGACGCCGGTTGTACACTCGCAGTCGTGAATTGAAGCCGGTTCTTGGTGGGCTCGGTATCAGCATCATCAGCACCAGCAAAGGTGTGATCAGTGATCGCGAAGCTCGGCGTGACAATGTCGGTGGTGAAGTGTTGTGCGAAGTCGCGTAACCTGCGGTTTAGTTGGTTTGGCTGGCGATCGATCGCCTATAAGAAGCATTTAATCAGACAGTAGCGCTATGAGTCGAATTGGAAAAAAACCGGTAGCCGTCGAAAGTGGCGCGAAAGTGTCCGTAGATGGTCGATTGATCAAGGTCGAAGGGCCCAAGGGGACGCTCAGTTTTGAGCATCGTCCGGAGGTGTCTGTCGCCGTTGACGGTGACGGAAAGCATGTGGTCGTTTCGGGTGATCAGTTGAGTCGTGAGTCCAGAATGTATCACGGCCTTACTCGGGCTTTGGTTGCTAATATGATCGCGGGCGTGACCAAGGGTTACGAGAAGAAGCTGGAGATCATTGGCGTTGGTTACCTTGCCGCAATTCAAGGTGACACACTTCAACTTCGCGTTGGTTTCGCCAACGAGCTGCAGAAGAAGATCCCTAAGGATTTGAAGGTAACTTGCCCTGACCAGACGCATATTGTGGTCCAGGGTTGTGACAAGCAACGCGTTGGTCAGTTTGCTGCGGAAGTTCGATCGCTGAGAAAGCCTGAGCCTTACAAGGGTAAGGGCGTTCGCTATCAGGGTGAACAAGTAAAGATCAAACCTGGTAAGTCGGCTACTAAGTAATTACCGCTATCGGGTTTGCGAGTCGGACACCGGGGCGTTGTGCAAATTTTATTTTTGAATGAACGACGATGGATAAGAACAAGAAAACAGCTGGTCGCAGACTAAGACGGAGTCAACACGTTCGAAATAAGTTGCGTGGCGATGCTCAGCGTCCGCGATTGTGTATTGACCGTAGCTTGAAGCATTTTAGCTGCCAGTTGATCGATGATCTTTCTGGGAAAACCCTTGCGAGCGCTTCGACGCGTGATAAAGCGATGAGGGATTCGCTCAGTGTCGGTGGGAATTGTGATGCGGCAGCGGAGATCGGCAAGTTGATTGCGAAGCATGCTGCGGAAGTTGGTGTTACGATGGCTCGTTTGGATCGCGGATATACGAAGTACCATGGCCGCGTGAAAGCTTTTGCTGATGCGGCGCGTGAAGGCGGCTTGCAGTTCTAAAGTTAGACAAATTTTCAGGTAGTTTAGAAGATGAGTAGCGGACAACAACAGCAAGGTCAACGCGGCGGTGGACGCAAGCCCCGCGATCGTAAAGAAAAGGAAGAGACCGGGATGCCGGGTGATCTTCTTGATCGTGTAGTAAAGATCAAGCGTTGTGCCGCTGTGGTCAAGGGCGGTCGTCGTTTCAGCTTTGCTGCGATGGTGGTTGTCGGTGATGGTAAAGGCAAAGTTGGTTGGGGTTACGGTAAAGCGAACGAAGTGCCGCCTAGCGTTACGAAAGCACAGAAGCAAGCAAGTCGCGGGATGGTTCAGGTCCCGCTGATTGACGGAACGATTCCGCATCAGGTTTGGGGCAAGTTTGGAGCGGCCAAGGTGGTTTTGCTCCCTGCTGGTGCTGGTACTGGGATCATTGCAGGGCAAGCCGTCCGAGCCGTTTGCGAAGCTTGTGGGATACATGATATTTTGACAAAGAGCTTTGGGACTAACAATCCTGTCACCTTGGTGAAGGCAACGATTGACGCGATGAGCAAGCTTCGAACTCGCGAACAAATTGCGGCACTACGCGGTGTTGATGTAGGCACTGGGAAGTAAATCATTCGTTCGGTGTGATAATTTTCGTGTCACCCATTGCGACGTCCACTTTATAAAATTCGACTGATATGAATCTCAACGACGTAAATCGCGGAATCCAGAAGTTTAAGAATCGCAAACGACTTGGTCGTGGTTGTGGTTCGGGAACAGGCAAGACCGCAGGCCGTGGTCACAAGGGCCATAAGAGCCGCAGCGGTTACAGCCGCAAGGTAACGTTCGGTGCGACGATGATTCGTCGGATTCCGAAACGGGGCTTTACCAACAAGTGGGCTGTTACTGTGTTTGCTGTGAACGTGGGCAGATTGAGTGACGTTTTTGATGACGGCGCTGAGGTGACACTCGACGTACTTTCGAAGAAAAACATCGCAAAGGGAACTTTTGACGAAGTCAAGATTTTGGGTGATGGAGAAATCACCAAGAAGCTGACGGTGACTGCGCATCGGTTTAGTAAGTCTGCGGAAGAGAAAATTGCTGCGGCCGGTGGCAAGGTTGTTAAGATCGCACCGAAGCGAACTCCGAAGGAACGCGTTGCCGCCTTGGCAAAGGCTTAATGATCTAGTGTTTGAATATGACCCGATGCGTGATCAAGGGACCCAGTATCTCTTGCTTGTGCATCGGGTTATAAATTTAACGTCCCTCCTGTGGATCGACCCGTGGATGGCGTCGGGTCGCGATTCCCCTCGCTTCGTCGTCTCGTATTAGTTAAACTCCTAGGCTTTCCGACGGACCGTGGCCAGGCTTTGTTGAATCATGATTGAAAAACTACGAATCATTTTTTCGATTCCCGAATTGCGTCGGAAGATCTTTTTGACGCTTGCTCTGTTGGGTATTTATCGTATCGGATTTCACATTCCGCTTCCGATGGTGGCCACTGACCTGCAGGACTCCAGTGGTGGAGCGGCTAATTTTCTCGAGAAGGTCAGCCTTTTCGCGGCTAGTGATTTGCGGAATGCGACGATCTTCGGGTTGGGGATCATGCCCTACATTTCTGCTTCGATCATTTTTCAGTTGCTCGGGACGGTTTACAAGCCGCTCGAAGAGCTAAAGAAAGAAGGCGAGGCAGGTCGCAAGAAGTTGAACGAATACACACGGTACCTCACCGTGCTTATTTCCTTGGTACAGAGTTGGGTGTTTCTCAAGTTTATGATCATGGCCGGGGGCGAAACCGGCTACGGTAACATCAGCCCCAATTTCCTCAACGCGACCGGCGATGGATTGTATTGGGGATGGCAGGTAGTGGCGGTCATGGTGATGACCTGTGGAACAATATTCTTGATGTGGCTCGGGGAACAAATCGATGAGTATGGTATCGGCAACGGGATTAGCCTGTTGATCATGGCCGGGATTTTGGCCCAGATGCCGCTTGCTTTGTATGAACTGGTCCGCAACATGAGTGTTGAGTTAACCGGTTTGGCGAAGGGCCAAGTGGGAGTCGAGACGTTAATCATTCTCGTTTTGTTGTTTATCGGTGTGGTTTTTGGCGTGGTGTTTATCACCATGGGACAACGCAAGATTCCAACCCAAAGTGCCAAGTTCACACGTGGTCGAAAGGTTTATGGCGGTAGTCGTCAGCATTTGCCTCTTCGCATCAATCAGGCCGGCGTTATGCCGATCATTTTTGCAAGTAGTTTGTTGATGATTCCTGGTGTGATCTTTGGTTTCTTAGCTCAAAGCTTCAGCACTGGTAGTACGTTGTTCAACGGGTTTACGCGTATGAGCAGCACTCTTAACGATCAATCATCGTTCTTCTTCAACTTGCTCTATATCGCGATGATCTTCTTTTTCTGCTACTTCTGGACTGCAATCACCTTCAACCCGAAGGAGATGTCGGACAATTTGAAGGAGAGCGGGACGTTCATTCCTGGTTATCGGCCGGGCCGGCGAACGACGGATTATCTGGAAAAGGTAATGGTCCGAATCACGTATGTCGGAGCCGCTTTCCTTTCGTTAGTTGCAATCGTCCCAACCATTGTTTACGGTTCGCTTGGCGTCCCGTATTCAATCGCCGGTTTCTACGGCGGTACTGGGCTGTTGATTGCGGTCAGTGTCGCATTCGACTTGATCCAAAAGATCGACAGTCATCTGGTAATGAGAAATTACCGTGGCATGCTTGAGGGTACTGGCAACACGCCTGGTCCGTCAAATTAGTTTGCTTTACCACTCCGTCATTGGCGCAAGTTAAACCGGAAAGACAACGATGCGGATCGTGTTTATCGGACCGCCCGGCGCTGGTAAGGGAACTCAGTGCAAGCTATTGACCGAGCATCTATCGATTCCTCACCTCTCGACGGGTGAAATGCTGAGAGGGGCTCGGAAGGAATCTGCCCTTGGTCGTTTGGTAGCCTCTTATATCAATTCCGGTCGGTTGGCTCCTGACTACTTGGTGATGCGGATTGTCAAGAAGCGACTGATGGATGCTGATTGTGCATCCGGTTGTTTGTTTGATGGTTTCCCTCGCACAATTGTTCAGGCTCAACTGTTGGATGAACATCTTGCGGCGAATGGTGAAGCCGTGGGAATGGTAGTTGATTTGGTGGTCGAGCAGGAAGAGTTGATTGCGCGAATGCTAAAGCGAGCCGAGATCGAACAGCGAGCTGACGACACTGAAGATACCATCGCCGCCCGACTCCGCGTATTCTTCACGCAAACGGCGCCCTTGCTTCAGTACTACTCCGGGCATGGTGTCGTTGAGCGAGTCAATGCAATGCGTTCACCCGACGAGGTTTTCAACGACATTCGGTCTCGAGTTGAAAGAACGTCGAAGCATGGCTAAGTGATCGGATGGCTATCGCCTTGATACCGCTTTAGGCGTTTAAATCGTTGCGGTCCTTCGTTTGAAGAAGCATTGCGTCGAACTTCGCCGTTTCCGGGGAATTCAGTTTTTGGCGATTGACCTTCTGCAAAACAATCGCGGCTTCTGCAAGATCTTTGCGAATGGTTATAAGGATCTGGGCTACTCGTAAACGCCAGCGATCGGCTGTCGCAGGGTAGCGTTTAATCCCAAAGTTGAAGACTTTCGCTGCGGAATCAAACTGCTTTGTTTGGATCAAGCCCTCGGCGATTCGGTTGATAACAGATGCGGAGGGCTTGAAAAGTGGATTCGATTGAATGGCGGTCGAGAGTATTTCTAGAGCACCCTTAAAGTTTCCATGCGAGACGGCGGATTCAAGAATGTCCTCGGTTCTCGGCGGTTCGGGCAAGTCGGTTTCATCTATCCATGAGGTATCTGTTGGCATTGACGTGGCCGGGCCGGAGAACAGCGTATCCGGGCTTTTGATTAGTTTGATTGCGGGCGTTTGGCCGGTGTCCGGTATCGATATATTGACGGACGTCCATTTTGATTGGTTAGATAACAACGACGCTTGCTGTGGTAGGGTGATCTGCCATTTTGGCTTGGAGGCTTCAAGCCTCGCTTTTTCTTGCACTGCCTCTAGTTCCGCTTTCTTTTTTTCCTCGGCCAATTTGCGTCCAGGTATCAATTCCTTCGCCGTCCAAGGTTCAAATTTTTCGCCGGTAACCTGCGAAACAATATCAAAGCCTTCGCAATCAACCCAGCCGATAACTAACATCCCTAATCCCAAAACGAAACCAGCAACAGCACCAAACATGTGTAGCATCGGTGTGCTTATTGCACCGCCAACCAACAGTGAACCAATAAGTTCTTTCACAATGAAGACGGCTGCTACGGTAAGCACTGGCCATTCGTAGGCTCCCCATCGACTAACGACGTCAAACTCGTTGACGGGAGCCCACACGGCACAGATCGCCAATAACCCAAAGACCAAACAGGAAGAACCAAGTGATACACCATGGCCATTCTCCAGCAGGCCTTTTCGTAGCCCCTCGATTACCTCTGCTTGTTCGTCTTCTGACATCACTTCCCATTCTTCGTTGCCATCGAACTGTTTCGCTAGCTCTGAGGCCTCGTTTCCGTAGTTTGACCGGAGCATCAAGACCTGCTGAACCGAGGCGTGCAAGATGCAGATTGCCAAGCATAGAACAAGCATTCGCAGCCAACCGAGCTTGCCTTCAACTAGTAATCCGAAGGGCCAGAGAAAAATCATATTACCGATAACATGCATCCAGCCAGCATGTAGAAAATTGCATGAGATCCATTGCAGCGGATGGAGTCCATCGCCGTACGAAAGGCACCATGGGATAATGGCCTCCGGTTCAACCGGCATGAGACCAACATGAATCAGCAGGTTGATCGCGATCAATGAAACCGTTGTGATCGGATAGTGATAGAGCGGAGCGTCGCTTCCGGTTACTAAGAGCAAGACCCAACCTCCGCCTTTGAATAGAGATCAAAAAACGAGTCGTCCGTTCCTTCGCAGTAGGATGTCAGCGTCCTACACATTCATTTGTAGCTTGAGTGGTTGGAGTCGGCAATCAATTTCCGAAAAAGCCTCCTTTAGGAGGACCGATCTTGAAGGAATTCAAAAAGACTTCGATTTCCTTTGCTTCTTCGGATCCGCCGCCGACAACTGTCGCCCCGTCGCCTTCGGAGCCAAGGGCATAGCCGATGATCGCGAATCGGCCGTCATGATGAAAGATTTCGACATTTGTTCGCGGCAAGAATACGCTTTGATCGAGAACGCCTTTGATACCCTTGTAGCCGTTACGCTCTACCGGTTGGCCACCGAGAATGTCCCCGCCTAGTGATCGGCTTGCCTTGTTGCGCATTTGTTCATTATCGATTGGCTGTGAGCCTCCGTCCATCACCGCCAGCACGAACACCGAAGTTGTCGCATCGCTCATTACGACAGCGGATTCAATCGCGCTCGGGATCGCCTTTCGTTTGCCGTCGCCCCAGCTGCCGTTTGGCATCAGCACAACGCAGTTCATCAGCGACTTGGCTTGATATCCGCTTGGAGCTGCAGCCGCCGCGACGGCTGCCATGTCAACCTCGGCCGCACCAGAGCCCCCGCTTCCTCCCATGTACCAGAACAAGCCGCCGCCAACGGCGATCAATGAAATCAATCCTGCGATCAAGCCTATGATGACTTTTTTTTGCTTTGATTTCTTGCTCTTTCCAGAACTTGGAAGTGCACCGGCGGCTGCATGTGTTTTTGACTCGGTGTTTTCCACCGTGGGAACCGGTATCGGATCAAGTGAGATCGGGCCATCGTAGACGCGTTGTTGCCCAAACACTGGGAAACTACCACTGGGCGCCGAGGTCGCCTGGGTTGGTATCCCGCGAAAATCGATATCGCCTTGATCACCGGCTGCCCCGGCAGCGCGAGTCACCTGGGGGCCGCGAGGGACCACAGTTGAGGGCGCTGAACCAGCC
>Ga0105046_10004887_pt1 | contig 21281 bp, 15 predicted proteins | sample MAT03_FD_78385 | JGI IMG/M metagenome (GOLD analysis project Ga0105046, IMG submission 78385) | Freshwater microbial communities from Lake Fryxell liftoff mats and glacier meltwater in Antarctica - MAT-03 (megahit assembly) | ecosystem: Environmental > Aquatic > Freshwater > Ice > Liftoff...
GGTCGATCTCGAATCTGCTGTCGACCGCAGTGACCGGTAGCCGCTTCACGCCGAGTTCGCCAGCCAGACGGTTGTCTGCACGCACGCGTCCGGTGATTGGCCGGCCCTTTGACGCGCTCGCCTCGACCCGCAGGTCCAGGGCGGTCTTCGGTGCGCCCGGCACCCACGCGGCCAGATCGACGCCGCGGGTTTCGGCCGTCGCCTGGGGCAACCAGGCCGGCGCGAACGGCGCCACGGTGGCGCCGAGTGTCGCCCTGAGCCCCGCATGGGCCGCGTTGCCGGTGACGCTGCCGGCCACGCTCAGCTCACCCAGCCGGCCCGCCAGGGTCAGGTCGGCCACACCGATCGCGGGCGCCGAGGCGCCGAGGCGGGCCGAAAGCGCGAACGGTGCATTAGCCTCGATGCTGCCGCTGAGCGCCAGGGTCACCACACCCGCATCGGCCGATGACGCCATCGCCGCCACCGGCAGGGTCAGGCTCAACGCCTCGATCGACAGGCGCTCGGGTCCACCGCGAAAACCGAAGGCGATATCGCTCAACTCGACGTCGGTTTTGCCGCTTCGCCAGCGCAGCCGCCCGAGGCGAGCCTGATCGATACGCACTTCGATCGGCAACGCGAGACTTTGCGGTTCGCTCAGCGGCTCGTCCGAAGCAGTGGTCTGCAGGTCGAGGCGGGCGACTGCGAGCCGATGGATCACGAGCTCGCGCCGCCAGAGCGCAGGCAGCGAGGGCACGATCTCGACTTCATCGAGCGTCGCACCGGTACCTGCGCTCGAATACTCGATCCGCTGTGCCCGCAGGGTGCCCAGCAGCGAGCCGGACAGACCGCCGAACTGCAGCTGACCTCCGGCTGCGCTCACCGAGGCAGACAGCTGTGCAGCCGCCCATTCGAGCGCACGCGTCGAGCGGGCGAACGTGAACGCGACAGCGGCGAGCACGGTCAGCACCAGAGCAGTCCAGATCAGCGGCCGCAGCAGTCGGCGCGCCGCCATCAGAAACTCGCTCCGATCGACAGGTGCAACCTCACCTGGCGCGTGCTCTCGCCATAAGCGATGTCGACCCGCAGCGGGCCGAGCGGGGAACGGACACGCGCGCCGAAGCCGGCCCCCTGCAACAGCGGCTTCATCTCCGAGAGGCCGTTGGCCGCGTTGCCGACATCGTAGAAGGCCGCCAGCCCCCATAGATCGCTCACCCAGTGGATCGCCTCGGCGCTGCCCAGCGCGAACAGCCGTCCACCGACGATGGCGCCCTCCCGGGACACCCCGATAGTCTCGTAGGCGTAGCCCCGGATCGTCGTGTCGCCGCCAGTGCGGAACAGAAAGCTTTGCGGAACGCGGGTCAGATCGCCAGTGCCGACCGCCCCGGCCTGGGCGCGCAGCACCAGCGTATTTGACCGGCCCAGCGGTATCCAGGCCGCCGCCTGACCAACGCCTCGAACGAACGACTGCGTCGACAGCCCGGGCGGGGCCACACCGATCTGGCCGCTCAGGGTGAAGCCCCGGTTGGGCGACAGCAGGTCGTCGGTGGCGCGCACGGTATACCGGAACGCAGCGAAGGTCGCGGCCACCAGGTCGCGGTCACCAGCCACCGGCTTCTGCTCCTGCACATGGGCGCTCAGACTCCACTGCGGTTGCCGGCGCTCGTTGATCGCGGTACGGATGAAGGCGACGCTGCCCTCCTGCAACTCGAGGCCTGAGATGTCGCTCTGTTCATAGCGGACCGTGTAGCCATTTTGCCAGCCATCGGTACGTGCCGGCAGGGTGAGCGTGGAGGTCGCGCGCGCCGACCGGCTCTCCAGGCGCGCATCGTTGCGCAGCCGCCAGCCCAGCCCGCGAAAATCGTTGTCCGTGTAGCCGATCCGCGCGCTGTAAAGGGTGTCGGTACTGTAGCCAACCCCGGCGTCGAAGCGGCGCGAGTTGCCTTCGATCACCGAGACCCGCACCGGCGCCCCTGCAGCGCGGGTCGGATCGGCGTCCAGCTCGACCTGAACCGCCGAGAAGTGACCCGTGGCGGTCAGGCGCCGCTGGAACAGATCCAGCGCTGCCTGATCGAACGGGTCCCCTGGCGTGAACGGGGCGAGGTTGCGCACCATCGAGGGCGGGTAGCGGACCAGTCCGCTCACCTCGATCTCGCCGAAGCGGAACCCGGGGCCACTGTCGATCTCGACCTCGAGCTGCGCGGTGTGGGTCACCGGATCGATCGTGGCGCGGCTGCTGACCAGCGACGCGCTGGCGAAACGATCCCCGGCCACGACCGCGACCGCGCGCCGCTTGGCAAGGTCCCAGTCCTGCTGCCGGAAGCGTGCACCCTCCGGCAACGGCCAGCGCTCCAGGATCAGCGCGCGTCCGCGCTCGGCACGCGCCGGGTCATTGGCCAGTGTGCCGACCAGTGTGATGCGCACTTCGCTGACCAGGGCTGCCGCGCCGGGATCGATCTCGAAGCGCACCATCCACGGGGCCGCCTCGCCGTCGATCGAATGCGCGATCAGCGGGCTGAAGTAGCCCTCGGCGGCGAGCCTATCCTTGAGTTGCTCGAGCGCCTCGTCCACCAGCCGCTCCAGCAGGTCGCGCGACATGCCCTGATACAAGCGCCAGCGCACCAGGTCCAGATCGGCACGCAATGTGCGGGCGAGCGTGCCCGGCGCTTCGATCCCGACATCGTAGCGTGCGGTCGGCGGCGCCTCCGCGGCAAACGACGGTGGGGCGAACAGGCCGCACAGCTGCATGCAGCAGAAGGCGGCGACCCATGCCAGCATCCGGCGCTGCCGCCAGCAACCGGCGCCGGGCAGCCCCCGCCCCGGCGCGGCGGCGACCGCGGCCGCGGCACAAGGCAAAAGCCCCGGGTAAACTCTCGCGCTCGCTGCTTCACCCACCTGGAGTTCCAGAATGATCAGTCATTACATGGTAGGCATTGCAGTGGTCGTCGTCGCACTGGTCACCGTCGCCATCATCCTGCTCGCCGCGCGTTCGCCCCACGGCGACGATTACCACTGAACACAGCGCCGATCATCGCGAGGCAGCAACGGAAGACTGGCGCCCGGGCGATCCGCGTGCGGCAAGGCGAGTGAACACCAGCGGGGCAGTCTTGCCGTGCACGGTCAGCGTGCCGGCCGCTCGATCACCTTCGATCCGTCCGGAAAAGCGCGCCAGCATCGCCTCGCTACCGTCCTTCTGGCCAAAAGCGGTGGCACCCGGGACCCGCCAGGTCACCTCCAGCCCATCTCCAGACAGGTGAAGTCTCTCCAACGGCAGGAAGCGTCCGTCGAGCAGCGCGCCACCTTCGATCACCTGAAACGTCTGGGTGAGCTTCAGGTCGAGCGTCGCCGGCGCGGCGCGTGCAACGCCGTCCGTGCCGGGCGCCAGCAATCCGCGCCAGTGACCACCGGCATCGGCGGGTACCCGCCAGAGGTGGATCGGACGCTGATCGCGCGTCTCGGTCGCATCGGGCAGCCATTCGCCCATGTCGAACAGGTGCGACACGATCCGCGTCCCCGGCCGCATCCTGAGCAGCGCCGGACGCAACTTGAGATTGAGCGCCGAGAGCAGAAACAGCGTGACCACGGTCGCGTCGCTGAAATCGTAGGCGAACAGATCGCCCTGCACGAAGCTCACCCGCCCGGCCACACCAGCACGCTGCGCCGCTTCGCGCGCGACAGCCACCATGCCCGGGCTGAACTCGACACCGACCGCGCGCGCGCCAGCACTCAGCGCAGCGGCAATCGGGATACGTCCATCGCCCGAGCCCAGATCGACCAGCCGGTCGGTGGGCCCGACCTGGGCAAGCGCGAGGATGCGCTGAACCACGGTGTCGTCCGAGGGAATCCAGACGACATCGCGACCTTCCTGACCGAGCACCGGCTTGAAGTCGCGCGCCGCCCTGGGCTCGGCGGACACCGACTGCCCGCGCGTGACCCCGGCCACCGAGACGCCGGCCGCGATCAGGGCGAGCGCGAGGGCGCACTTCCGGCGTGTCGCGGAACGCAGGTCGCCACCCGGCCCGAGGCCGGACGGTTCTGGCCGCGGCCGGCAGCCAGTCGACGCGCTGGCGTGCGCACCCGTGCTGCCGTTGCCTGCCTTCATCGCTCGCAATGCCGCCTTGGGTCCATGGTGCAGGCCGATGTTAGCCCAGCGCCCGCAGATCGACAGTTGTCATGCGCCCCGCCGATACTCGCGCCAGTGATCCATCCGCACTGTCTTCCCCGTTGCGCCAGCGCAACCGTGCAACCTATGCGCGCAAGTCTGCCGATATGCTGAGCGCCCAGCCCGCACCCGGGCCGCAAGTCGAACGCTATCGGCCGGCAAGCCGACGCGATGCACTCGGCCGGCTGCGGGTGGACTACCGGGCGGTGATCGCGCTGGCCGCGCCGCTGTTCCTCAACAGTGCAGTGCAGGCCATGCTCAATCTCACCGATACCTGGTTCCTCGGCCGGATCTCGACCGAGGCGACCGCGGCGATGGGCGCCATCTACTGGCTGATCCTGGGCGCGGTGTTCCTGCTCGGCGGTGTCGGCATGGGGGTACAGACGCTGGTCGCCCAGCATTTCGGCGCTGGCCGCAAGCACGAGGCGGCGCAGGCGCTGTGGACCGGACTCTGGGTGTCGCTGGCGATCTCGCCGGTGTTCATTCTGATCGCCTGGAGCGGCGCTGCAGTGCTGCGCCCATTCGCGCTGCCCGACACGATCGAGACCCTGGCTCTGGAATACTGGTGGCCGCGGCTGCTCGGCGCACCGCTGGGGGTCGGGCTGTGGGCGGTCTCGGGCTTCTTCAACGGCATCGGGCGCACCCGGGTCACGCTCGCGCTGATGGTGCTGGTCGCGGTGCTCAACGCACCGCTGAACGAACTGTTCATGTTCCGTTTCGGGTGGGGCGTCGCCGGGTCTGCCTGGGCGACCAATGTCGCCCTGCTGGTGGGCATCATCACCGCGCTGGCGCTGTTCCTGGCGAAGAAGATCCGCAGCGAGTTCGGCTCGCACCTGAACTGGCGGCCCGAGCCAGTGCGCCTCGTCGCGCTGACTGCGCTCGGACTGCCGATCGGCATCGCCATCTCGGTCGACGTGCTGGGTGCCGCGCTGTTTCAGATCATGCAGGTCCAGCTGGGCGCGGTGGACGGTGCCGCCACCCAGATCGTGATGATGCTGACCTCGATTGCATTCATGCCGGCAGTGGGCATCGGCATGGCCGGCACCACGCTGGTCGGGCAATCGATCGGTGCGGGCGACCGCGACTGGGCTGCGTGCGTAGGCAACGCCACCATCCGGCTGTCTGTGCTCTACATGGGGGTGGTCGGCGTACTGATTGCGATCATCGCGCCCTGGCTGATTCCGACCTTTGTCGCGCGCAGCGATCCGAACTTTGCCGCGACCGTGGCGCTGGCCACCAGCCTGGTCTGGATAGCGGCGATCTACCAGGCGTTCGACGCCCTGCATCTGGGCAGTTCGTTCTGCCTGCGTGGCGCCGGTGACACCCGCTTCGCCGCGGTCACCCTGCTGATCCTGTCCTGGGGCCTGTTCGTGCCGCTCGCGCACACGCTGACGTTCGCACCAGGACAGGGGTGGATCGACGGCCTGCCGCAACTCGGTCTGGGTGCGGTCGGTGGCTGGATTGCGATCACCGTATACATCAGCCTGCTCGGCGTCACGCTGCTGCTGAGGTGGCGCTCAGGCGCGTGGCGACGGATCGCACTTTGACGCTGAGTGGAACGGTCAGTCGAGCGGTGAGTCCAAACGCGCGACCGCTTTACTCGGCCTTCGCGCCCGACTCACTTACCACGCGCGCCCAGCGCACCGACTCGGCACGCTGGAAGCGATCGAACTCGGCGGGCGAGTTGCCCACCGGTGTGCCGCCGAGCTGCACGATACGTTCCCGCACGTCGGGCAGCCCGATGATCCGTTGCACCTCGGTCAGATAGCGCGACACGATCGGCTCGGGCGCCTTGGCCGGCAGCCACAGTCCATACCAGGTGCCGGTGACCATATCCCTGAAACCGGCCTCACCGACTGTCGGCACATCCGGCAGCAGTGCCGAGCGCTGCTCGGCGGTGATCGCCAGCGCGCGCAGCCGGTTCGCCTTCACCAGTTCGACCACCGGCGGCAGGCTGTTGAACATGAACGGGATGTAGCCGGCCATCAGGTCGGCAATCGCCTGCGACTGGCCCTTGTAGGGCACATGCGTGAGCTTCGTTGCAGTGACCGTACCGAACAGCTCGGCGGTCAGGTGGGTGGACGACCCTGCACCCGATGAACCGAAGCTCAACTCGCCCGGTCGTTTCTTCGCCAGCGCGACGAACTCCTTCACGCTCTTCACCGGCAGCGAGGGCGTGACCACCAGCAGCAGCGGCGAGGTCGACACCACGGTCACCGGTGCGAAATCGCGCAGCGGGTCGTAGGCCATCTTCGGAAACAGCGCCGGGGTGATCACATGGATCGACGAGCTCACCAGCACGGTATGGCCATCCGGCGGGCTCTTCACCACCACCTCGGCGCCGATCATGCCGCTCGCGCCGGCGCGATTGTCGACCAGCACCTGCTGACCCCAGGCTTCGCTCAGGCGCTGGGCGAGCAGCCGGGCGGTGATGTCGACCGGCCCGCCTGCAGCGAACGGCGCGATGATGCGGATCGGCTTTACTGGAAAGGGCGCCACCGGTTGGCCCACGGCGACGCTCGGAAGCATCGGAACGACGGCAAGCGTTACCAGCGACAGTGCTCGGGTAGCGTTCACGGGGGCTGCTCCTCAAGATCGAGCCGCTAGGCTAACCCAATTCAGGACTTACCTCGGCCGCCTGCTGCGCCCAATCCCCGAGACGTATCGGTTCTGACCGGAAGCGCACATGCCTCCGTGGCATGACCCCATGCCTCAACGTGTACGCGCCTTGACCCCGGCGGCGGTGGCCAGAAGTCCTGGCAGTGCTTCGTGCAGGTCCGCCAAGCCCGCATGCGGCGCCCCTCAGGCCAGATCAGTATCGGCTGTTGCCTTCGCCAGCAACGCACTTGTCGATCAATGCGGCGCCATGTCGCCGTGAAGTTCGCCGTCGACCACCGAGCCTTCGATCGTCCAGACATCGATCGCGTGCTGTGCCATCAGCAGCGTGGTCGCACGCTGGGCGAGTGCCGGGTCGTCGACCATCACGACGACACGCATGCCGGAGTGCAGGCCTTCTTTCGCACGCGCCTGGCTTTGCGGACCGACTTCGGTCGCCGGCGCCTGTTGCCGGTCGCGGGTGTCGTCCGGCAATGCGCCCAGCGCACCGTACAGCGAACCGGCATACGCACCGACGCTGGCGCCAGCCGCGATGGCCAACGGGCCCACCAGCGGGACGGCGATCGCCGCGGCAGCCAGACCGACGAGCGCGCCGGCACCGGCGCCCGCAGCGGTCCTCTCGGCCGGAATGACCTCGGCCGAGGGTTGTGACCCCCCCAGCGGCAGCGAGGAACGGTCGTGCTGGCCCGGCGCCGCGAGATAGAAGGTTCCGATACGGTCCTCGGAGAAGCCTGCTCCGGAAAGGGCTCCGGCGGCCTGATTGGCGGCCGCCTGCTGGTCGAAACTGGCGCAAACGACGATGGCCATGACCTCTCCTCCCAGTGAATCCAGGCGCGGATGCGCGTGGTTTACGAATCGACGCGCAACCCTCATGCCCGGGGGTCTGCTCACCCAGGGCATCTTCCTGACTTGACCGCCGCTGGATCGGGCCGTCTGGAGACACGCCGCGCGCTGCTCGCGTGGTCGTTACGTACCGTCCGGGACTTGGCGTCGGCGACTTGGACTGCGGGACTTGGAATCCGGGACTTAGAATACGGGATCGCGATCATTTCCAAAGGAGTCAGCACCGATGAATCCCCCTGTGGAACGTAAAGGCTGGGGCGGCAAGACCGTCTACGGCGCACGCGTCGGCGTCCTTATGCTCGACACCCAATGGCCACGCCCGCCGGGTGACACTGGCAACGCGCTCACCTGGCCGTTCCCTGTGCTCTACAAGGTGATCCCCGGCGCCACCGCGCGCGTGGTGATTCATGAGAAGGGCAAGGGCCTTGGACCTGCGTTCCTGAAGGCGGCCGAAGAACTGGTGAAGGAAGGTGCGGACGGCATCACCACCACCGGCGGCTTTCTCGCCATCTTCCAGAAGCAGCTTGCGGCACATGTGAACGTGCCGGTAGCCAGCTCCTCGCTGATGCAGATTCCGCTGGTCGAGCGTCTGCTGCCGCCGGGCAAGCGTGTCGGTGTGCTGTCGGTGCATGGCGACCGGATCACACCGGAACACTGGGACGCAGTCGGTGCCGCGCATGACACGCCGGTGATGGGCACCGAAGGCGGCCGCGAGTTCACCCGCGTGATGCTCGGCGACACGCCGGACATCGACTACGCGCTGTGCGAGCAGGACATCCTGGAGGCCGGCGAGGAACTGCTGCGCAGGCACCCGGAAGTCGGCGCCATCGTCTGCGAGAACCACAACATGGGGCCGTACGCGGCAGCCATGCAGCGCCACCTCAGGGTGCCGATCTTCACCGTCTACACCTTCGTCACCTGGTTCCACGCCGGGCTGCAGCCGCGCGACTTCGGCTGGCCGGGGAGCGCCACGCCCACGCTGTGGCGCGAACGGTGAGCGCCGTGCGCCCCTGCGCGACAAATGCACGTACCGGTCTGGCACCGACAGCGATAGCACATTGAAGCCAATGCCCGCCGAGGCCAGTGCACACGGAATCGACGCCAGCCGTCTGAACCTCGCGCAGCGGGTAGTCGCCATCGCCGGGGGCAGCACCGGCATCGGTGCCGCAACCGCGCACGCCTTCAGCCGCTGCGGCGCGCGCATCGCGCTGTGTGCGCGGCGCACCGAGCCACTGGAAGCACTGGCTGCGCAATTGCGCAGCGCAGGCACCGAAGTGCTCACCCTGAGCGCCGATCTAGCGCAGCCGGGTGAGCCCGAACGCTTCATCGCGGCGACCTGTGCCCGCTTCGGTCGGATCGATGTACTGGTCAATAACGCCGGCAGTACGGCGCAAGGCCCGTTCGAACAGGCCACTGACGCCGTCTGGGAGTACGACTGGAACCTCAAACTGATGGCACAGGTACGTGCCGCGCGTGCAGCGCTGCCGCCTATGCGCGCGCAGGGCGGGGGCGCGATCATCAACATCTCGATGGCTGGCGCCAAGGCGCCGCACGCGGCGTCGTTTCCGACCAGCGTCAATCGCGCAGCAGGCCTCGCCTTCACCAAGGCACTGTCGCAGGAGGTCGCGGTCGATCGCATCCGGGTCAACGCAGTTGCGCTCGGCTGGATCAAGTCATTGCAGCAGGAGAAGCGCGCCGCACAGGCTGGACTCAGCATCGAGACGCACTACGCCAGGCTCGGCAGCAGCGTGCCCCTGGGCCGTCTGGGTGAGCCCGAAGAAGTGGCCAACGTGATCGTGTTTCTCGCCTCAGACCTGGCGGCCTATGTGACCGGGACCTGCATCAACGTGGACGGGGGGAAGTCGGCGGTTCTTTAGCCCTCATCGTGTTCGAGTAGACGCCCAGATCGGCGGCATAACAGCTACACGCTGCTGTCTCCAGTGCCGACCGATCGAGTACGGTGAGCCGGCCCCGGTGATAGGTGATGAGTCCCCGCTGCTGCAACTGTCCGGCTGCGGTGGTGACGCCCACCCGGCGCACGCCTAGCATCGCCGCGAGAAACTCCTGGGTAACCGGCAGCGTATCGGCCTGGGCGCGGTCCTGGCTCATCAGCAGCCAGCGTGACAGGCGCGGACCGATCTCGTGATAGCGTAGACAGGCCATCGAGACCGCGCGCTGGTCCATCAGCACCGACGCGTAACGCAGCATCCGCCTGTGCAGCGCCGGGCAGCGCTCGAGTTCGAGTGCAAGCGCACGCGCTTCGATTCGCCATGCGCTGCCCGCGCCCTGAACTATGGCCTTGAGGGGATCGCGCCGAAGGCCCAGCACGAGCTGCATGCCCAGCATGCCTTCACTGCCCGCCATGCCGACTTCCAGTTCATGATGATCATCCAGTCGCGCCAGCAGCGAGATGAAGCTGTCGCTTGGAAAGTAGGCGTGGCGCGTGTTGTCGCCAATGGCGCACAGCACCTGGGCGAGGGTCAGATGCACGAGTTCGCACTGCCCGAGCAGCCGGTTGCGATCGGACTTGGGCAGCGCTGCGATGAGTTGGTTGGGCCGCGGCGCGTCGCGCCAGTCGTCTGCTCGGGTCACGGACTTGGGCAGGGGCGTCACTTGCACGGGAAGTCGCCCGCCTCGTCGGCGAACAACACCTCCATCCGGCGATTCATCTGCCGGCCGTTGGCGGTGGCATTATCGGCAACAAGGCGCTCCCTGCCGAAGTCCTGCGCAGTCAGCCGGTCACCGCCTACCCCCCTCCAGCTCAGGGTTTCATGCACCCAGGCACGGACCGCGCGCAATGCAATGCTCAGCGGCAGGGTGGGTCGCCAGCGCTGACCCTGGGGAGTCGTCAAAGGGTTCTCCTGCTGCGTTGAGTCGGCAATGGGAGTCGGAACGGCGAGTAGGAACGGCGAGTCGGAACGGTGAGTCGAAGCGGCGCTGCCGGTACGCAGACCTGACGCTGGCCTGGCACAACGCCGGGAATATCGACTTTCGCCTCGCGGGCGATGCGTGTCTGTCTGCCAGCGTACGCAGTCGCCTCGCCGCGGGCAGGCGTGTTGCGGCCAGGGGCAGCGGATCCGCGGGCTCTATGTTCGATGGCGCACGGACAGAACCCCGCCCGATCGGCAACATCCGGTTCCATCACCCGAGGCCACGCCATGCTCCACTACGCTCTGCTTTTTTTCGTGATCGCGGTGATCGCCGCTATACTGGGCTTAAGTGGCCTTGCTAGTGGGGCAGCAGGCGTCGCGCAGACCCTGTTCCTTGTCTTTGTCACCCTGGCGTTTGTCAGTTTCGCGGCCGGAATGATCAGACGGGCTTGAGTGGTGGCATTGCGCGCGACCTGCATCGGCGGCCGCCCCGGGCACGCCCTGTGCGTTCGCTTTCCGACAGGAGCTCATGATGAACACTACCCCGTCTATAGTCAGCCGATCGCCGCCGGCCACAACTCGCGCGATTCCTGCCTTGCCGATGCCCGACGCCGCGAACGATCCGACGCACCTCCAAACGCATCTGGTTCATTGCGCGGCCGCCTGTCATCGATTGCATCGGCTGCGCGGCACATTTGAACTGATGAATGCCTTTGTTCTGCCCAGGTTCGTGTCGACGCTTGTGGTTCTGCTCAGCGCAGCCGCGTTGCTCGCATGGCTGTTCCTGTGACGCTTCCGACTCACGTCGGCAGGTCGGCTGGTTCGCCCGGGGGCGCGCAGCACACAGCCGCACGCTGATTTCGGCGCGCCCGTGAAGCCGTGGCTTTGGCTGAGCAGTGCAGACGCCGGCGGGGACCAGGTTGGTGACAGCCTCACGCGGTGGGCCGGCGCGCAGGCCGGAAGCTGGCTCTCACCGGCACGCGGCGCGCTACAGCCGCCGATACGCGCAGAGTTGTTCGGTACGCTGGGCTTTGCCGGCTACGGCCGCGCGCTCGCGCATGAGCACGGCCAGACTGCCCAGTCAAGACGCGCAGGCCCGTTCTTTCCGCGCCTGCGCGAGAACGTGGCAGTGCTGCACGAAGCCTATCTCTACATCGCCGATCGCGAACGCGCCCATCGGTATATCGGCCCGGCTGGGGAATGGCTGCTGGACAATATCCATCTGGTGGTGGCACAGACCAGAGAGGTGCACGACGGGTTGCCTCGGCGCTACTTCCGCAGCCTGCCGGTGCTTGCCAGCGCCGATCTTGGCGGGCTGCCGCGCGTTTACGCGATCGCCTGGGCGTATGTGTCACACGCTGACAGCGCGTTCGAGCCGGCGATGCTGGTCGAGTTTCTGCGCGCCTATCAGGAGGTGCATGCGCTGACCCAGGGTGAACTGTGGGCGCTGCCGACCACCCTGCGTGTGGTGCTGGTGGAGAATCTGCGCCGTCTGGCCGAACGCGTGGCTACCGACGCCGCAGCGCGCGACACCGCTCATGCCCTGTGCGATGACCTGAGTGCGGCCACCGTCAACTCCGTGCTCCAGGTGTGCGAACGCCTGAGTGCGCGCGGCGTGTCATTCGCCTTCGCACTGCAGGTGATGCAGCGGCTGGATGCAGCCTCGGAAACCGGCAGCGAACACGGCGCGCAGCACCGCGAAACGATCCGGGTCGCGCTGACAACCGCGCTGCCTGAGCCCACACTTGCGCAGGCTCGCCAACAGGCGCAACAGGCAGCCGACAACATGAGCGTGAGTAACGCCATCCGCTCGCTGCAGTTGCTCGACAGTGCCGACTGGCGTGGTTTGATTGCACAGTCCAGCACACTCATGCAGCAGATGCTGAAACTCCCGGCATTCGCCGCAGAACGTGACGATACGCAGGACACGACGTTGCATGAGATCGAAAATCTCGCGCGACGTAGCCGCCGCAACGAGGCCGCCGTAGCATCGATCGTGTCCGGGCTGGCGCAGGCGGGATCTGCATCGCAGCGGGAGAGCTGTCCCGGCTACTGGCTCAGCGGTGCGGGTACGCCGAGACTGCACAAGGCGCTGGGTTTACCCGGCAGGCGCAGCCTGCTCAACCCCCAATCGGCGCTGCTGGCACTGCTCGGCCTTATCGTTCTGGCCACACTGGCGCTGAGCTGGGCATTCGTCTCGTTTGCGGCGACGGCGGGTGCCTCCAGTACGCAACTCATCATCGTCGCACTGCTGGCCCTGTGGCCAGCGAGCGAGATCGTGACCGCCGCAACACACCGGCTGATAAGCGAGTCAGTTCCCCCGCGCCGACTGCCTCGCCTGGCGATGACCGACGGCATAACAGCCGACCATCGGGTGCTGGTGGTGATCCCCAGCGTGCTGATCGACAGCGCGGGCGTGCGTGCGCTCGCCGGGCAGCTCGAACGCCACTACCTGGCCAATCGTGAAGAACATGCTCAGTTTGCTCTGCTGACTGATTTCACCGACGCCGACAGCGCACATCTTGACAGCGATGCTGCGCTGCTCGGTGCCGCGAAGGCGGCCATCGATGGTCTGCAGACCCGTCACCCGTCTGCGCCGGGGACACCGCGCCGATTCCTGCTGCTGCACCGGAATCGGCAGTGGAGCATCAGCGAGCAACGCTGGATAGGCTGGGAGCGAAAGCGCGGCAAGCTCGAGCAACTGGTGGCGCTACTTAGCGCACCTTCGGCCGCGCAGGCGACGAGCGCGGCTTTCCTCGATCTGGGCGAGAGCTCTGGGCACTGCCCGGCGACGCCGTACATCGTCACCCTGGACAGCGATACCGTGCTGCCGCCAGGCGCGCTGCGCGAGCTGGTGGCGATCGCAGCCCACCCGCTGAATCAACCAGTACTCGACCGGGGCCACTCACGGGTGATCGCGGGGCACGCGATTCTGCAGCCGCGCATCGATGCTGCCTGGCCGCAACCAGGAGAGTCGACCTGGTTTCATCGACTGTTCGCCGATGCCCGCGGCAGCGACCCTTACAACGCCAGCGCCTCGGACGTCTATCAGGACGTGTTCGACGAAGGCAGCTTCACCGGCAAGGGGCTCATGAACGTGGCGGCGGTGCACTCGGTACTGGCCGGTCGGCTGCCCCAGGAGCAGGTGTTGAGCCACGATCTTCTCGAAGGCTGCATCGCGCGCTGCGGCAGCGTCAGCGACGTGGCGCTGCTCGAGCCTGCGCCCTCCCACGCGGATGTCGCCGCCTCGCGTACCCATCGCTGGACCCGTGGTGACTGGCAACTGGTGCCGCTGCTGCTGCAGTCCAGACGCTATGCGCTGCGCGGCATCGACCGCTGGAAACTGTTCGACAACCTGCGGCGGTCGCTGGTCGCGCCCCTGACCGGCGTGCTGCTGCTGTTCGCACTGGCCAGTGGTGCATTCTCAGCATGGGCCGCGCTGGCACTGGCGCTGGCCGCCTTCGGCACCGGCCCGTTGCTGGGCGCCGTTGCCGGCCTGGCACCCAGCCGCGATGACCTCGCATTGCGCCACTTCGCCCGCCAGACGCTGGGTGAGCTTGCGCGCGCAGGCGCTGGACTTTTCTGGCAGCTTGCACTGTGGCTGCGCCATTCGGTATTGATCGTCGACGCGGTCACGCGCGCCATCTGGCGCAGCGCGTACAGCCGGCGCCGGCTGCTGCAATGGACCACCGCTGCCGCCGCCGAGAGCGGGGCCGGTCGGGGCTGGCGGCCGCTGCTGCGGCAGCATTGGCCGATCACGCTGCTCGCTCTTGCGCTGGGGGTCGGGCTGTTGGCGCTGGGGACGGCAACACCATGGCTGGCAGTTGCACTTTGCACGCTATGGGCAGCCACGCCGTTGTGGATCGCCATCGCCAGCCGTGTGCCGTCAGGCGATGGCGCCCCGACCATGAGCCGGTCGGATGAGGACTACCTGCGTGGGGTAGCACGCGAAACCTGGGACTGGTTTGCCGAGAATGTCGGCGTGCGCAGCAATCATCTGCCACCGGACAACGTTCAGACGGTGCCCCATATCATGGTCGCGCAGCGCACTTCGCCGACCAACATCGGTTTGTATCTGCTCGCTGTCGCCTGCGCGCGTGCGTTCGGCTGGATCACACCAGAGCAGCTCGCCGGGCGGCTGGCTGCGACGCTGGACACGATGGATCGGCTGGAACGCGTGCGCGGCCATTTCCTGAACTGGACCGATACGCAGACGCTGAAGCCGCTGCTGCCTGCGTATGTCTCGACCGTCGACAGCGGAAATCTTTGCGGCCACCTGCTGGCCGTGGCCGGTGCCTGCGACGAACTGGTCGCGGAACTGCAGGCGCTCGCGCCTGCTGCCTGCAGCGATGCCACATCACAGTGCGACGCGCAGTGCTCGTCGCTGCACACCTCGCCGGAGGCGTCACCGCAATCATTGCTGCATTCGTCCCTGCGCGCGATCGCCAACCGCTGCCGTACGCTTGCCGAAGCACCGGAGTTCGGATTTCTGTACGACCGCAGGCGCCGGTTGCTGCATATCGGATGGCGCGTGGCCGAACAGCAGTTGGACCCCGGTCACTATGATCTGCTCGCCTCGGAATCTCGCCTGGCCAGCCTGTGGGCAATCGCCAAGGGTGAGCTGCCGGCGGCGCACTGGGCGGCCCTGGGGCGTCCCTTCCAGGCCACCGGCAACGAGGTTGGCCTGCGTTCCTGGTCGGGATCGATGTTCGAATACTTGATGCCCGCGCTGGTGCTCGATGAACCCACCGGCAGCGCGCTCGCCAGCGCCAGTCACATGGCGGTGCAGGAGCAGCGCGCCTTTGGCGCACACTGTGACCTGCCCTGGGGGGTGAGCGAATCGGCCTATGCAGTCGCCGACCGCACGCTGGCCTACCAGTACGCGCCGCAGGGCGTGCCCAGACTCGCCCTGCGGCGCACGCCTGCAGATGAACGGGTGATTGCACCGTACGCCAGCGCACTGGCCGCGATGCTCGAACCGCACGCCGCGGTGGCCAATCTGCGTGCGCTCGAAGCGCGTGGCGCCCGCGGGGAAGGCGGCTTCATCGAAGCGCTCGATTTCACCGCCGAGCGGCAGAGTGAAGGCAGCCATGGCATCCAGGTCAGCACCTACATGGCGCATCACCAGGGCATGACGCTCGTTGCACTGGCCAATGTCCTGCTGCAGGCGCGGCCAAGGCGCTGGGGGATGACCGATGCACGGATTGCGGCTGTGGCCTCGCTGCTGCAGGAACGCGTCCCCCGCGAAGTCTCGCCGGTGCGCGAGCGGGCGCCCGGCATGACCCGCGGCCCGAGCGCACCCCAGCTGAGCGTGAGCGCGCGCGACGTGCTGCCGGGACAGCATGCCCTGCAACGCACGCAACTGATATCCAACGGCAGCTACAGCGTTGCGCTGCGCGCCAACGGTGCCGGCTGGAGCCGGCGCGGCAAGATCGATATCACCCGCTGGCGCGACGACGCGCTGCGTGATGGCTGCGGCAGCTTCATCTATCTGCGCCGGGCGAAGCAATCGGCGCTGGTGTCGATCACCCAACATCCAGCGCCCGATGCGCAGGCTCAATACGCCGCCCAGTTCAACACCGATCGGGTCTGTCTGGAGGCTACCTGGCCCGATCTGCGCACCCGCTGCACGGTCTGGGTAAGCCCGGAGGATGACATCGAGCTGCGGCGAGTCGAACTGTGCAACACCTCGTCCGTGCCGATCGAGCTGGAGTTGTTCTCGACCTGGGAAGTGTGCCTGTCGGAGGCTCGCGCCGACGAGATGCATCCGGCGTTCGCCAACATGTTCATCAGCGCGCAATGGGATGCGCCGATGCGGGCGCTGTACTTCGCCCGTAAACCCAGACTCGGCCACGAGAACAGCCTGCACGCAGTACATTTTCTGGCGCAGGTCGACGCCTCGGTAACCGAGGTTCGCGCGCTGGCCGACCGTTCACACTGGCTGGGACGGCGCCGCGAGCCGTGGCAGCCGCGCGCGCAGTTTGCTGATCGTGAGACTGCCTCCGGCCCCTGCGCGACCGGACTCGATCCGGTCGCTGCGCTGTCGATGCGTATCCTGCTGCCCGCGCACGGGACGGCCCAGTGCACGTTCGCGACCGCAGCGGCCTTCGAGCACTCGACCCTGCAGTCCCTGGTCGATCGATACCATGAAGGAGCCGGCGTCGAGCGTTCCTCGCAGTTGAGCGCCACCGTCGCCGCGTTGCGCCGGCGCGACACCCAGCTTGCTGCGGAAGAACTGGTGGCAGCGCAGACCTTGACCACGCTGCTGGTGCTGCTGCATTCACGCCCGTGGGCAGCACTCGCGCAGGGCAGGCCGCCGGTGCCGATCAACCGCCGCGCGCTCTGGCGCTTCGGGCTGTCCGGTGATCTGCCGATGATCGTCGTGACCGTCTCGGCCGAGCATGGCCTGCGCCTTGTGCGCGCGCTGACGCAGGGACTGTTGCGCTGGAGCTGGTGCGGTGTCGCCTGTGATCTGGTGCTGATCAATGCCGAGGCTGAGTCTTACCTGCAGCCACTGCAGCGGGAACTCCTCGCGCTGCGCGAGCGCCATACGAGCCAGTCGCGCGCCGGCGACGTCGGGGGACTGTTCCTGCTGCACCAGTCCGAGATGTCGGCAGAGGAGCGTACAACGCTCGCTCTGCTTGCAAGAGTGCGGCTCGCCGCCGACGGGCGAGCGCTCGCCGAGCATGTCTCCAACCTGATTGCGTGGCATGACAGAGCCCGGCTGCAGCGGCTTGCAGAACGTCGCGTGCAGCTACGAGCCGAGCCCGATACAACAGACGCGCCGGACACATCAGGTGCAGCGCACGCGTCGGCGCATCCCCACCAAGGCGCGTTCGATCCGGCAAGCGGCCATTACCGCTTCACCACCAGCCAAGCGTCGCCAACGCCGAGACCTTGGGTCAACGTGCTTGCCAATGCGCAGTTCGGTGCGCTCGTGTCAGAAGCTGGCGCCGGCTGCACCTGGGCGGAGAACAGCCGTCTGCAGCAGCTCACCGCCTGGAGCAACGACGCACTGACCGACAACAGCGGTGAGGCATTCCTTCTGCAGAGAATCGAGACAGGTGAACTGTGGCACCTCGGCGCAGGCGGGAGCAATGAACCGTGCCGGGTCGAACACGGACCAGGCAGCACTCGCATCAGCCAGCGCTGCGGCGAACTGGAGATCGAGCTCATCTGGACGGTCGATACCGATCGCGCCATAAAACGGGTGCAGGTGCACCTGTTGAATGACAGCACGCAGGCGCAGACGCTGCGGGTGATCGGGCTGTTTGAATGGCTGCTCGGGGCGATAAGGGTCGATCGACAGTCGATACACACCACGTTCGACTCGCAGCGGCCCGACGATGGCACGGCATCGGTCGATGTTCTGCTGGCGACCCAGCTCGACGATCACGACTCGTCCGGCGGGTTGAGTGCCTTCATCACCGTGCTCGGCGAGGCGGGCGCCAGCAAGGCCGTCGAAGACTGGACCTGCGACCGGCGCGAGCTGTTCGACGACGCCGGCCACCGGGTGGTGCCAGACCGGCTGGGCAGGCGCGCTGGCAGCGGTCTTGACGCCTGCGCAGCATTGAGCATTCTGCTCGCACTGGCGCCCGGTCAGCGTACCGGCTGCACGTTCCTGCTCGGCAGCGCACGCAGCGCGCAGGCTGCTCTGGAGCTGGCGCACGAGAGCATGCGAGCGCAGCACGGCGGCAGGCCGCAGGACGTCGTCGCTGACCGGTTGGGTGCACTGCTCGGCTCAGTCAGCGTGCAGACCCCGGACCCTCTGTTCGACGCGCTGGTCAATCACTGGCTGCTCTATCAGGTGACGGTGTGCCGCATGTGGGCACGCGCCGGCTTCTACCAGGCGGGCGGCGCGTTCGGTTTTCGCGACCAGCTGCAGGACGCGATGGCTCTGGCAACCAGCGCACCGCAACTGCTGCGCGCCCATCTGCTGCGCGCGGCGGCCCGGCAGTTCGAGCAGGGGGATGTGCAACACTGGTGGCATCCGCACACTGGCGCCGGGGTGCGCACGCGGTTCAGTGATGACCTGCTGTGGTTGCCCCATGCCGCGGTTCACTATGTGGCCGCCACCGGTGACAACGCGCTGTTGGACGAGGTCGTGCCATTCATCGAAGGCGCCGAGGTACCCGCACAAGCCGAGGACGCCTACTACGCGCCGCGCATCAGTGAACGCAGCGCATCGCTGTATGAGCACTGCGCGCGCACTCTGGATCGCAGCCTGGGCGTCGGCATCCATGGCCTGCCACTCATGGGCACCGGCGACTGGAACGACGGCATGAACCGCGTCGGCTCAGAAGGTCGTGGCGAATCGGTCTGGCTTGGATGGTTTCTGTGTCGGGTCGCAACCGACTTTGCGCCGCTTGCAGCACTGCGTGGCGAGCAGTCGCGCGCGCAGCGCTGGCTGGCTGCTGTCGAGGGCTGGCGCGCCGCGCTGAACGACGCCGCCTGGGATGGTAGATGGTTCGCGCGCGCGTTCTTCGATGACGGGACGCCGCTGGGTTCCCACCTGGGCAGTGAATGCCGCATCGACTTGATCGCCCAAGCCTGGAGTGTGCTGTCCGACGGGGCTCTTCCCGCCAGGCAGAAGATTGCGATGGACTCCGCCGAGCGCCTGCTCGGCGATCCGGCGCTGGGCTTGCTGCGTCTGCTCGATCCACCGCTGGTGGCGTTCCGGCCCGAGGCGGGCTACATCCAGGCCTACCCGCCCGGGGTGCGCGAGAACGGTGGGCAATACAATCATGGCGCAGTCTGGGCTGTCATGGCCTGGGCGAAGCTCGGCAACGCCGAGGCAGCCTGGCGCACATGGATTGCCTGCAGTCCCGCACATCGGGCGGCACATCCGGTACAGGGTGGCGTCTACGGGCTCGAACCCTATGCGGTCGCCGCCGATGTATACAGCCAGCCACCCTATGCCGGGCGCGGCGGCTGGAGCTGGTACACAGGTTCAGCCGCCGGCATGCATCGCGCGGCCATCGAGTCGATCTGCGGTCTGCAGGTGCAAGCCGGTCGGGTACGCCTGCAACCAGCACTGCCGGCGCACTGGCCCAGCGCCCGGATCACGCTTAGACGCGACGGCCGCGTGCACAGCTTCAGCCTGTGCGCGGCCGATGCAGATCAGGCGATTCGTTACGCCTTGGCCGAAGGTGCTGTGCCGCTGCTAGCCGGCGCCTGGCTGGAGCTCGCCGGGCTGGGTGTACTCAGCCATCACCTCGTGGTGCTCGACCGTAGGGATGCGGCTTGGCGCTGAAGCGGCGACCCTGACCCCTTTTCCTTCGAGCAGCGCGCTACGGCGGTTCGGTCCACGGCCACCGCCTGCTGCTTGGATTCAATGGACGGGTAGTGCGATGCGGGTGCGCAGCATGCATGCATCGTCTGCGGATGAAAAAAAACCTGGGCATCTGCCCAGGTGTCAATGAACGATCGAACACGTCTTGGGGGGAAATTGCGATCGAACGCTCAGCGCTTCTTCTGCATGTCCTTCACGTCTTCCTCGGCATTTCCGACGGCATGCTGGATCCTGCCAGCGGTCGTCTTGACTGCACCCTTCACCTGCTGATCGACGCTACCGGTTGCTTCTCCGACCTTCTGCTGAACCTTGCCTGTAACTTCCTTGACCTTGCCCTTGACCTGATTGGTGTTCACTTTGGTTTCCTTTTTTCAGCTGCGTGAGCGTGCGCCTTGCTTGCCGGGGCACACACGGAGCGGTCCGGCACCGATTCTGTCCTGCGTCGCATCAGCGCTTGATGCGACTGATCTTGGTGCCCTCGATGCTCAGGCTCGCCATCAGACCCTGCTGGTTGGTTATGAACGCGTAGGCATCATCCCTCAGCGTGGAGGTCGTCAGGTTCTTGGCGATGCCCTCGTTGACTACGACAACGCTTGGCCCAACACCGAACTCCCAGCCCTTGGAGGTCTCCAGGTACTTGACCGCCTTATCGGTCATCAGGAACACGACATAGGCGTACGTTTCGGCGCCGGCCTGCCACCCCCAGGAGGCAGATACGGAGTTGTAGTAGTCGCTCACGCGCGGCCCCTTCATCAGTACACCCTCGCCATAGCTGCCGCCGAACACCAGCCCGGCCTTGACGATCTTGGGGAACACCAGGATTGCCTTGGCTTTTTTAGAGATCGTTTCGGCGGTCGGGTTCACTTTGTACAGACTCCGCAATGCCGCAGCCGATTCCTGGTCGAGTTCGGCCGCTGTGGCAGAGAGGGCGGGGCTTGCCATGGGGGCCAGCATCAGCGCTACTGCGGCGGAGAGCAGGGTTCTATTCAGAGATCTTCTGTTCATATTCACGGATGCACCTCTGGTGTTGCAATGACGGACGGTCAGGATAGGCAGCCTGACCGCGAACATCTGTGCGCTGCCATACACACGCAGCCCATTTGTATAGGTTGGCAGACCGCAAGCGCGCATCTGCCTTATGTGTGGAAACGCACAGACTCACCTGCGGCTCGCTACATAGCCTTCAGGGTGCGCACGGACACTCCGCTGGAGTGACGTGCGACCCGCTTTTTCCCGACACCGGACCGACACACCATGCGACCCGCTGCAGCGAACAGTCCGAACCGCTCAGTCATTTCCCTGAACGCCGCCGCGATGGCGCTTTCGCACAGCGCGCGGGCACCACCGAATCTTCAGGCCACCACTGATGCGCTGCAGGATGCATGGCGCAGGCTGGCGTGCATGGAGACTGCGCTGGGCGACGCGACGCAGGCGTTGCGCGATGCGCACCATGCCCTGGCGCTGAGCGAGGCGCGCGAGGGCGACGCCTGGCGCTCGGCGACACGCGATGCGCTGACTGGAC
>Ga0105046_10004893_pt1 | contig 21273 bp, 15 predicted proteins | sample MAT03_FD_78385 | JGI IMG/M metagenome (GOLD analysis project Ga0105046, IMG submission 78385) | Freshwater microbial communities from Lake Fryxell liftoff mats and glacier meltwater in Antarctica - MAT-03 (megahit assembly) | ecosystem: Environmental > Aquatic > Freshwater > Ice > Liftoff...
ATCGTGGTCTCATCCGCCATCCGAGCCAGCGAATATCCACCGCCAGGCCGCGATCGGGAACGAACCAATTCGGCTCGAACCAGGTCCTGAAGAACCTTGTGAAGATAACGTCGAGGCACCTTCGTCTGCTCGCACAACAAGTCGGCCGGCGCAGCCACGCCAGCTTCGCTGGCGAGACATGCCACTGTTCGTAATGCATATTCAGCTGTTTTCGACAACATTGCAGTTCCTCTTCAAGAGAATTCGGCAATTCTATACAACTTCATGTAGAATGCAATCCAGAATAACGCTGAAGTAGATGAAAGAGAAACAGTGTGAGTCCGCGAGCCTTAAAGGAGTCAACGATGCGAGTCCCCGTCTTCCTGAATTTTGCATTGGTCGCACTGGCTGGATTGTCATTTTTGCATGTGGGCAATCTGCGTGCAGCTGACGAATTTGAGCGTGAACCAATCCTCTACAGCGAAAGCACACCGGACAATCGGATCTCGCGTTTACAGCAGAAGCTGGATAGTGGCGAGGTGTTGCTGAAGCACGATGGCGAGAAGAGCTACGTCAGTTCGTTGTTGAAGGTTCTTGAAGTTTCCGTGGCTTCACAGATGCTGGTGTTTTCCAAAACCAGCTTGCAGATGCGTTGCATTTCGCCGCGCACACCCCGTGCGATTTATTTCAACGATGATGTCTACGTCGGCTTCTGTCAGTCCGGAGACGTTCTCGAAGTCTCCGCAGTTGATGCTCAGCTGGGAACCGTCTTCTATACGATGAATCAGGAAGAGGACGCCAAGCCTCAGTTCCAGCGACGCACTGACAACTGTCTTGTCTGCCACAGTTCATCTCGCACGGAAGGAGTGCCCGGGCATCTGGTGCGTTCGCTATATGTCGATGCGAGTGGCCAGCCGTTGTTGTCGGCCGGAAGTCGCATGGTGGATCATACAACTCCGATCGAACAGCGTTGGGGTGGCTGGTATGTCACTGGGACGCATGGATCGCAAAAACATTTGGGAAATCTGATAGTTCGAGGTCGCGATGTGCAGGAACCAGTCGATAATTCGGCTGGTCAGAACGTGAATGCGTTGAAGGACCGTTTGAATGTCAACCATTATGTTTCACCGCACAGCGACATTGTGGCTCTGATGGTGTTGGAACATCAGGTGCTTGTTCACAATCGCATTGTCAAAGCCGGCTTCGATACTCGGCAGGCGCTCAGTTACGACGTCATGATGAATAAAACGCTGGAAAATCCTGTGGGGACTCGATCGGAAAGCACAACGCGCCGCATCAAGAGTACCGGCGATCGGCTGGTGGAAGCCTTGTTGTTTGTCGATGAAGCAAAACTGACGGAGCCCATTGCAGGTACATCAGGTTACGCAGAACAATTCGCCGCTGCAGGACCGCGTGATTCAAGGGGTCGGTCGTTGCGTGATCTGGATCTCACGACGCGTATGCTGAAATATCCGTGCAGCTATTTGATTTACTCCGAGGCATTTAATGGGTTGCCGGATGAATCACGCAACTATGTGTGGCATAGACTTTTTGACATTCTTTCCGGGCAGGATCAGTCCGAAAAATTTGCCCACCTTTCTCAGGATGACCGAAAGGCGATACTGGAAATTCTGCGTGCCACGATTTCGGATCTGCCGGAGTATTATTAGAGCGGCGGGTTGCAAAACACCGGTTGAGCCTGAGGCGCTAGCCGATTTCCAGCATTCGAATCGGCTAGCGCCTCAGGCTCAAGTTAATTGGGTTCGGAAAATCTAGTTCCGTCGCACGCTTGTCGTTATGCCATATCGCCTTCCGGTGGTACAATGTCGGGTCACGAGGAATCTGACCTTGAATTGCACACGACGGACCGACGAACATGGCCGACAAAGCCCCGGAAATTCTGACCTCTGACGCTATAAACACGCGTCCTTTTGCACATTTGCATTGTCATACGCACTACAGTCTCCTCGACGGCGTAAACCGTATTCCCGAGCTTGTGAAGCATGTCAAAGCCAGCGGCATGAATTCCGTGGCGATTACCGATCACGGCAATCTCTATGGCGCGATTGAATTCTATAACGGCTGCAAAAAGGGTGGCGTCAAACCGATTCTTGGATACGAAGCCTACGTCGCACCGGGGCGGCGATCAGACCGCACATCCAGCCGGCAGAAAGAAGCTTCGTCACATCTCACGCTGCTCGCGATGAATCGCAAGGGCTTCGACAATCTGATTAAGTTGTCATCGACAGCCTATCTTGAAGGCTTCTATTACAAGCCCCGCATCGACCGCGAAATTCTGGAAGAGTGCAACGAAGGCATCATTTGCCTTTCCGGGTGTGCGTCGTCCGAACTCTCCCGTCTCTTGCTGGCCGAAGATAATGACCATGCCAAGCAACTCGTCGAATGGTACTCGCGAGTCTTCGGCGACCGTTTCTATATGGAGATCCAGAACGCGGGCTTCCAGATTCAGAAAGACTGCATGGATCTGACGGTGGATCTGGCGAATCGCGTCGGTCTGCCGCTCGTCGCGACAAACGACGCGCACTATTTGCATAGGTCAGACGCCAAAATCCAGGATGTCATGCTGTGCGTCAACACTCGTACGACCCGCGATGATGAAAAACGCATGCGGATGGAACATGATGGTTTGTTCGTCTGTACGCCGGATGAAATGTACGCATGTTTTCCGGGACTTGATCACGCCGTCGCGCGGTCGCAGGAGATTGCAGATCGGGTTGATATACAACTTGGCGAACGCAAGCTGTATCCCGTCTTTCGTCCGCCGAATCAGCAAACGGACATCGATTTCCTGAAAGACTTGTGCAATCAGCGAATGCACGAACGCTACGGCGATGAACTGACGGAACGGCACTGGAAGCGGCTGGAATATGAACTCAGCGTCATCGAATCGAAGGGCTACGCGAGCTACTTTCTCATCGTGTGGGACTTTGTGGAATTCTCACGCCGCAATGGAATTCCATGCGGAGCAAGAGGTTCGGCCTGCGGAGCCATCGTGGCGTATTTGTTGCGACTCGGCGACGTTTGCCCATTGAAATATGACCTGCTGTTCGAACGCTTCCTTGACCCCAGCCGAACCGAACCGCCCGATATCGATATCGACTTCTGCCGCGATCGTCGACAGATGGTGATCGATTATACGAAGCAGAAATATGGCGAACGCAACGTCGCTCAGATCGGCACTTTCGGCACGCTGAAAGCCAAAAACGCCATCCGCGACGTCGCCCGCGCGCTCAATGTTCCCATCGCGCGAGTCAACGAGTTGGCGAAGATGATTCCGGACACGCTGAACATCAAATTGGAAACCGCGCTCACAGAAAGTCCGGAATTGAAGGCCGCGTACGACACTGATCCCGTCGCGCGCGAAGTATTGGATTATGCGATTGCTGTTGAAGGACTCGCTCGCAGTGCGGGTACCCACGCAGCAGGTGTTGTGATCGCCGACGTACCGCTCGATACCGTGCTGCCACTGCAAACGATTACCGGTAAGGAAGACATCATCACTCAGTGGGACGGCCCGACGGTTGAAAAAGTCGGCCTGCTGAAGATGGACTTTCTGGGTCTGCGAAACCTGACGATTCTTGATAAGGCTGTCCTGAACGTAAAACGCACTCATCCCGCTTTTGATCTGGAATACGTCAAGACGCATCTGGAAGACAAAGACACGTTCGCTCTGCTGCAGCGCGGTGAAACGAAGGGCGTCTTCCAGTTGGAATCCGGCGGGATGCGAGACCTGCTCACAAAGATGAAGCCCGACTGCTTCGCTGACATCATCGCGACGTCGGCATTGTATCGTCCCGGTCCGCTGGAAGGCGGGATGGTGATGGAATACGTCGATGTGAAGCATGGTCGCAAGCCGCCGCGTAAAGTGCATCCGGTGGTGGACGAAGTTCTGGCTGAAACCTACGGCGTGATGGTTTACCAGGAACAGGTGATGCGGATTCTGAACCGCGTCGGCAACATCGAACTGTCAAAGTCGTACAAATGCATTAAGGCGATCAGCAAGAAGAGCCATGAGATCATCAACAGCTTCCACGAAGAATATATCGCTGGTGCTGTTGCGAATGGAATTTCCGAACAGGTGGCTCAGGAGTTGTGGAATCTGATCGTCGCGTTCGCGGGCTACGGCTTCAACAAGTCGCATTCCACGGCGTACGGTTTGATCGCATATGAAACAGCCTACCTGAAGGCGCATTATCCCGTCGAATTTATGGCCGCACTTCTGAGCTGTGAAATGGAGAGCACCGAACGCATCAGCGAACACGTTGATGACGCTCGGCGCATGAAAATCGAAGTCGTGGGTCCGAACATCAATCAGTCGGATGTCGATTTCAGTGTGTTTGGCAAAAAGATCACATTCGGAATGGCCGCACTCAAGGGTGTGGGTCAGAACGTAATGCAGGCCATTGTCGATGAAAGAACGGCGCATGGTCCGTTCAAAGATATCTTCAATCTGACTGAGCGAGTTGACCCAAAGGTGCTGACCAAGAGCAATCTCGAAACGCTGATCAAAGCCGGCGCGTTGGATTGTCTGCCGGGGACTCGGGCACAGCAATCAGCGATTGTCGAACGTGCCGTACAGTCAGCATTGTCTCGGCAGAAAGATAAAGCTCGCGGGCAGAAAAGTCTGTTCGGCGGCGACGATGACGATATCGATGACGCCGGCGCTCCCATGGCGATGAGTCTGCCTGACGTTCCCGATTGGACACCTTCGCAGAATTTGGCGTGGGAGAAAGAAACGATCGGATTCTATCTGACGTCACATCCGTTGACTCAGCACGCCAAACGGATTGAACGCTACGTGGCAAACCACAACTCGGAAATCGCCGAAATGGAAGACGGCGTGCAGGTGACCGTTGGAGGCATGATTTCATCTATAAAACTGGCCACGGCAAAAAAGAGCAGCCGCAACGGGCACAACCGTTATGCAAACTTCGACCTTGAAGATTCCACTGGCATCATCCGCTGCATCGCATGGCCGGAAGACTACGCACGCTATGAAGAATTAATCAAAACTGAAAACGTGATCATCGTGGCCGGCAAAGTTGATCGCAGAAGTCGCGAACCGAATCTCGTGGTGAACCGAATTTATACGCTCGACCAGGCCGACAAAGAGTTCACCGCTCAAGTGGCCATCAAGTTTGAAAAAGGAATGCATTCCAAAGATGACATACAGCGAGTACGAAATGTTGTATCACGTTTTCCTGGTTCTACGGAAGTGATTTTGATTGTCGATTCATTTGCAGAAAACCAGCGCAACGGAACCGGGAAGAATGGCAACGGTCACGCGAGCGGAAATGGCAACGGCAACGGAACCGACTCATCGGACGACAATTCAGAAGGTTCTTCGGTATCTCGCTTGCGCTATATCCTGACGACTGGCAACGATTGCAAAGTCAACATCGGCCCGGATTTCCTGCAGGCGCTGGCTGAAATCGTTGGTGACGATAACTATGACCTGAAAGCGGCGAAAACGAAAAAGCCAGCAGGACAAAGTATCGGAAGGTAATTCCTCGTAGTCCCCTGATTGTGGTTACCCCGGCGATTCCATGCAACGCCACAATAATAACGACACCCGTCTTTTTTCTATTGCAAAAAAGACACGTGTCGTTATTCTGTCGGCATGGCGAATCAACAATCAAAAATACCGGATGCTGAACGTGACGTGCTGGCCTGCCTTGTTCAGCTGGAAGAGGCAACCGTCAAAGACATTCGTGACGCGCTCGACAACGTCAGGCCGATGCAGGCCGCATCAGTGTTGACACTGCTGAATCGGCTCGAAGCTCGCAAGCTGGTCACCAAACGGAAAGCAGACCAGGGCAAAGCGTTTGTGTTTCGCCCTTCAAAGAATTCCGCTCGCGCGTGGAGCGGGTTGATGAAGGATTTCTTTCAGCAGGCATTCAGAGGTGACACGGTCGCGTTCATGACGTCCTTCTTTGAAACCCGCACGCCCACTGCTGCCGAGATTGATCAACTTCAACAATTGCTGGACGATCTGAAATCCGGCAACTCGAAAGACGGGAAGTAGCCGATGAATCGATTTCATGGTCTTGTCGAGATCTGGTCCGGGTGGCTGATCCATTCAGGCTGGCAGTCTGCGATCGTCGTTGCCATGGTCGCAGTTTTGTTCCTGGTGACTCGGCGAGCAAGTGCGCAGTTTCGCTATGCGATTCTACTACTGGCTCTGTTGAAGTTTGCGGTGCCGCCATTTATGAGCCTGCCGGTTGGACTCTTTGCTCAGTCCTGTGTGACTTTGGACGCTACATTTGCCGTTGAGATCAAAGCACCGACGGTTCTCAATGAAGATGAAGGACACGAAAGTGCCTCTGCAACTGCATCTGCGAATCAGTCGACCACGTCCGGCGCATCCGTCATGCCGAATCTGGCGACCGGCAACACTGAAAGTTCGGCGGTCGATCGCGTAAAGTCAGCGGCAGAACCGAACGTCAATTGGCTAATCATCGTCTTGTTGTTTGTGCATGCGGCGGGAGTTTTTGTGGCTGGCTGCGTCGTTTCTCGTCAGTACAGAATGCTACGGAAGCTCGTACGAAACAGCGTACCTGCATCGGCCGAGACTGTTCAACTCACGCGACAGACGGCAAATGCATTGAAGATGCGGACTGTGCCTCCTGTGCTGATTTCGAATGAATGTGACTCGCCATTTGCCACCGGTTTTTTGCAGCAGATTGTTCTGTTGCCACAGTCCGTTCTGAGTCTGCCGGCCGATCAGTTGCAAATCATTCTCGGCCATGAGCTCGTTCATATTCGCCGGCGAGACCTGACGATCGGCTGGATTGAGACATTGCTGAGCATCTTCTGGTGGTTTCATCCCGGAATCTGGTGGCTAAAGCGAGCGTTGCGGAGCACTCGCGAAGACTGTTGCGACGACGTCCTTTTGACAAGTCGGCTGGCGATGCCCGAACGCTATTGCGAAACGCTGATCCAGGCTGCGGCACGACAAACATTTCGTCCGTTGGAACCCGTGGCGCTCGGATTTTCGAATGGGGAACATCCGGCGGCGCGAAGGATACGTCGATTGATGGACAGTTCGTTGTTTCGCACGCATCGGCTGAAAAAGTCTGCCATCCTTCTAATTGCGCTTCTCGGATTGTTTCTGCTGCCAGGGCTCCGAACAGAAAAAGCTCCGATCGTCGAAACTTCGCTGGAAGGCTGGTTTGGCTGGCGAAATCTTCCTTTTGATCCGAAGGCTGATGAGCTGGCCATTATCAAGGAGTGCCAACAGTTCGTCATTGATTATCGCTCAACTTATGGGAAAGACGGGAAGAGAGTCCGTCGATTTGACGACCTGAAAACTCGCGATGATCTGGAAGATCTTTTGAAACTCAAACCCGATTTTTTCTACACGCAGCATCTGCTGGGGACGTGGTATCGTCGCAACGGTGATCTTGACAAAGCTCAGGAACTGTTGTCGGCATCGCTGAAGAACGCGCCGGTTGTGTTAACTCAGCGCTATCGCACCGGCAATGGCGAGTCGTTGACTGACGTTACGATTGACGGGATGTCGATCGAATGCAATCGTGTGAAGAATCACTCCCTGGATCCCAGCCTGCAACTGGAATTTATCGATCTTGTTACCGACAGTGACGGCGAAGTGGCAGTGCCTGTTTATGACACGGTCTTCAGACTCGCGTCACGATCCTATCCCGCTGGCTACGACACGGAAATGCAGCGACTCGGCTGGTTCAGTGCGAAGTCTCGAATCGGAGTCCTTCCAGAAATCACGGCATGGCTTAAAGATTCTCAGCCGCATGATTTCAGTCGCACTGCCGCAGAATCGGCGCTGCTGGCTGATGCGAAAGGAACAACAACAGACGAGATCATTTCTGGCTCGAACATTTTTTCTATCGGACGAGTCGCCCGATGTCAGAAGGACGGTCAATTTACGGAACGTGCGACTGCGGATTCGCACACTCTGGCGGCATTGCCATTGGTGAAGAACGCTGAGTACATGGACCACGCCATCATTGATCTGGCAAGCCCTGCTGCGGATCGGTTCGAAATCAAGAGTGCGACAATACTGGATTCCAAAACGAAGATTCCGCTGTCGTCATTTCAATTGGCGGCTGGAGTGAAGGTTTTTGACAAGACTCGATTTCACCTGTACTCACTGCATGACAAACTGCCGGATGAGATTGACCTTGCGTTGTCGGTCTTTAACTTCGAAGCCGACGCCTTTCGCATGAGCATTCCACCGGAGGCCGAAGGGACATTCGAACAGGACGATGTGAAATTTGTCATCGAATATCTCGGGGCCGGCCAACATGTGGGCTGGAGTTCTGATTCAGGGTTATATAAGGACGCTCGGGCATTGGAATGGGTCTCGGAGATGCTCTGTCGAATCAAATCGCCCACTGACCAGAGATTGTCACTGCTGTTAGCAACGAAAGACGGACAACGAATAAACCTCGATTCTCCTTCCATTCCGTTTGTTCGCATTCCAAAACCATTGGCGGAAATCGATCATTTCGAATTGGTACCGAGCGTTCCAGCGGAAACAATTTACTTCGAGAAGATTGTGTTACCGGCACGAACGGACTCCATGAGCGACGAACTACCGGTTGCAATGTTTCAGCTTTCAGGCGCCCCGGAAACCGTTTCGACGGATATTCTGAATCCGCTTGTTCTGAGATGCAGAACGCGACAAGGTGATGTCTATAGCGGAAGTACGTCTGGTGGAGAATTTGGCTTCGAGCTCTATGAAAAGAATAAGGACGAGTGGCATCCGGAGTCAATGTGTACTGTGACAATAGAAGCACTCGTGCCAGGGAGCATCAAACTGTCTCCCGAGTTTTTATCTCGCACGGATGCTGCTGAATTGAAATTGGATCGAGGAAACGGCATGACATCTTCACAAGGTTCCGTGTTGTCCAGCAGCCTGCCGGTACCGCTGAACGACGTGGGCACAGTGGCAGTGAGCCTGAAGATTAAAAAGTCAACTGAATAATTTCCCACGTGCACAGCCCTGCAATTCCTGATTTGACACAAAAATTCAATTGGATGCTTGTAATCCCGAAGCCTAACTGTATCATGTGATGTACAACAGTTACGCGAGGCGGCGGAATGCGGATTCATTTGGATCATCATAGCGGCGAACCAATTTATCAGCAGATTGTCGAAGCGATCAAGTTTCAGGTCGCTCGCGGGGATTTGACGGACGGGGATCAGCTTCCGAGTGTCCGGAACCTTGCGAACGAGCTCGGTATCAACATGAGGACCGTCGTCAAAGCCTACGACGAACTCGTGCACGCCGGGCTTGCCGTGCAAAAGCAGGGGCGCGGTGTGTTCATTACGCCGCCTCAGGGAATTCTGCCTAAGAATCGACGACGTCTGGTGCTTGTCGATCTTGTGCAGCGACTGTTGTCCGAAGCCAAACGACTCGGTGCTGATTCTGACGAAGTTGTGTCCATCGTCGAACAGGTTGCCAAGGATATGGAGCCGACCTCATGACAGATCTTGCGCTTAGTGTCAGTTCTCTGTGTCGATCATTTGGTTCGCACCAGGTACTGTTCGATGTGAAACTCGAGTTGCATCGCGGGACCGTGTGTTCTCTCCTGGGCTCAAACGGTGCGGGCAAGACAACTTTGCTGAAACTTCTCATGGGGCTGATTGGACCAACGAGCGGCGAAAGTACAATTCTGGGCGACAACGGGTTGCCTCGCACGGCGTCTTCGCTGATGGCAACCGGATGTCTGATTGATGGCTTCGAGCCGCCGTCAGGGACTCGCATCGATCATCTGCTTTCGTTGAGTGCAGATGCGAGTGCGAATTTCGATCTCGAACGAGCAAATACATTGCTCGCAGAGAAGCGGCTTGCCACAAAGACAGTTTGGAAGACTCTGAGCAAGGGACAAAAACGCTGGACGTTGCTGGTGATGTTGTTGTGTCGTCGCTGTGATCTGTTGCTGCTGGACGAACCGGCAGACGGACTGGATCCGGAATCACGGCAGCAGTTGTATCAGCTTATTCGTCGTGAAGTGAATGATCGCAATATGACGGCACTGATCACGACTCATATTATCAATGATATCGAACGCATCACGGATGAGTTCTGCATCCTTCATCAGGGCCGGATGATTTTTCAGGACAACCTTGAAGATCTCCGCGATCAGGTTTTTGCCATTGAAAGTGCTGAAGTCATTGAATTCCCGGCCGAAGTCCAGTTGCTTCGAAGTGAACATGGTGAGTCAGCAAGCTACTGGGTTCGCGATCCTTGTGGGGTGCTGGAGAATTCTGTTTTGCCCGGCGAAATTCGTCGTCGCGGTGTCGGGCTGGAGGAGCTCTATCTGGCGGTGACGCGTGAAGCGAAAGAGCGGTTGGAACGGAATGCCTCAATGCGAACGGCTGAGGTTGTGGGTGGGGTGCGCGACAAATAGCAATCTGGCGAAAAGGTTTTTCGGCGACAATTGATCTGGCCCCGTGCCAGCTTGCCTGGCACGAGCGTAAGATTTGTAATTCGCCTGCGGGGACAAACACGATGCCGCCCCGGTTGGCTCGTCCAGCCGGAACGGAAAGTTTCGTACGATGAAACATGATGCACCGCTGCGAAACTTAGCTTCCTGCCAGCAAGCTGGGCAGGGGAGCGGTCGTGTTGATGTTGCCGTCACTAATTTCAAATCTTGCGTTCCGGCTCGACGAGCGAGCCGGGGACGGAGCATCCACACTGCCGAAGCTAATCAAGAATCGTATTCACCTGCACGACCAGCGTGCAGGGGTCTCAATCTCGGAGGTAAAGACTCACGTATTTCCGAACGCTCAACGGTTTCTGTTTTCCATCACGGCGGAGCGTGATGAGTACATTGTGCTGCTCACGCTCCGCCGTGAGGCTTGTCTTCAATTTTGCATGGCCCGACACAACTCAATCAGAGAATCTCTTATGACACCATCAAAACTCAGACCAGCACTCCTCAAGTGGCAGTTGCGACAACTGTGGCTGTCGAACATCGTCATGCTGGCACTTGGCGTACCGTATGTTCTGCTCACAAAGGAGCCGCTGATTCCTCCGGGCAATCTGGTTGCACTGCTCGCAATCATTGCTCACAGCGGAATCATGGCTGCGTGTCTCGGGCGGATTTCATCGCCACGAATTGGATTTCTGTATGCTCAGGGATTCACTCGAGATCAGATCTGGTGGCACACGCTGCTGGCTTCGGTGGTTTCAGCGACGCTGGTTTGCGGAACGACCTGGTTGCTGATGGTGACTGGGCTCCGAGCGATCATTCAGGATCAATATCTTGAAAGCCCGTGTTTCCCATACGCTGCGCGGGCCGAGGGAACGTTTCCGTTTATTCTGTTGTTCGAATATGCCCTCACGATTCCGTTGGTGCATTACTCGTGGGTGCGAGCCAACCAGCCATGCGGCGATGCCGAAGCCGGGTTGACACTGAGCATTGGAGGCATCTGTCTGCTGCTGTGGGGATACGGAATGGCGTTGTCGCATTCTCGTTATCCAGGTTTTCTGAGTCTGGTGGCATGGTCGTGTGCTCCGCTGATCCTGTTGCTGATTCTTGTCTGCTGGCGAACTCACCGCCGGATGGAGGTGCGATCATGATGAACTGGAAGAAATCACTGCCGTTGATTTTGACTATTGTCGGCACCATCACAGCGTGTGTATTTATGGCACCACTTTTCCACGTGGCGATTCCGTTTGTCGCGACGGTCATTGGAATATTCTTTCTGAAGAGATCCAATTCGCAATGGAACCCGGATGGGCAAACGTCGCGCACGAAGCCGATTCGCATGCTGGAATCTGCTCTGATCGTATGCATTATCGCTCCGATCGCACTCCTGGCGTTGTATGAAGGAACAACGATGCAGCATGTGCCGAATCTGTTTGCCGCTGAAACGTCGCCGGAGATCAAAGCGATTTACTGGAACGGCTGGACGATTGCGGCTGTAGTGCTGCTAACGGCAGTGTTGTTGTCAGGTTTCCTGCGAACGTCACTTGGCGTGATTGTGCTGTGCTTCGGCATGGGAGCCGCATCGCTGGGAACCAACTCTGCGATCAGCCAACGATGGATGGCCCAACATAGGCCTGCGAAAGACCGCTACGACGAGTATATTGCAGCCGAGATGAAGATTCGCTTTGCACTTCCTGAGCCGCTCGATAATGCGATACTCTATCTGAATGGGCAGAGAATAGGTCCATTGCCCTGTGAGACGACGCTTCAGGATCTGACAAAAACAGTCCCGGCATGGACTCCGATAGAAGAGTCCAAAGAAAACCGCTCTGCCGAAGCTCCGCGAGCAGAGTACGCAGACTTCGGGCTCCCTGATTATCCGGACTACATCTGGGGCTTGGTGCCGCTCTTCATCCCACAGCAAATGCAGAAACAACTCGGACTTGAACGCCTCTCCGCCAAAGTCACCGTGAATGGAGTCGCAGGCTACAGTCAAATGCATGATGTTCGTACCGACAACGATAAAAATCACAACGTAAAGCTGATGACAAGATTTTCTCAGTGGGAACTTGGGCTTGAAACGCTGTTTGATCAGGCCAGACTGTACGATTACCAGCCGCCCGCGCAGTGGCATGTCGCTTTTGAAAGTTATGGCTGGTGGGGCGAAGAACGATTGCGATTACTGGCAACAGATGAGCCGGAACTCGCGCAACTTCTGTATGGCCGAGCCCGTTACAAGTACGACATTGATCAGATCGATTCGCCTGAGCAGGCATGGTCTGCGCTTCAAAAGATCAGCGAAGACGCTGTCACCGCCGGAGGCTATTCAACATTAACCACGGAAGGTCGTGCCGTCGAAATTCTGGCTCCAAAACTTGATCAGGACCAACTGATCCACGAGGCGCTACGCAGAATCGATGGGGCCAGATCCAGCCAATACTTTTCGACCTCATACGGCAGGTACATGGATAAACCCTGGTTTGCCACGACGGAACCGAAGGAATTCCAGGGGAATTCTGACGTCCTGCGCGCTATGCCCATCGCTCATGCTGTTTGGCTTAGGAATAAGTCCTTGCTGGCTGAAAATCAAGATTCGGACACCGTGTTTCAGCGAGCGTTGACGCCAGCAATGTTGGCAAGATCAATCACGGATCCGAGTTTCCAATCGTATGCCGAGTCACTCGGCGGCAGTGCGTACGATACGTTTCTCTTGCGACAGGACTGGCGGAAAGTTTCAACTGATTATGGAGATACGGTTGGGGTCGGCGATTTTAAGAATCGAGCCAAGAATTGGTATTTCAAACTGACGCAGCTCGATTCACCGGCTGGCCGAAAGTTTCGAATGGAGAACGAGTCGCGACTACTGGAACTCTCAGCGAATGCCTTCGGTAATTTCGAACGGATGTCCGGTACGTTTCCAGACAAACTGCAGTTCCTGTTCATGGACCGCAATCCGGCGGACGGCATCAAGTCACTGGCGATGAAGTTTTGGCCAACCTACGAAGGTATCGTGGACTCGATGAAGCATCCCGATCATGGAAAGGCAGAGGAACTGAAATGGGAGTATCTGGCAAAGATGTGGCCGGAATCAACGGTCGAGATGTTCGTCAAAGCCGCCGATCACGAGATGAAAGGGAGGCAACAGACGACGTTGCCGGCGACGATGCCTGCCGAAGATCAATTCAAAATTTACGCGGCTGTCCAGGACAAATGGAAGAAACGGTTGGCCACATTAACGGAGCCGATCGGTAGAGATCAATACAACTATGAGCGGGCATATCATTGGGTGAAATGGGAAATCGAAAGAATCGAATCGCTGCTTCAAAATCTTCCATGTCTCTCCTCTGCTGAACGCTTCGCTGCATTCTACGAAGCCGACTTTTCGAATGAGAACCAATCAAATCTCGCAAAGTGGATCGTCAGCGATCGAATTCATGACGATCACCTTGAAGTCCTCGCGAGTCATAAATCGGTGGCGTTTCGACTCGCCGTTGTTCCAGCGATTCGCAACCACCCGATCGCACGCCGTCGTTTGCTTTTGCAGAAGTTAAAGACTGACGAAGATCCCGACGTCCGCGACAAGGCGATTCAGATTGAGGCGGATTTGAATCACCTGAAATCTGAAGAATTTGCGTCGCGACCGGAATTGAAACGCGAATAGGACGAGCGGCAGGAACGGATTGCCAACAGCGAGTCTGCAAATCGAGCGGACCCGTGCGAATTCACTACGCCAAAGGATGCAGATCTGAGGACAGATCTGCCTGCGTATCCGATCTATCTCAGGTTGGGTTCCCTGGTAGACACTACATCTCTGATTATCCTGTTCATTGCTCTCGCCCAAATTGTTTTCTGCTGCTTGCCGAAACGGCAAAAGGAGCCGAAATCGTCGCTGTGGACTCATCGAGAATTTTGTTAAGTTTTCAGAATGGGCTTCTGGGGATTGAAGCGGAAACTTGCTGTTGCTATTCTTTGAATTCGAAGGTAATGTGACACCCGCCTGAGGTCCTTTGGAATCAGTTTTTGAATCCTCCAGACTCGGCTGGTGTGAGCATCAGTAATCTCGAAGAACAGTCGCGCACTCTAATTAGTCTCGTCCGATCTTGAGTTCTCCTGCACAGCATGCACCTTTTTGTTTTATGCCGCTGATGTTTTTGGTCAGTGGGCTTTATTGATGTGTTCAAACAGTTGCCGTTGTGGCAACGATAAGGTGTTTTGGTAGCTGTAAAGCTCAAGGGTATTGTGATGAGTAAGAACATTTTTGTGGGTAGCCTTGCATGGGGCACTACGTCTGAAGGTCTCGAGCAGGCTTTCGCGCAGTACGGCGTTGTGACCTCTGCCAAGGTTGTCAGTGACCGCGAAACTGGCCGATCCAAGGGATTCGGTTTTGTTGAGATGGAGACCGGTGGTGATGAAGCCATTCGTGCTCTGAACGGTTCTGATCTTGATGGTCGCCAGATTGTTGTCAACGAAGCACGTCCACGCGAATCAGGTGGCGGCGGTGGCGGCGGCGGTGGTGGTGGCGGACGCGGCGGCTACGGTGGCGGCGGTGGCGGCGGTGGTCGTAGTGGAGGCGGTGGCGGCTACGGTGGTGGTGGCGGCCGTGGTGGCAGCGGTGGCGGCGGACGCGACCGTTACTAAACCCAATGTTTGGGGCTTTACAGTAACTATGTCTTGAATGCCAATTCAAAACATTCGTGATTTAAACAAAAGAGGATGGTCGGCTCACCAGAGCTGGTCATCCTTTTTTTGTGTATGAGCCCTGCGTTCGCAATGTCATCATCGGTGGCACAACGTGAACGAATGTCATCTTAAGGATTGACAAAGCACTAGTTGCGTTCCGGAATGCTTGTCAGGCGAGCGGCAGAAACAGAGTGGCCGAATATGTCACCCCGCTGAAGGAATCCGACCTGGGACAGGTCGGACAACATAGGCAGATCTGTCCTCAGATCTGCATCCTTCCACATCTCTGATGGCAAGCGGCCGAGTGCCTTGCAGACGCGACGAAAGTAATTCCTTTTCTGTCGCTCGGCTTAACAAGCCAGAGTTCAGAAAGCTTCAACGACTGGCATTCCCGTCGCAGGTGGTCCACTGATCGTCGCTTTTGATTCGGACGGGGACCATGAAACGTTGGTCACTCGATTTGACGACTCCGTCGCGGAAAAAGCTGGGTCCGGCGTGGGAGCCACAGCGGTATTTGGTGCTGTGCTTGCAGGAACGCCAACCGGAGCACCATCCTCAAACGACCACTCGCCCTCAGCTGGCATTATTCCCGACGGCGCGGACTGGAATTCTGCGTTGCCGTTTGAACCCGTCCCGAACGACATTGAAGCGGTTTGATCCGGTGGCATCTGCATCATCGGGCCAGCTGGCTGCCATTGGCCCTGCATTGAGTTGGTTCCAAACGACGGAATATTCTCAGGCGAGTAGTACGTGGACATCATGCCTTGATTCATTCCAGGAGCGGCCGCCATCTGGCCACCGTAGATCTGACCGGCCGAGCCGTACATTGGACTGCCATTCATATTCGCTCCGCCCATCGCCATGTGAGTCTGCGCCATTCGCATCTGAGCGACCTGGGCTCCCCGCGACGGTGGGCCAAATGCAGTCTGTTGGCGAGCGACGCGGTATGGATGAACTCCGCGTGCCATGGCCGTTGCTGCCATTGGACTTGCCGAGCCTGCACTTTGCGCAGCAGCCGCCATGCGTGAATGAACTTCCGGCTGATTCCAGTCGGACTGCAGCGATCGCTGATAGATCGCAACAGCCTGATCAGGATGCCCTGATTCTTCGTAATATTGACCAAGATGTGCGAGTGCTGTTGAGTGATTTGGATTCACCTGCAGCGCCTTTTGAAGCGACTGTGCAGCGGCGTCAGTTTGACCCATCTCGCGTTGAATCCATGCCAGTTCGACATGCGATTCAGGGACATAAGGTTGCGTCGCTGCCCATGTGGTTAACAAACTTGCAGCGTCTTCACTGCGACCTTCCGCGATCATCGTTTCAGCAAGTCCATGATAGGCAGGCTGATGCGACGGCGCGATGCTCAATGCCTGACGATATAGTTGTTCTGCCCCCTGGGCATCGCCAAGCTTCATGCGACTTTTTGCGTAGTTCGCGACGTAATCCGGATTCGATGGATTCGCCAGCATTGCCTGCTGAAATTCATTCGCAGCGGCGGTGTAGTTGCCCTGTTCGTAGTAGCCCATGCCTGACGAATTTGCGGCGTAGCCACCCATCGTATGACAGCCAATGGCATTGAAGGCAAAAAGAATGACGACACAGATTTGCTGCAATGGCAACCGAAACGAGCGCATGACAGGAGCCTTTCAGATAATTCTGGAAAGGTGAGAGTGCGAGGAGGGGCGAGGTGAACGACATTGACCCAGCGGTGCATTGCTGCAGCCGTGAAAAAGAATCGATACCGTCGAGAAAGGAAATTTGAGAAAGGAGAGGCCGGTAGAATACTCGCTGCAGCCGTTTGCATGCAACGCTGATTCGGCACCGAACAGTGTAGCAAGTGCGTCAGCTGGCAGACTTCGGCAGTTTTTGCTGATTTTCCACCGCAGTGATGGGAGTTCGGTGCAAAAACAGCCGGTCTTCCTGAAAGTTTGCTCAAGTTGCCAACACGTGGAATTCTTGTACCGTGACCGGTAGAAAAAATACCGTTTGAGCCTGAGGCGCTAGCCGATTTTAAAGCAAAAATCGGCTAGCGCCTCAGGCTCAGGGAATTGGCTTCGCCGAAGGAGTTAGCTCAACAGCCGAGGCTATTCAGCCTTCCGCAACGTTCACGTACACCTTCAGAGCTTCCTTGTCTTCGACAAGCAAACGCATCATTTCTTTGTAGTTGTCCAAACCGTGAACAGGCGTCGTCAGGATTTTCTCGATGACTCCCGGCCAGGTGACTTCGCCCAAGGCCAGATCTGCAATTCCTGATTCGAAATGTCGATAGTTGGCGTTTACGGAACCAACCAGCAGTTTGTTCCCAAGCACCCAGTTCAAATTGATATGGTCGCCTGGAACTTCAACCTTCTTTGATCCGCCAGTGATGCTCGTCCAGACCATGCATCCGTTGTGCCCAAGAAACTGCATCGCTTCAAACGCGATGGCACTGCTTCCGGTCGCTTCGATGACCAGATCAGGTTTTCCGTGCTTGGCTGCCAGGTCAGCAAGTGAAAGATCCTGAGTGCTGATGTACATTGATCCAAAGCCTTCAGCGATTTCCGCTTTCAGGTTTGGCTTGCGACCGCGAGCCACCGTGAAGACTTCAATCCCGCGTAGTCGAAGAATCAAGGTGGAGAGCAACCCAATCTGACCGGAACCCGTCACCCAGGCTCGCTTTGGTTCCCAAACCTGCAGTCGCTTTTGAGCCAGGAATGCCTGTTCAACGGCCTTTGCCGCACAGCTCATTGGTTCCGCCAGTACATGCAAATGCTTTAGCCCTACAGGAATTCTGACCACGAACTCTTCGTCGTCCACGAAAAATTCTGTCAGGTAGCCGTGACGCAGATTGATACCGCGTTCGTAGTACTGTTCTTCGCTTGTAATGTCCGAACGGCCAATCTGGTCATAAATGGAACCACCTGGACGACGCACGGTACAGGTCACATAGTCTCCGACTTTGACGCGCCGAACATTCGCGCCGATTTCTTCCACGACACCAAAACATTCGTGACCAATCACAAGGAAACTATATCCTTCCGGTGCGTTTCCATAGAGCGCGTCGTTGATTTCACGATCGGTGGCATCGACACCCACTTTCAGTACGCGAATCAATACGCCTCGACCATCGGCAACATCCTTAACTGCCGGCTTGGGCAGATCTGCAAGATGCACACTGTTCGGAGTTCCCGGGCGTACGGCAATGGCTTTCATCGATCACACTTTCCTTAAGATGACGGCTCTAACGATGCGGATTTCCGCGATGCGGGCAAATTCTAGGTTGCCACCGCGTTCTGTCAAAGCAAGGATGAACGGACCGCCAGTTCCTTCGACAAGGGAATGGATGGCCACTCAGCAAGCCATGTGACGGAAATTGCAGCAAGTCAGATTGATCGTCCAACCGGGGTGACGCTTATCCGCTTCATCTGCGTTCCATCCATTTTGCGATGATGGCATTCACTACGTAGTGTTTCAACACCCACGATATACAATCGACGCGCTTACGGGCGATGCAGTTGTGGTCCGGAATTGTATAAAGTGAAGACTTGTTCGGCTGAACGAAGGCGGTGACATCTGCTGCCGCGATCCGCCGGATGTTGAACGCGCATCCATGGCAAAAAAAGCAGCGAAGAAGGAATCCAGCTCGGCCAGGATAGGCTTTGACGCCAAGCTGTGGCTGGCAACGGACAAGCTGCGGAACAACATGGACGCGGCGGAATACAAGCACGTCGTTTGGGTCTGATCTTCTTCAAATACATCAGCGACACGTTTGACGAGCACCACGTCAAGCTGATCGAGGGCAAGGGCGACTACTCTGACGCGAATCCGGAGGACAAGGACGAGTACCTTGCCGCCAATGTGTTCTGGGTGCCGGTCGAAGCACGCTGGGCGGAGCTCCAGTCGCGTGCGAAGCTGCCGAGCATCGGCAAGGATGTGGATGATGCGATGGTCGCTCTGGAACGCGATAACCGCCGCCCTCGTCCCCAACAGCTTCCAGGAATCTTCGATTGGCCCCATTCCGAATGCGTGGGAAGTAGGACGCCTCGACGATGTGTTGACCCTGTAAAGAGGTTTTGATTTGCCGACGACGGAACGAACACACGGCAAGTATCCTGTGATGGCTGCTAGCAGTCCTAATGGGTGTCACGACAAGTTCATGGTTCATGGCCCAGGTGTAACGACGGGTCGAAGCGGGGTGCTTGGAAACATATTTTTTATTCACGGCAACTTTTGGCCGCTAAACACCTCGCTCCGGTTGAAAGAGTTCAAGCGAGTCTCTCCCGCATACGCATTCCATCTCCTTCGCGGCCTTGACTTCGAGATGTTCAACACTGGGTCAGCCGTGCCAACCCTCAATCGCAACCACGTTCACAACCTCCCGGTTGTTATTCCCCCAAAACCAATCATTGAAGCCTTCGATGCCCAAGTCATTTCGCTGATGAAGCAGCAAAAGGTCAACGAAGAACAGTCCCGCACCCTGGCCACCCTGAGCGACACGCTGCTGCCGAAGCTGCTGAGCAGGGAGTTGAGCGTGGCTGCGGCGACTGAGCAGCCGGACCTCGCACTTCCACCTGAAGTGAGTTGACACCATGAGCAACCAAATCCAATTCCTTCTCCACACCGGACGGGGCTGTGAAGGTGGATATCTTCTTCAAAGAAGAAACGGTCTGGTTGACGCAAAAGGCGTTGGCGGAACTGTTCGGCGTCAAGGTGCCGGCCATCAACAAACACCTCAAAAACATCTTCGAGTCCGGTGAACTGACCCGGGAAGCAACTGTTTCCAAAATGGAAATAGTTCGAGCGGAGGGAGAACGTGAGGTCGCTCGCGAAGTCGAGTTTTACAACCTGGATACCATCATCGCCGTGGGCTATCCGATCCTCACAGACAAAGGCAAAGTCAGTGCTCTGGAGGCCAAGCTGAAAGCGGAGACCGAATATGAGGTCTATCGCCAGGGGCAGGACGCGGAATATCTCTCGGACTTGGACAGGGAGATTAAACGGCTGGAGGGAAAGGAGGAATGAGGTTACTCCGCAAAGCCATCGTCGAAGATGCCTTGAGGTGAGTGAAGAATGAAATCGGAAGAATGAAATTCGGAAACCCATGTCCGAGCTCACGTTTCACGCGTCACATTTTATTGTCGACATCTCGTCTCAATAGGCGAATTGCCTCCGTTCAGGCCAGCAAGTCGGCACAAATGAGGAACTGATTTAATTCGCCATTTGTGGCCAATAAAACTGACTGATTAAAATGACTCGCCATATTAGGCAAATTATGAAAATTACGGCACAATTGACCGATGACAGCATTCTGAAGGAGTTGGGTGGGCGACTGACCAGCGTCCGGCTTAGGCGCAACCTGACGCAGGCGGCGCTGGCGGAACAGGCGGGCGTTTCCAAGCGGACGGTGGAGCGACTGGAATCCGGCGCGGTGGCGACACAGCTCTCGGGTTTTCTGCGCGTGTGCCGGACGCTGGATTTGCTGGAGCGTTTCGAGAGTCTCATCCCAGAGGTCATGACGAGCCCCATGGAGAAATTGAAGAAGCAGGGCCGAAAACGTCAGCGCGCCTCAGGAAAGAAAGCGGCACCTGCAAAGCCAAAGCAGTGGACGTGGGGTGACGAATCATGAACGCGGAGGTTCAGCTTTGGGGCCGGACGATCGGTGCGGTTTCGCTCGATGAGGGTCGCGAGATTGCGGCGTTCCAATACGACCGGGAGTTTGCGTCGAGCGGGATCGAACTTTCGCCGGTCGTGATGCCGTTGAGCGAGCGGGTCTATGAATTTCCGGCGCTGCCAAGGAACACATTTCACGGCCTGCCGGGGCTGCTGGCGGATTCGCTGCCGGACAAGTTCGGCAACGCCCTGATCGACGCGTGGCTGCCGACGCAAGGGCGGACGTCGGACAGTTTCGGCGCTGTCGAGCGGCTTTGCTGCACGGGTAATCGGGGTATGGGGGCGTTGGAATTCGCCCCGGCGATTGACCCAAAGCCGAGCAAGGCCACAAAGATCGAAGTGGATGCGCTGTTGCGGTTGGCTGGCGAGGTGTTGACGCATCGCCATGACTTGCAGGGGCATTTCCACAAGGCCGGGAAAAAGAAAGCTTTGCAGGACATCCTGCGCGTGGGCACGTCCGCCGGTGGTGCGCGGGCCAAGGCGGTGATCGCGTGGAACCGCGAAACGAACGAGGTGCGTTCCGGGCAGG
>Ga0105046_10004894_pt1 | contig 21271 bp, 20 predicted proteins | sample MAT03_FD_78385 | JGI IMG/M metagenome (GOLD analysis project Ga0105046, IMG submission 78385) | Freshwater microbial communities from Lake Fryxell liftoff mats and glacier meltwater in Antarctica - MAT-03 (megahit assembly) | ecosystem: Environmental > Aquatic > Freshwater > Ice > Liftoff...
AAAAGGAATGCTTCTTGTGCCGCATCTATCGGCCGTGGAATTTCTTCCTGTTTTTAGACTGTCAGTTCGTTTTCAGCCTGCATTTCCACCCCCCGCTTAAATATCTGTGCGATGACAAACACGAGGCCAGCCATGAACAGAAACTCACCTGCTTCAATGCTTTCAGGCGCTTCTCCCGTTGTTTTCAACAACCATTCGGCATGCCCAGTGCTCAACAGCGCAATGATCCAGATTTCAAATAAGACATAGCTGATATTTTCCAGATTTTTGCCAACCTCCATTGTAAAGGGGCTCGTCAGGTTTATTTTCGAGATGGTTTTAATTACCATGAACCAGACCCAAGCTTTCAGCGCCGAAAATGCGACCAAAAGGGAAACATATCCTGCGTAATACCAGAAGCTGTACTGCCGGAGTCCTTCAAGGTCGAGTCCTTTATACAGTTTCTTAGCTGCTTCAGGCTTAATCCAACTGACACCAAAAGAAACCAGGATCGCTCCGGCTTCAATCATAAAGCCTACAAATGCTACCCAAGCCAAAACATTCAGCACCATGAGTATTTGCTCGGTTCTTGTTTTTGATTTGTTTTCCATAATTCGTTTTTGTTTGTTGTTTCAAGCATCTTAACGACGCAAATGTCAATAAATTTTTATTGATAAAAAATAAATAAAGAATTTTTTTCGATAATTTTTTTGGAAAGTATGGTTTTCGGGAGAAATTTCCTTTGAGCATGGAGACTTGGCAGGAGGCTTATCTTGGTGTCGCATCCGACCCAGACTTGGTATACAAACCCGGAAGAAAGAAGGTGTTGAAGCACCCTTTAGTCATGAAGCGTATTTTTAAGACGGCGTACTTTTAAGCTAAATTTGAACAACCAGAGAAGCAAAACCTGCAAAAGGAGCTTGAGCTGTTATCATGAGTCAATAAAACCAGCCCATTTGTCGACAAAAAAACCTACATTTCCCCATTTGCTGCAGTTTTGCGCCCGCTCACGACCAAGAGGGATGATCGTTCAACAAACAAAACTGCCCGCATGATAGATACATTAACCGCCCCTGCCCCGCCCCAAAAGCCCCTTTCTGGTTCCCCGGAAGAAGAAGTGATCAATTACATTTTGCAATTTGCGCCGCTTACGGCTGCTGAAATCAAGTTCCTATTAGAAAACATCAAGGTACAATCGTTTCCAAAAGGAAAGGTGCTGATCCGGGAAGGCCAGTATGCGAAACGGTGCTATTTCGTCATGAAAGGCTGCGTCAGACAGTATTACCTGGTTGATGGCGAAGAGAAAACCACCAATTTTTTCACGGAGGGGCAACCGATCACAGCATCGGAGGGCAACCTTAACATGAATCCAGTCAAATATTACCTTTCCTGCTTAGAAGACTGCATTTTGACCCTTGGCACGCCCGAAGACGAGGTCAGGATGTTTCAGGCGTTCCCACATTTTGAGTCCATTTGCCGTGTAGCCGTGGAAGATGAACTGGGCAAGAACCAGGAAAAATTGGCCTCCTACATTATCAATAGTCCCGAAGAACGCTACCTGAATTTGTTGGAAACCCGTCCCGATTTGTTGGAAAGGGTGCCGCAGTATCAACTGGCAAGCTACTTGGGTATAAAGCCTGAATCGCTGAGCCGAATCCGGAAGCGTATCATGGTGCGGGTAACTTCTTAACCAAAGTCAATGAATTGAAATTTTTCCCTCCTGAATTTTGCCCTTGAATTTGCAGCAGCAGGTTCATCACGTTCAAAAACAAGTTCTATGTGGCAAAAACTCAGGCTCACGGCGTATGCCGTGGCACTTTTCTCAACGCTTTCTATTGGTCAGACCCTTACACAAACCGTACGTGGCAGCATCCTTGATGCCGACAGCAAACTACCGCTCATCGGCGCTCAGGTCGTCATCAGCAGCCTCGACCCGAAAGTGGGCACAGTGACAGATGTAAGGGGCAATTTTCGATTTGAAAAAATTCCCATTGGTCGGATAGACTTACAAGTCACCTACCTCGGCTACGAAAACCTGATGGCGTCGAACATCGTGGTAAACTCTGGCAAAGAGGTCATTTTGAGCCTTCAAATGCAGGAAACGGCTCAAAAAATGCAGGAACTCACCGTGACGGCAACCCGAAACAAAGGCAATGCAATCAACGACCTTGCGCTCATCAGCGCCCGCTCCATTTCCCCTGAAGAAACCAATCGATACGCGGGCGGTTTCAACGACCCCTCCCGCATCCTGTCGAATTTCGCGGGCATCACCAGCACCCAGGATGGCAGCAATGACATCATTGTGCGCGGGAATTCGCCCAAATACGTGCAATGGCGGCTCGAAGGCGAGCAAATCACCAATCCCAACCACTTCGGCGACCAAAGCGCCGTGGGCGGCTCGGTCAGCATTTTGAACAACAATATCCTGGCCGCCTCCGATTTTTACACTGGTGCCTTTTCCCCTGAATACGGCGACGTGCTCTCCGGAGTGTACGACGTGAAACTGCGGTCGGGCAACAACGAAAAATTTGAAGCGGTATTCGGTTTTGGGCTTTTAGGGACCGAACTGACCCTGGAAGGCCCCTTCAAAAAAGACTATGGCGGCTCTTTTTTGGTCAATTACCGCTACTCTACCATCGGGCTGGTAAGCGACCTTGGACTTTTGGACAATATTAGTGGGGCTTTGAATTTTCAAGATGCAGCGTTCAAGGTTGTGTTGCCGACCAAAAAAGCGGGTGTGTTTTCCTTGTACGGAATGGGCGGAAAGAGCAGCTTTATGCTGGAAGATGTCACGCCAGCGCTTTGGGAAACGCCCGGCGACCAGTTCATGCGCGCCGAAATACGGGAGGATTTTGACAAAGCGGCCCAACTTTTCAATGTTGGCATCAAGCACAGTCTGACTGTTGGCAAAAAGGGCTTGCTCAACAGCAGCATGACCTATTCTCAGGAAGGAATTGACGACGATATTTTCGAATCGGGGCTTGTCAAGATTTTTGATGGCGACGGGGTGTTTTTGCGCGATTCGGTCATCAACAAAACCTTGAATTTTAAAAGCCGCCTGAAAAAACCCAGCTACCGGGGCTCTATTACCTACAACCACAAATTCAATGCGCGGCACAAGCTTCAAATTGGCACTAAGTACACGCGCTTTGATTACCAATTCAATCAAAGCCAGCTTGATACGGGAAAACAGAATCGGGTAGTACTGCTCGATTTTGCAGAAAACATCAGCACCGTCCGAAATTTTATCACCTGGAAATACCGCGTACATGAAAACCTCAGCATTGTGTCGGGGTTTCACAACATGAATGTGCTGTTCAACAAAAAAAGTACGTTAGAGCCGCGGCTTGCGCTGGATTGGAAGCTTGGGCCCTCCAGCTCCATTCATGCGGGCTATGGCAAGCACAGCAACATGGAGAGCATCCACCATTATTTTGCCAAGGTGGCCCAGCCCGATGGCAGCGTCACGGAGCCTAATCGCGACCTGGATTTGCTGAAAGCGCATCATTTTGTATTGGGCTATGAAAAACGATGTGGCAAAAACCTGCGGGCAAAAATTGAGGCCTACTACCAACACCTGTATAACCTGCCCGTCGAAAACCTGGATACCAGCTATTTCGCCACCATTGTGGAGGGGTTGGATTTCCGCTATGTCGATTTGGTGAACAAGGGCAGCGGCAAAAACTACGGCCTTGAAATAACATTGGAAAAGTTTTTCAGCCACCAATACTACTATTTGATCAATGCATCGCTGTACCAGTCGAAATACACCCCACTTGACGGCATAGAGCGAAACACGCCTTTCAACGGCAACTATCTGGTAAACATCCTGTGCGGCAAAGAATTTTCAAAGCTGGGCAAAAGACAAAACCAGACCCTTGGGCTGAATGCCAAAGTCTTTTTCGGGGGCGGCAGAAAGATCATTCCATTGCTACGCGACGTTCAGGGCAACCTGGCGGTCGATCCGGCCAACAACCGTTATTGGGATTACAGCAAAGCCTTTGAAAACAGCATCGAAGACACGTATCAGGTACTGGTTTCGGCAAGTTACAAATGGAACAAAAAGCGGGCAACCCATGAACTTTTCCTCAACCTCGACAATTTGACCAATAACAAGGGAAAGATTATGGAATTTTATGACCCGGAGAAACCTAATTCCATTGGGCACATGACCCAGTTCGGTTTTTTTCCGAATTTGATGTACAGGGTGTATTTTTGAGGATGCTAAGCACTCATGATGAAATTCGCCAAACACAAAGATTTTGACACCTTTTTAGAGGCCATTTTGCCCGAAGAACAGGCGATTTTTGCCCGTTTGCGCACGCTTATTTTGGAAAACTTCCCCGAATTGAAGGAGAAGTTTTCCTACGGTGTGCCCTATTTCCACGGTAAAACCCGTATCTGTTTTTTGTACCCGGCCAGCCTGCCGTACAGCGGCATTGCCGAAGGGGTATTGTTTGGGTTCAACCGTGGGCATCTGCTTTCCAATGAACATGGGTTATTAGGTATGGGCAATAGGAAAGAAGTTGGGTACATTTCGCTGCTGCAAGCAAGTGACATACGAGCGGGAATTTTACTGGAAATGCTGCACGAGGCGGTATTATTGGATGCTGAAATGGCACCGAAGAAGCGAATTTGATGCAAAAATTGAAACCCAATCATTTTCCCATTATCTTTGTCGAATAATTCCCGCACATAACATACTCATAAACAATGTGCTACAATTTAAGCCGGACAAACAATGCCCATTGATATCTTATTTCTGATCGCCCTGGGTTATGGATTTTTTCAGGGGTTTTATCAAGGTGTTATCTCAACGATATTCAACGTTGCTGCCTACCTCTTTGGCATTGTACTGGCTTTTAAGGTGACGCCCACCACCACGAACATCATGGAGACCATCTTCCATTCCTCCAACCCCATGATGTACGTCGCGGCCTTTGTGGCGAATATGGTGGTCATTATGGTTGTGCTAAAAATAGCGTCCAAGAGCCTAGAAAGGGCTTTTCAAGCGGCTTACCTGGGTATTGTCAACCAGGCGCTTGGCGCTTTGGTCATGGGTGCTTTTTACGTCCTTATTTGCAGCATTGCGGTATGGTTTATGGTAAAAGCGCAGTTCCTGAACCCACAAACCATCACGGAATCCAAAACATATCCTTTGCTGGAGCCCTTACCCGGAAAAGCGTACGACCTGGCGCTTCGGTTCAAACCATTGGCAGAAGAAGCCTGGGGTACCTCGATGACCTGGATGGACAGGCTACAAGAATACGGCGACAACAAAACCAAAAATATGGACAGCGGCAGTGGTCGTATTTACAAGCCGGATCCAAAGGGGATTGAAACTGACCCAAATGCCGGGGCCAAGAACCAACCTAAAACCTATTACCCTCCGGAAGACTCGGACGGGCTCGAGGAGTAAGCCATGAACATTTTGCTGCTCGACAATTACGATTCCTTTACCTACAATCTCTACGATTATTTGTTGCAGACGGGCGTGGACTGTACCGTTTTGCGCAATGATGCTTTTACAATGGAGGAGCTTGAGTTGCTTGACTTTCAAGCTATTGTGCTTTCTCCTGGCCCCAAACGTCCGGCCGATGCGGGCTTGATGATGGCAGTTATTGAACGGTATAACCTGCGCTTGCCCATATTGGGTATATGCCTTGGGCACCAGGCTTTGGGCGAATTCTTTGGCGCAAAACTTCTGAAAGCAAGCTTGCCCATGCATGGAAAAACCTCGGTAATTCAGCATCAAGGCCATCCCATTTTTCAGGGTATCCCAGAGAAATTTACTGTGATGCGCTACCACTCCCTGTTGCTTGAACCTCCCCTCCCGCCCTGTCTGCATTGTCTTGCCAACACAGATTCAGGCGAGATCATGGCATTGGCGCACCAATCGTTGCCGCTTATTGGCGTACAATTTCACCCTGAATCAATATTAACCGAACACGGCCTGCAGTTGCTGCGCAATTGGGTCGCCTCCATACCGCGCACATGAAAAATATTTGGTTTCCCGTTTTTGTCGCATTGTCGTTGCTCCATATTGTCGGGGTGATCAGCAATACCGAAATATTATGCACGATTTCCAAGCCTGTGCTAATGCCTATATTGTCGTTGTGGCTAATGAAAGAAACACGTGGCATAAAGTCGCCCCTTCGAACCGCGTGGCTAATTGGTTTGTTTTTTTCCACCCTTGGGGATATTCTGCTGATGTTCAGCGGTGGCAGCTTTTTCCTGCTGGGTTTATCGGCTTTTTTGTTGGCCCACCTTTCTTACATAGGCGGCATTTCAAAAGGCTTGAAGGATCGCCGTGGTTTTTTGCTTAAAAAGCCACTGTGGATACTGCCCTTTTTACTATTTCCAATCGTATTGCTCTACTGGCTTTGGGAAGGCATTCCCGGCGGTATGCGCATTCCAGTAGCGGTTTATGCCCTGGTAATCGCGACGATGGCGCAAAGTGTGGCCAATTTGAAGGGTTATATTTCCAATAAAATATTTTGGACAATGATGGGCGGTGCCGTATTGTTTGTGCTGTCCGACAGCCTGATCGCGGTCAACAAGTTTGGACACGCGTTTGATGGCGGGCGCGTGGCGGTTATTGGCACGTATATGCTGGGGCAGTGGCTATTGGTGTTGGGCGTGAGCCGGTCGTTAAAAGAGACTGTTATTCTACAATCAGTCTCTTATTCCGCTGCCAAAGCACCACAATTCCCGTAATACTCACCACAAGCAGCACCCAAGAAATTATTTCAGCTTGGGTAAGTTTCATGCCCAGCACATCGTGTATCACATTCACCCGTATTTTTTCGATCAATAAACGCTCAATAGCGATGAGGCCGATGTAGATGAAGAACAACATACCCGTAATCTTAAGCCGTTTGCGCATCGACCACAGGATGGCAAACACAATGCACATCATCATGATCTCGTAAAAGGGGGTAGGATACACCGGCTCAGCGAGCTGCATGTTGTAATCCCAAGTGCAGCCATCAATCGGAATGCTGTGAATAGGCTCTGTGTTTTCTGTGTTCAGCACGTTATGGGGGAAACGGTACGCCCACATCCAATCGGGCAAAAACGACATCCAACCCGGCTTGGGTGCAGGGTTGAGAATGCCCCAGTCGCCGTCGCCCGCCAATTGACAACCCATGCGCCCAACGCCATAACCAGCCGCCAAAGCTGGTGCCACGGCATCAGCGGTGGGCAGGAACGGAATTTTATGCTTCCACATATACCCGACAACGGCAATGAACCCTAACAATAATCCACCCATAATCGCCAAGCCCCCACCAGAGGTCAATGCGCCAATGGGGTCTTGTAAAAAGGATTCCCAGTTGTCGAAAAGGTCAAAAATTTTAGCGCCCAAGATGCCGCCAACGGCCGCGGCAACGGTCAATTCACTGATCCGATCGTGCGGATAAACCGACAAGGTTTTTACTTCTGGCTTGTCCAATTTCCGGCGTTGCCCATCCCAGTAAGTGATGCCAGCCAGCACAACCGCACCAATGATACCGCCGATCCAGTCCAATTTCAGGGACAATATTATCGAAGCCGGATCATGCCGGAAAGTGCTGTAATTATGATAAGCATACAGCCCTTTTCCCCCCAGTATCAAGCCTACGAATGCATTGCTGACAATCTCACCCATGCTGGCTGGAAGTCCCAGCGTCACCGTCACCGTTGACGGCTGGTAATGCCCTCCCCGAGCCTTTCGCTTGAGTTCATGGTGGAACACCATCGCGCTGACGATGAAAGCAATCGCTAGAAAAAAACCAAAGGTTTTGAGCATCGAAAGCCAATTGTCGGGCTGGGTACCGATGAGGTCGTGGAAGAGGTAAGATAGATCTGGGTACATTTAAAATTGGGTTTAACGGTTTCAGGTTTACGCGATTTGTTTTTATTTTGAAATTGTATTTCAAGGACATCGGGAATCGTGTAAACCATGAAACCCTTTAACCCTGAAACCATGAAACCTTTTTTAAACCTCCTCCGTGACAACCTCTGCCGAAAGTCCCCGCTCCAGCAGGGCTTCGCAATAAGGAATGAGTTCGGATCGGGAGCCAGATTTGACGGTTGCTTTGCCTTTGTAGTGGATGATGAGCGAGAGTTGTTCTGATTGTTCGGAGCTGTGACCCAGCACCTTGATAAAACACTCAATGACCCATTCAAAGGAATTGACATCGTCGTTCCAAACGATGAGTTGAGATGTGAAGCCGGTATCGATTTCGTCTTCCACCATCACATCAACATCCTCTTCCCAAAGTGGCTTCTCGTAATTTTTTATGTTTGTAATGGTAGAAAACATGATGGTGGCAAAAGACTGGAGGTTATTAGTTGAGTGAAGTCAATACTTTATTGATAGCCTCAAAATTAGGGATTTCGCCCGCATTTTCGAGTACTTCAGCATATTGGATTATCCCTTTTTTGTCAATAACAAATGCGGAGCGCTTGGAAACACCTTTTAGTCCCATGGCAAATTCCTTGTATAAACTGTCGTACTTTTTGCTCACCGTTTTGTTGAAATCAGAGAGCAGGGGGAAATTGAAGCCCTCTTCTGCTTTCCACTTGGCAAGGGTGTAAGGGCTATCTACAGAAATGGCCAGAATCTGCGCATCCAGATCGTTGTATTGTGCGAGGCTATCGCGCATAAAACAAAGCTCTTTGGTGCAAACACCTGTAAATGCAAAGGGATAAAATAGCAACAAAACGTTTTTTTCGCGATGCTCAGAAAGTTTCACCATTGATTTATCGGAGGCGCGCAGGGCGAAATCAGGTGCTTTGTCGCCGGATTGGAGCATGATTTTGTGTGTAAGTTGAGTCATGAAGCTGCAAAAGTAGGCAATCCCGTCAACCCATCACAGAATAGCGCCTAATTCCTCAAAGCATCCAACAACCAGTCGCGTTCTGTCAGTACTGGGCCGGCCAAAATTTCTGCCCTAAATCTTTCCCGATCAACGGGGCTGCTCAGGTTTACGGCCAACAATTTGCGGAGGTATTTGACAAAAGCCAGGTAGTTGTCGCGGTGGTAACCCAGGACTTTTTTTCGGCGGATATAAATTTGGATGCTGTCAAGCTGGTTTTCAAGCGCATCCCATTCATCCAGGCGGTAGTAAATCTTTGACAAGATGGTTTTGGCCGTCAGGTTTTGTAACACATCGTCGTATTCAATGTGCAACAAATGCTGCATGGCTTCCCGCAAGTCGTTTTTTTCGTAGTGGTATCGCGCCAAATTGAAATGTACCGCGCCGTCCCGGTGCTCTTCGGCTAACAAGGGAGCGTAATCACGTAAAAAGCGCCCTATCCATTCAAACTCCCGTAAGCGTAACCCGGTGCTAGTGATGTTGTTGTAAGTCCAGCGCGACAAAGTGCCGTCTTCCAGCAAGGCACCATGCTCCAGGCCCGTCTGATAAATGTCGAATATCTCGCGGAAATAGCGCTGCTCTTGCTGGTTGATTTTGCGGATGCAAAAATTGATGGCCATTAGGAACAGGTCGTGGGTTTCCGCAAGCGAAAAAAGCGCTGCGTGTTCCTGCAACAAGGCTTTTAGTTTTGAAAAATGAACACTGCTTTCCGGGCCGCCCAATTGGGCATAATACCCATGAAAATATGCGGCAACTGCCGGGATTTCCAAATAGCGATGCCCCGATAGAAACTGCAAAACATTGTCCAGCAGGCCCTTGTCGTAGGTTTGTTTGCTCACTGATTGGTGGCTGAGCAGAATACAACCCGTGCGCAATTTTTCGCAGATGAAGGCTACATCTTGGGCATCAGAAAGCTCCTGGGCGTTGAATGATTTGGCACGGCCCTGTTGCAAGAAAAGGTGGTAAGCTTCGGTTTGCAATCGGTAATCGGCTTGTAAAAAATCAAGGCCGCGCCGCTCGTCCAGGTGCAGCCGCTTGCGTGCATAACGCAACATGCCCGCTGCGGGTTCTGCCAAATGCAGCCGACGAAGGGCCTCCACTGTATCGGCATTGCGGATATGCTCTTGCGTTTCCCAACGCTCCTGGGCCAGGAATTTTTCCACGGCATCGAGCAGGTAATTGCTGAGGTGGTATACCCTGCGCGGTTCGGTGCTGGGGTCGGGCAGCAACGCCTCCGCCACTTTTTGCGTGTCCAGATCGGTAGCAGAGAGATTTTCTTTCAAATATTCGAACAGCTGTAGCACCCCAGCATGGGTGACGTGGTAGGGAGAATGCAGGAATTTCTCCAAGGCGCGGAGGCGGTCTTTGGGGAGGGCGCGGAGTATGGGCAGGAGTGGTGTCATAACGGGTGCCTAAACCTCGTAGGTCGTAAAACCTCTGCACCTCCCCCCCCCAAAAACTTTGGGGGGGGGAGGTGCAGAGGTTTTACGACAAAGATATATCTGTTGATAGAATTTTTGAAAATTTCGTAAAAAAAATTTCGTAAAAACTTGATAATCAGAGTTATTTTTTTAGAAATCATATAATTATTTCCTGAAAATACTTAATATCTGTACTTGCATACCAAAAACTATCGCCGCACTTTTGTACCGTGAAAAACAACACACAGCCATCCCCCGTCTACAATCAACAGAAAAAGCATAAAGCATGAACTACCTTCGGTCTATTCTCTTTATAATCAGCATTTTACTCGGCATAAATGCCAATGCGCAAGGGTTTTACCAAACCTATTCCCCGGCATCATCTATTGCCCAGGATGTGGTACAAACCGATGATGGCGGCTATTTTTTGGCGGGCTTTGTCAGCGTTGACTCCTCCCTATTTTTGCAGCGGGTGGATGCTGCTGGGCAACATATTTGGGCCAATAATTTCAATTTTAACCACGCAAAGGCTATAGCTACCAGCAAAACTGACGATGGAGGTTTTGCAGTGCTCTCGGAATTCTACGCCGACACCGATGGGTATAAAAACGCGGTATTGAAACTCGGTGCGACGGGCATTGTTGAATGGACCAGAGTCATTGACAACTATATCCTGCCTAACGGCCTGCGCGATATCGTTTCCACTGAGGATGGTGGGTTTTTAGTGGCTGGTGATACCCGCGACTCTAGCTTAAATTTCCAAAACTGGTTGGTGAAACTGGCCCCAAACGGCGATATCGCCTGGAAAAAGACCTACGGCGCTTTTCATAGCACAAGCCGTATCATAGCCCTTTCAACGGGCAATTATGCCATCAGCGGCGGTCGAAATGGCGGGAATATGTCGCTGACGACGCTCACGCCTGCAGGTGATATGCTGTGGCAGCAAGTGTATACAAAGCTGAACTATCAAAGGGCTTATGATTTATTGGAAACAGTTGATGGTGGCATATCTATTTTTGGAACAACACAAAACCAGACGCTTGATATAGGCATTTTAAAAACGGATATTAATGGCACAGAGCTTTGGTTTAAAAACTTTTACCCATACTCGGAACCGAATCTAGTGCTACTTAAAAGCTTCGCCCAAGACACGACAGGCAATTTTTATATCCCGATTTGGGATGGTGATTTAACCGTAGAATTGCTGAAGCTAAATCCGGAAGCCAACCCTCTTTGGAAACGCAAACTTTCCACGGGCCGTATGGGCCAGGCTATTGTGCACACAAACGATAATTACTTAGCCATTGCAGGTGGGAGCAGCGCCTATTTGCTTAAACTGGATACTGAAGCAGAGGTTTTCTCCAATAAAATCATCGGCACGGTGTATTACGATGCCAATGATAATTGCAACCTAGACACAGGCGAATCTGTGGCAGGTGATTATATCGTGGAAGCAAGAAACTCAACCGGAGCCGTTTTTTACAAAAAGGTAGAAGCTGTTGGAACTTATGAAATACGGGTGCCAGAAGGTGAATTTGACTTGTTGGCCAGGCCTACTTTTGGCACGCATAACTATAAGGGAGTTTGTGATACCTTGCATGTCAGTGTTGTTAGTACTAGCCAAACAGTTGATATCCAGCCCATTGGCGTGCGCCCATTCCCTGATTGTCCTGTGCTGAAGGTTTATGTAGCATCAGGTACTTTGCGCCGCTGTGTTAATTCCCGGTATTTTATCAATTGGTGCAACTGCGGGAATGTGATGGCTGAAAATGCTTCTGTACAGATCACGGCAGATACCGTATTGCAGTTTACCAACAGCAGTATACCCCTCACAGCGCAAAACGGAAATGTTTTCAGCTTCGATATACCCAATGTGGGTGTAGGGGGCTGCGGCGGTCTTTACGTTGATTTTTTGGTAAAATGTAGTGCGACTATTGGGCAGGTGATTTGTGTGGAAGCACATGCTTTCCCCGACACCACTTGTATCCCGCCCGACCCAGCCTGGGATGGTTCAGAAATTGCCGTCACGGGACATTGCGAAAATGATACGCTTTCCTTCAAAATAAAGAACAACGGCGCATCGCCCATGTCGCAATCACTGGACTATGTGATTATTGAAGATCACATCATGTACATGCAGGGAATGGTGCAGCTTGGCGCAGGCGTTGACACTACGATTGTGATCCCAAACCCAACAGGCGATTGTTATCTCGGGAGAGTATTGGAGGAGGGCGATGGGGTGAGCGTTATTAGTCGCCCCGCAGCGGTGGTGGCCAATTGTATCACGGGCGGCAACCTCAACCTGGCCTTGCAATTCCAAACAGGTGCCAACGAATGGGCGATTGCCAGCACCTGTGGCGCGGTGGTTGGCTCTTTCGATCCGAACGACAAACGCGGCTTCCCGCTCGGCTGGAACGACCAGCACCTGCTGGAGCGCAACGAAGACATCACGTACACGATTCGTTTCCAAAATCTGGGCAATGACACAGCTTTTCTAGTCATCATTCGCGATGAGCTGCCTGTGGAAACCCTCGACCCTGGAACGGTGCGGCCAATTGCTGCCAGCCATCCATACACCTGGGATTTAACCGGGAATGGATCGCTCTCTTTCACTTTTCCCAATATCCTGTTGCCCGATAGTACCACGAACGAACCCGCTTCCCATGGTTTCGTACAGTTTCAAATAAAACAACGGCTCGATTTGCCCGATGGCACCCGCATTGAAAACAGCGCTTCCATTTTTTTCGATTTCAATGATCCGGTGATTACCAATGAATATTTCCACACCATTGGCCGGCCGATGATTTCGGTGACGAAAACCCCGAGCGCACAACTGCTTGAATTTCAGGTATTCCCCAATCCGTTCAGCCGGGAAACGACCTTTGTGTTGAAAAATTACAGCCCGAAAAACGACGTGGTATTTCGGTTATTTGATGCATGGAGCCGACTGGTACAAACCGAGCGATTCGCAGGGGATACATTCCAGTTCAACAATCCTAACCTTGGTTCGGGCATCTATTTCTTCCGAATGGAAGAAAACGGAAAGCTGCTGACTTCGGGAAAAGTGTCGATTTCGAAATAAACCCCCGCCATTTTTAAAACAACAACAGAAATAATACCGTCATGAAAAATATTCTACTCTTTTCCATACTGCTTTGCTCGGCTGCTAACATGAGCGCACAATGCCTGTCTATCACCACTTGCCACAGCAATGAAACGGTATGCGACCTGACACCCAACAACAACCTACTTTGGAACGATAACAGTTGGTGGGATCAATTCAACCAATCGCATGATTTGTCTGAGGCCCCTTCCGACTTGTTTGCTGTTGCCGTAGACACCTGCTCTGGTGCAAACCTTACGGTTAAGTACACCCTGTTCATAGACTTGGACCAGGATGGTGTTGCTGAAACGGTGGTAAAAAGCTGGGATCCTCCTGCGCCCGGAACCGTTAATTTCAACAACTTCAACAACCCCAATTATGACGGCGGCGCGTCCCGCGTTTTTGATCAACGTGCCGTGCCAAGCGATCAGAAATACCAATTCGCGCTGGAAACAATTGCTGTTGGCGATACGTTGACGGGGCGTTTGCGTTGGAATACCCAAGCAGACCCAAACACCTTTGTCGTCCCGGAATTGCCGTACAGCTATGTCAATAAAATCAAATGGGAATTTGAAGACAATCTGGCCAATCTCCAGGTTTGCAACAATTTGTTTATTGTAAAAGATTGTAAAGCGCCGACGGTAACATGTCTTAATGGCCTCTCAACGAATGTTTACCCAGGCGGCGGCTTCAACCTTCAGGCGATTGATTTATTACAGTATGCAGACGACAATAGCACATTAGCACCTTTTTTGCGATACGGTATTCGAAAATCAGGCACAGGCACAGGTTTCCCCGTTGACGCCCAGGGGAATCCCATCACCAGTATATTCTTCGTCTGTCCGGACCAAGGGCTGCAAAACATTGAACTTTGGGCCATAGATTTGTATGGCAATGCTGATTTTTGCGAAACTTATGTGTTGGTTCAAGATAATGCGGGCTATTGCGATGGCACCATATCGTTGCATCATTTGGTTTGTATCAGGCGTGCGTGCGACAATGCCATGGTAATGAATGTACAAACAGGCATTTGGGGGCCAGTGACCTTTGCGCCCCCATTTTCATATTTTTCCACGGACTCAACACTTGTTAATGTTGCGGGCTGCTATAGTTTTGATTCTACATTCAACGCTTTTCCAATTCCCAATACAATAAATATCTCGGTCAGTAAGGACGATGATCCGCTGAATGGTGTCACCCCATTTGATCTGTTGAAAATTGCCAAACATATCATGGGGATAGAGCCGCTCGGCACCTATAATATGATCGCTGCCGATGCCAATAAAAGCAACAGCATAACTACATTTGATATTGTTGAACTCAGAAAACTGATACAGGGTACTTACCAAGAACTATCCGCTAACACCTCCTGGCGCTTTGTGGATGCAGCCTATACTTTTCCAAATCCAGCAAACCCTTTTCAATCTGCTTTCCCCGGAACAAGCTCTTTCAGTAATCTTATTCAGGATTCAATTTATGTGTCGGGTTTCATCGCCATCAAAATCGGCGATGTAGACTGCGATGCCAACCCCGGTGCCATCGCCCCACCTGATGATCGGCAGGTCAAATTCTTAAGCATGCCCGATGCGGTGCTTGCCCCTGGTGAAACAATTGAAATCCCGCTGTCTTTTACAGAAGCGGGCGATTGGGTAGCCATGCAGCTGGGCTTGCAATACGACCCATCATTACTTGAAATAGAAGCCATTGTGTTGGGAAATTTTCCTGATTTGGAAGAGAGTTCCTTTGCCTCGCCAAGTCCCGGCATCCTTAATTTGGTTTGGTTTACAACTCAGGCAAATCAGGTGATTGCTCACGAAAAAATATTCACCTTACACCTGCGTGCCAAGCAAAACTTGCAATTGAGCCAAACGCTCCAACTGACGCAGCGAAAGCCAGAAACGCCGCGCCGCTTACAGGCAGAAGCTTACGATGCCCGCGGAACAGCTTTCAATTTTGAACTGCTTTTCCGGGAAAATGAAATAGGGGAGGCCTCCAATCAAAACCTCGTTTACCAACCGCAACCCAATCCTACTAATTCCAAAACCACCATTCCAATCCAATTGATTCAGGAAGAAACGGTGCGCATCGCCGTCACGGATGTTTCGGGGAAATTGCTTTGGGAACAAGAATTGATGCTCGGGGAAGGGCTTCAAATGCTCGATATTCCAGCGGCAGTTTTGTCAAAAGCTGGGGTCTATTTCTGGAGGGTAGAAGCTGGTAGTGTCGTTGCCAGCGGAAAAGTCATTAGGGTCTAAGCACTAGGTTTCAGGCTCCACATAGCCCTTCAAATTATCAAAAAATGCTTCAAAAGCTGCAATGCCCACCGCTGTGATGCGGCAGGTTGTCAGCGGATAATTGTTCCGAAATGTTTTTTCCACGTCAATGTAGCCGGCTTCCTGTAGTTTGCCAATTTGCACACTCAGGTTGCCGGCTGTAGCGCCAGTTTTTTCTTTTAGCACATTGAACTCCGCCTCCTGTGTGACCACCAGATAGGACATGATGGCCAAGCGCAACTGCGACAACAAAAGAGGATCAAGCTCCTGGAACATGTTTTTTTGATTGACTGTTCAATAAATATCCGGGCACCAAATAGCCCAAAACGGCGGTGGCGGCTTGTACGATCAAGTGCTGCTCCTTGGAAAGGAACATGCACCACAAGGCACCAGCCCAAATTACTGCGGCACCTAGCAGCAAAGGATTAAATTTCAACAAAACACCCGACATATAGGTTGCAAACCCTGTAAGCACGAGGATAAACGGCACGGGTGAAAGCCCCATGCGCACCGACATCGGTATCGCCAAGGCCATGGAAATACCGTAACCGAGCCAGACCAAACCATACCATTTGCGCACGATGTTCTTTTCTTTCCGGCGTTTTCCCAGCCGGGCTTCCCGAATCAAAGATACAGGGACACCAATCACCACCATAATCATCCAGGCCATGCTGTGCCGTGGATCTTGTTGTATGACGGCCAAATACCAATCCGTAGCGCTGGCAATGGCCACCAGCCAGCCCCAAAGCAGGAAGTGAAATCCGTCTTCCCGGAAGCCATGCTTCGCCAGATCAATTGTTTCGCGGATTACCCGCAGGCTTTCCTGTGCAGAGAGGTTTTTTTCTTCAGTTTCCATTGCCTTGTTTTTTAAAAAACGTAGAATTTTTTAACACATAGACACATAGGAACATAGAACACATAATTTTTGAGTACGTCGTGCTATGTTTTCTATGTTCCTATGTGTCTATGTGTTAAAAAATTTGTATTGAGTACTAAACGGCACAATAGTACAAACTACTTTACAAAACAAACCAAAATTATGGACAAATATTTCAACAACTCCGACAAAACAGCGGAATACGCCCCTAAACCAACATAAAATCAAGGTTAAATGGCAACTTTATTCCCAAGCGTATTGCTCCAACTGCGCTCCGTTTTGCCAATAAATGCATTGCTTGCCCAACCAGGTAGCAGCCCCTTTTTCAGCAACACCTTTGGGCAATGGGAGCTTAAGCTGGAGCAGGTGCCCCATGTTTTGCAGGTAAAGGATGTCTTTATCAAGATAAAACATCCAGGAACCTTCCATTTCAAAATCCTGGATGCGCATGGTGCTGTGTACGTCTTGCAGATTTGCGTATTGATCGAGGGTGCAAAGGCCTGCTATTGGGTCGCTTAGGCATACGTATTGGCCGCTGTCGCGAATGCGGGTGGCTGAAAAGCGCTTGGGGAAATAAATATTGAGGGGCGGACTTTCCTGCAATACGGAACCATCGAGGCCAAGCTTCACCGCCTTGGAAATAGCATCGTCAAAGGCCCAAATATTGCCATCAAAAGCCATCGCCACGCATCGAACGGAGTAATACCCCAACTTTGAAAAACTCAAACGACCCATTTCCGTAAGCGTTCTGTCAAGCCACAACACGGTCTGAAAATCAGGGTACCATACCAGAATTTTTAAGGGGTTGGAAGCGTCAATGAATGCTGCCTGTCCCAGGCGCTTGTTGGTGAACACCGCTACTTTCCTGCCGAGCGTGTCGTATTTCACAATGGCGTTTTCTGGAGAAACCAGGTAAGTGTTCGACAAATTATCACTGGTGACAAATACTGCCAATGCAGGGATGGCCCGCTGAAAACGCAGGGTGTCGGGCTGCTGGGCTTGAACAAACCCGACAGCGATAAATATGAACAGTATTGGAGGTATCCAGTGTTTCACGTTATAAAGGTACCATTTTTCCTTCTGGACTTGTCATTTCGGGCGAAGTCGAGAAATCTAGGTCTAATTACAATCTTCGGCTAAGTTTGTTTTCTAACACTTGTAAGTCTGCATTCAGAATTTTCTTGAACCCTTGGTGTCTTTAGCTGGAGAGGCGAGCTGAAAGGCAGAATCCGTTTATAGATATTCGTCAGACCACGAAAAGTGGTCGGACGAAGGCCATTTGGTCTGACGATTTTTCTTCGTCCGACCAATAAGCATAAACAGACACCTGGATTTACCCATGTTTCCCCTTCAACAACCCAAAAGGTGTCATTTTGTCATGTTTATTTTTGCAATAACGCCATTTTGTCATCAACACAATGCCCTTTCCCGCCAAAACGCCATTTATTCCTCCATGGTACGCAGATTGCAATTAGGAGAACGTGCTCAGGTTATACATTAAGACTTGACACCAACTTGAATTCCATCCATCCACTTTTATCAAAATTTTGTAAAAAAATGACAAACATCGTTAAAGTTCATCCCTTCCCCGCAACTAAAAACATCGCAAATGGGTTCTTAAATGAGTTCTTCAACCGTGGCGTAGCCGAGTTTATGGGCGACGACGTGGTGGTGAACCAACCCGCGACCAACGTCACTGAAAACAATGACGCTTTCAAACTAGCGATAGCTGCTCCGGGTTTCGACAAAAAAGATTTCGTGCTGAACGTTGAAAACGGCCAACTGACCATCGAAGCGAAACACGAGGCGAAAACAGAAGCGAAAAGCGAAAACGGCGAACGTTTCCTGCGCCGCGAATTCCGCTACGAATCGTTCAAACGTTCTTTTAAACTGCCACAAACCGTAAACGTTGAAGGCATTACCGCTGTTTATGAAAATGGGGTTCTGAACGTGGAACTGCCAAAAAAAGAGGAATCAAAGCCAGTAACAAAAAACATTAAAATCGGCTAATACCCGATTATTAAGAATTTTCATAAGGTTAGTTAATAGGGTTTTAGGTGTTTTCTCGAGCCGGGCAGCAATTGTCCGGCTCTTTTTATTTGGGCGTTGCCCAAATTGGATGATTTTGCCCTTTCAGGGCAAGTACGTCGATTAAGCCATTTATTCCTGCCCATCTACCATTTTTATTGTCCCTACCTTTGCGCTCTATACTCACTCAGCCAAGAACAGTGACAGATACCACAACACAAACACCAAACGAATCCTACTACGAAGGCCTGCGCCACACCGACACTGGTGTTTTCGCTGCTATTTACACGGAATTCCGCAAGCCCGTCACGCAAGCAATCAGTGCGGCGGGTGGCTCCAGCGCTGACGGTTCCACCTTTTTTAGGGTAGCGGTGATCCACGCGGCATCCCTGGCGCAAGCGCAAAAACTGGACGAATCAATTCCTGCTTTTGAGTTGCTAAAAAACCTGGCAGAAGCCCATTTTCGGGATTGGGCGCAGGAAAAGAATGTTGAGCTACCTTCACCAGCTCCTGTTGCCGAAGCGGAACCAGTCTCCCAAATCGAACTACCCGATGCTGGTGCCCGGCATGAATTCCGTCAAATTATTCGCGCCAAACGCCAATTTACACGCCTGGAACCAGCTTGCCAGAAAACGGTGCAGGAATTGGCCAAAGATGCCGCCATAAACATCGCTGACCCTCGGCTACACAATGACAAAACAGAAGCCTGCCGCGAAAAATACCGCAAAACCCTGGGCTTGTCCCCGGAGGATTGGCCGGATCCATTGCCTACTTGGGCGATTACCGCACTGAGCAACGAGCCTTTTCAGCGATCCTGGTCGGCAGCGGAAGCCATTGAAAGCAGGCTCGCAATGGGGCTTCCGGCTATTCCTCGAAAGCAAAGCAACGTCACCCGCTATGTGTTGATCGGTTTGGGCCTGGCTCTACTCGGATTCGGAATTTGGAGCTACCTCCATCCAACCATTTCCCCGAAAGAAGTGTACGACGAAAACTTCAAGCCGCCCACCAGCATTATGGCCGATCGCAGCGCGCGATTTGCCAAAGATACTTTGCCCGAAGCGCGGGTGGAATTGTGCGAGCAACTGTTCGAACAAGCCGATGGATACTACAAAAGCGGCGACTACAAAGATGCAGCGGACGTTCTCTACACCCTGCTCTCTGGCGAAACGGAGCAATGTAAATCAGATGCCTGTTTTTACCTCGCCATCATCGCCCTGCAGCTGGAGCAACCTGGAATAACCGTAGAATACCTGGCCAAAATCCCGGATTTGGAGCGTTTTGGAGAAGACCTGTATTGGTATCAGGCCTTGGCTTTTGTGAAACTTGCAGCCCAAAACACTATGCGCCGCGACGTTGCCCGCCGCGCCGTAGAACGCGCCCGATCCAATACCGAAATCCCGGAACGCCGTGTACAAGCAGAAAAAATGTTGGAACAATTGAAGGATTAGTTAAGCGAAAAAAGTCTTGACAGCCTCCCTATTCGATAGCACAAAATGGAATTGATAAAAAAATACTTCCCCCAGCTTAGCGCCGAGCAAATGGCCCAATTTGAGCAACTGGAGCCCCTTTACCGCGAGTGGAACGAAAAAATCAACGTGGTTTCCCGCCAGGATATCGACAACCTGAACGAGCGGCACGTGCTGCATTCCCTGGCCATTGCCCGGGTAATCGGCTTTAGCCCCGAAGCACATATTCTGGATCTTGGTACCGGCGGTGGATTCCCCGGCATCCCATTGGCCATTTATTTCCCGGAAACGCAATTCACCTTGGTGGACGCCACTGGAAAAAAGATCAAAGTGGTGCAGGAAGTGGCCACAGCTTTGGGCCTGACAAACGTGACCGCCATTCATTCCCGTGTAGAAGATTTAAAATTGCTCGGCCAGTTCGATTTTGTGCTCACGCGCGGTGTTGCGTCACTCGATAAACTCCTGAACTGGGCACGAAAATTTATAAAAAAGAAGCACCATCACGCCCTGCCCAACGGCATCATCGCGCTCAAAGGCGGCGATCTTCGATCTGAGATAAAAGCACTGCCGGGCAAAGGCAAGAATTACACGGATGTTTTCCCGATTCGGGAGTTTTTCTCGGAGGAGTTTTTTGAGGAGAAATCAGTCGTATACGTACAGGGTTAAGAGGGGGGTTTCATGGTTTCATGGTTAAAGGGTTTCAGGGTTTACGCGATCTGTTGTCAATTTTGAAATACAGTTTCAAGGGTATGAACCAATCGCGTAAACCATGAAACCATGAAACCTTTTAACCATGAAACATTTTCATAGAACTGTAGACCCAAGTTTATACATCAACCTCTCCTTTTTCGTACCCTTCATAATAATAGGACTGTTCTATACCCCAGTTTAAAACAAGCGGAAAGTATTTTCCTGGCTCTTTTTATCTATAGTTTTCATGGCGGTTTTGCAGTTGAGTTTCTGTGGTTTAAGGTTTGAAGCTAACGGTTTGCGGCTTGGCGAAGGTGGCGATTTTCACCACAAATGTTGATGCGGAGAACAAAACTTTGATTAACCACAAATGTGTCTGCGGAGTACTGAACCGCCAATTTCTTGTAGGTGCTGTTAGGCGTACGTGCTTTATTTCTATTGATATTGTCGATTTACTAATCATTGATTTACATAAGCTATTAGTCAGCAAAGAATAATGCAGCAAAGGGATTGTCTACAAGCCAAAGCCAAACTCCGTCTGCGTTTTTACGCATTATATGGGCTGAGGCTCCT
>Ga0105046_10004896_pt1 | contig 21266 bp, 13 predicted proteins | sample MAT03_FD_78385 | JGI IMG/M metagenome (GOLD analysis project Ga0105046, IMG submission 78385) | Freshwater microbial communities from Lake Fryxell liftoff mats and glacier meltwater in Antarctica - MAT-03 (megahit assembly) | ecosystem: Environmental > Aquatic > Freshwater > Ice > Liftoff...
ACCTGTCCGCTGAAATACGGCCACGCCCGCGCCCAAGTGTCTTTGGCGAGGATGCCTGCTAACAACAGCACAACCCCCACCATCCCGACTCGCGCTAGCCGGACATCGAGCCGCTTCAACCGGATTATCGCGCCGTCCAAGCCCGCCCCAGCCAGCATCACCAGCGGCGGCAAGAGCGGCAGCCAATGCGTATCAAAACCTTTGCCTTGCATCGCCACAAAAACCAGCCCCGCCAGCAACCACAAGCCGAGCAGCCGCGCCCCTTCAGCTTGTTTGAAGCGTACCAACGCGCTCAAGCCGACCAAACTCAGTAGCACGCCCCAATGCGACCACCGAAATGCCAGATAATGCCCAAATTGGTCGATGAGCGCCTGCGGGGAGCTAAACGCCTGACCGCTGTACCCGGCTGTGCCTTGCGCCACGATCAACATCTGCGCCCAGACGCCGTTACCCACAAAATATACCAAAATCGGCAGCGCCACGACCATCCCGCCGACGGCGAAGGCTACCCCCTCACGCCACGGTACAGCGCGGCGGGTTAGGATGTGTTCCAAGATTAAAACCAAAGCGAACGCGGCGTAATAATGCTTAAACCACAGCACCGCCGCGCACACGCCACCCGTCAGCGCCGCCCACCTCAACGCTTGCGCGCCCCCACGCGGCGACTCTCCGGCGCGGATGACGAACCAGACCGCCCACGTCATCGGCATGATGACCAGTGAATCGCTTTGGGATAGGCTGGCGAAAGTCTCGGTGAAATAAAAAACCGGGAGGAGTAACATCGCCCAACGCGCCGCGCCGACGCCAGCCAAGCGCCGGGTCAGGCCATATAACGGAATCAAGGTCAGCGGGACAAAAATTAAATCGAGGATATGGACGGCGGGCGGAGTCGCGCCAAAAATGCTAAAAGCTGCCGCGTATAAATAATAAATCGCGGGGGGTTTAATATCCCACATATCCATGTAGGGTAGCCCTCCCGCACGAATGGCTTGCGCGATGTTGGCATACGTGCCTTGATCGCGCCCCAACGGATAGGCCAAAACCGGCAACGCCAAAAGCATCGCCAACAGCGCGAGGCCGAGCGCAACGCGGTCAATCCGGCGCATCATGCCAAGAAACCCATCGCCCGCGCTAAGGCAACCGCCGTCATCAAAATAATCACGAACAGAATCCCGGCCACGATACGGCCACGGTCTTCTGTGGACGGGGCTTTGTCTTCCACCCGCACCTCGCCCAGCAAATCGACATAAAAATCCATCACGCGCTTACCATTGGTCAGGCGCGCCATGAAGTCGTGGCGGCTGATGACCGCCCAGCCGGTTTCCGGGTCGTCCCACGCCACGCCTAACCGCTGCACAATCGCCTCAAGCAGGCGTTGGCGGGCTTCTTCACCACTGATGGGGGTAGGGATATCATTCATGAAAAAAACGAGAATCGGCGGAGTTTAGACCATAGCATACCCTGTCTAAACCCCGCCAAAATCGCCTAAGCTTCAATAATCTTGATGGACTGCATCACGTCGTTTTGACGGACGGCGTTGACGACTTTCATCCCGTCGCCAATCACCTGACCAAACACGGCGTGCTTGCCATTCAAGTGGGGTTGTGGGCTGTGGGTGACAAAGAACTGCGAGCCATTGGTGTTACGACCCGCATTCGCCATGCTCAGCGAACCCGCACCGTGTGGGATCGCCAGTGCAGCCGCCTCGTCATTCCACTTGTAACCGGGGCCGCCCGTGCCGGTCCCCAACGGGTCGCCGCCCTGAACCATAAAATCTGAGATGACGCGATGGAACTTGAGGCCGTCATAAAAGCCATCCTTCGCCAAAAATACAAAATTGTTGACCGTGGCCGGGGCGCGATCCGCGAACAACTCGATCTGGAATGTGCCTTTGTTGGTCACAAATTCCGCGATGTACTTCTTCTTGCTATCAATCCCCATTGCCGGGGCGGAATCGTACTGCTTCATGGGCGAAAAACTCCTATCAAATTGGATGAACTCACAACGTAACGTCTTTAGGATACCACGAATTACCGCCTTTATTGGCGGATGGTGTCAGATAGGTTACAATAGGCTCTCAGCAGTGTTTGAGGTTTGAAACCTCAATGCTTCCTTAATCCTTTAACGAGTCCGCTAAAGACTTTTAAGGGTTTTTGTTATACGCTAGAATAAAGGGAAAAATGTTTGATTATCTCCCCTACCGAAGAAACAACTTTCTCTACTGTCTGGGCAAGCATTGGTGTATGGGCTGGTTTGTATGACTCTCGTTTTGTACATTGAAGATGAACCCAATAATCGGATGCTTGTGCGCCGGATGTTCATGGCGATGGCGTCAGATTTGAACTATGCCGAATCGGATAGCGCACGAGTTGGCATTCAGATGGCGATTGACACGCCGCCAGACATGATCCTGATGGATATCAGTATGCCGGATATGGACGGCCTGACAGCCACAGGGGTGATTCGTCAGACCCCATCCATCAAGGACATCCCCATCATCGCTCTGACCGCGAATGCGATGGAAGGAGATCGTGAACGGTTCATGGCCGCTGGCTGTGATGGCTACATCAGCAAACCTATTGACATCGACACGTTCATCGACACCGTGCGCGACTACCTGAGCAAGATCCCGGATATGTTGAAAAAACGTATCGCTGCTGCTCAGGAAGAGCAGGCCAAAGCGTTGCAAGCTGAGACCGCCAAACCCTTAACCGAAACACAGCGACCTGCCCAATTCGCACAAATGGCACAACTCGCACAGGCTAAGGCCGCCGAAACACCCCCGATTGAAGCGGCCAAGCCCGTAGAAACGGTGACGCCACCGCCCGCTGCACCGGTCAAGCCGACAGAGACGCCCAAACCCGCGCCCGCCGCACAAGTCAAGCCAGCAGAGACGCCCAAACCGGTCTCTGAGATCAACGCCGACGAAACGCCTAAACCCGCGCCCGCCGCACAAGTCAAGCCGGTAGAGATACCCGTTACGCCCCCCGTACTCGAGACATTGGTGGTAAAATCCGAAAATCAGGGGGAGAAATCCCTGTTACAGACCACCGTAACTGAAGCAGCGGCTGTCGTAACGCCCAAATCAGAGGATGTTGCTGAAGCAAAATCAGCCCAGACGCCAGAAATCATTGAAATGCGAAACGCGCAGCAGCAAGAAGTAACCAATGGAGGTGATCAGTGATGGTCGAAGAGCGCAAGGGAATTGACCCGACAGATGCACATGTCCTCGTGGTTGAGGACACCGTACCCAATTTTATGCTGATTGCCCGGATGCTCAATCACATGGGCGTGCGCCGCTGCGAGTGGAAAACATCCGGTTGGCAGGTCGTACAATATGCCGAGATGCTGCCCCGTGTAGACTTGATCTTGTTGGACATTCGTCTACCGTATAACGACGGCTATGCGGTGTTGGAAAAAGTGCGCCAAAACCCGAAGCTGAAAAACACCGTCGTCTGTGCCGTGACCGCTGAGGCCAGTGAAGAGCAGATGCGACGCGCCCAAAAAGCCGGTTTCAATGGCTTCTTGGGCAAACCCCTAGACCCGGATCGCTTCCCAGAGCAGATTAAACGTTTGCTGAACGGGGACGCGGTTTGGGAGTGGCAATGAGTCGCCTAAGCCACGAGGCTGACTGTTTCACCAACGATCAATCCGTGCGATGACACGCAGCGGCGAGTGGGGGATGTAATGGGCGCTAACAGCCTGTTAATGCGGATAGACCAATGGTCACGCAGCCAAGCACCGCCGCGTGTGCTTTGGGCTGGCCTCACCTCATACCTCCAAACTGCCGCCCCCGCTTTCGCCGGGGCGCGTCTGCTTGAGATAGCCCATACGCTGCCCGTCACCCGCTTAGGTTCACAAGGAAGGTAGAGATGGCAGAACAAGGAACATCTCGGTCAGTTTCAGTCAATGTACTCGCTGCGCTAACCACAGCTCAAAAATTAATAGCCGGGGTCATCACGGTCAAAAATGAGCGTGAACTTTTAGAAAATGCGGCCAAAGAATTTGCTCAACTCTTGCGGGTTGATTACACCGGGATGTTGATGTCTCAAACCGATGGCTCTGCCCGTGTCACGGGCGAATATCCGCTGTCCGCCCAGCTAGAGGGTCTCATAATGTCGCCGGATGTGCGCCTGATTTCCGAGAAGTGTGTCAGCGGCCAAATCGCGATGCTCGAAAACATCGCAGATAGCGGATTGTTGTCACAAAAAGCGCGTGAGGCGTTCTCGCAAGCCAAACTCAAGGCGCTGGCATTGCTGCCGATGGGCGACCAGAACGGGCGCTGGATCGGCGCTGTGATGCTCGGTTTCATAGATGAATTGACGCTAGACATCAACACCGTCGATACGGTCTCGGTGTTGGCGCGGCAAGTCGGTAGCCTCGTTTTGGGCGTGCGGCAAGTCGAACGCACCGGCAAACAAGTCAGCCAACTCACCACATTGCTCACCCTCAGCCAAGTTCTGGGGGGCGTCGAAAACGAGCAAGACCTCGGCTATGAGGTCGCCAAAACCATCGCTACAGTTCTGCCGCTAACACAATTCGCAATGCTGCGTGGGGATCCACACACCCAAACGCTGAAACTGGTCGCCCGCTGGGCGAGCGGCGGCCCTCAAAAAATCCAACCCGATCAGCCCGTCTCGCTCAATGTCGGCCAAACGCTCATCAGCCTGATTGGGCAGACCGACGAACTGGTTGATGTGCCGGATTTCAGCGCCGCTACGCCGCCCTTACAAGGTTTGCTTCAGATGGCGAATCACAGTGGTTTGGCCGCTCCGCTGCGCGTAGGGGAGGATCAGGTTGGGGTGGTGGTGGTCGAGTCTGACGACATTTTCGCCTATAATGAGGCCGATAAGCTGGTTTTCAGCCAGTTGGTCGCGCAGATGAATGTCACACTGACGCGATTGAACACCTCATTCGTCCTAATGCGATCAGCCACGAGCAGCAATGCGGTTAATACGGTCAGCCAGCAAATGCAATCCGAGACCAGCGCGCAAGGCGTCTTGCGCGGCGGCACGCTGGCGACCTTGCACGCCCTCAACGCGACGCGAGTCAGCGTCCGATTGGGCAAGCCTAACGCCGACGCCAATGGGGGCAATGATACATACGCCGACTCCAACCGTAATGGCACACAGAAGACGCGAGGATAGGCTATGAGCGCAGAAATTCGCAGTATCACATCATCCGCCTACATTTCACAGCACGCGCTGGACGATGTAAAGCGTCGCTTTTCTACAGGCATCGCGCTTTTGGTTTTAATCGTGCCGCTTGCCTTGGTCATATTTCGCGTCGCATCGGGTGACAGCCAAACGCTAGACTTTCAGACTCTGCTCTCAACCGGCCTCGAAATCGTCGTCGGTATTTTCGCCTTTTTCCTCATCCGCTCCGGCAATTTTGTCGCAGCCGGGGTCATGCTTAGCGCGGCAGTCTTATTCGATTATTGGGTCACACCCGAAACCGAAATCCGCACGCTATTGGGTTTGATTGGCGTCACCGCAGCGGCAATATTGACCGGATCACGCTATTATTTGTTCGCGCTGGGCGTGGTATTGGTCGGTCAATCACTCAACATTATCACTCAGGTTCAAGCTGCCGATAACACCCTAACACAAGAGACCGTCAACACGATCATCTCAACGGCGCTCATCATCCTGACCTCGCTGTTCTTCCGTTACTTCAACAACCTCGCCCAATCCACCGCAGGTCGCGCATCTGTTGCCAACCAACGCCTTGACGCCGTGGCGACGATTGGTCGCCAAACCGCCCGCCTTTTGAACTATGAAGAACTGATTTCTACGGCTGTGGATTTAATTAAGGCACAATTTGGATTTTATCATGTCCAAATTTTCTTGGTGGATGATCGCCGCGAATATGCCGATCTGGTAGCCAGCACCGGTGAGGCGGGTCACCGCTTAATGGAGCGCCATCACCGCCTAGCCGTCGGGTCAGACTCGGTGATCGGGCGCGTCACGCTGTCCAACGAGTCGATTTTGGTCAATGACACCGAAAATGATCCCGGCCACGCCTTCAACCCACTGCTGCCTGATACCCGCGCAGAACTCGCGCTGCCGATGCAAGTATTGATTGACAACCAGACGCGAGTCATCGGGGCATTAGACGTACAATCCACCGAGGCGCTGGCCTTCACCGCCTCCGATATTCAAGCGCTTCAAGCGCTGGCGAACCAAATGGCCGTTTCAGTTCGCAACGCCCGTTTATTCGAGGCACAAGCCGCCAGCCTGATTGAAAATGAGCGACTTTTCGCAGATGCCCAAAAGAATCTAGAAGAGATTCAGCGTCTGAACAGTCAACTCACTCACCAAGCGTGGGACGGCTTTTTGAAGGCCAATTCAGACCTTGCTGGCGTGACTGCCACCTCGCAAGGCGTGAGCGAAAATCAGGACTGGACGACTGAGATGCTGACGGCCTCTAGCGATAAAGCCCCTGTCACCACCACCACCGAAAACGGTCAATCGCTTATCACCGTCCCGATCCTCTTACATGGTGAGGTCTTAGGCGTCATCGAAGTCGAAGGCAGCGACGCACGCGGTCTGGATGTGCTGCCGACGTTGGTGTCGATTTCTGACCGCATGGCTTCAGCACTGGAAAATATGCGCTTGGTCGAGGAAGCCCAAGCGGCCTCCGCACAAGAGCAGCGCATCAGCGCGATGGTCACACGCTTCCAAGAAGCCGAGACCATCGACGAATTATTACAAATCACCCTCGCGGAACTTTCCGAGACATTGGACGCCAAAGGCGGGTCTATCCGCGTCGGCTTGACACAAGGCGCGCAAACAGCGCGATAAATGAGGAGGTAGCGCATGGCACAACGAGGAGTATCGCGAGGGCCGTTAGCCCTGCTGGTAGAATTTGAAGACCGCGTAGACAGCCAACGCGCACGCGGATTGACAAACATTGGGCTACTGATGACCATCGCTGGGGTCATTTTCCTGCTGAGTCAAATCGCCCTCCAAATCATCACGCCCAGCGCCACGCCAGCATCCGGCTTCTATTACGTCATCACCTATATCGGGCCGGCCTTATCATTCGCCACCTATCAGGCGGCGCGGCGCGGTCAGTTGGGATTGGCGTCGGGGGCGTTTATCGCACAGACGATTTTGTTCTCAGTCACGTTGGTCGGAGGTAATTTATATCTCGCCAATGTCGTGATGTTCAGCATCCCGATTGCGGCGGCTGGCGGTTTGCTACGGCGATCCGGCGTCATCGTTACCACGGTGGTCATGATGATCATGCTCATCATCTACGCCATCGGACAGCGCCAAGACTTGACGGTTGTCACGCTTATACCATCTGCCAGCGTCGTTAATGATTTGCTCGTGGTGGCTTTCACGCTAGTCGTCAATGCAGCACTGTTATATGGGTTCGCCGGGTGGGCGCCGTTGGTGGCCGCCGATGCCCAACGTGACGTACTCTCACTCCAACGAGTGGCGGCCTTTGGCGCGTCATTGGACATCGACGATGAAAACCGGCTGATGGGTCAAGCCTTATCCTTCGCCCGTAGCGAGTTGAAATTTTCATTCGCCCAAGTTTATCTGGCTGGGGCGGGGGGCTACCTTGATGAGCGCGTCCGAGTCATCCCCGGCGGGCAGAACCGTATTGAGCGTTCAAGCTTCAGTGGGCTGCCAGAAGCCAGCGCCGTGCGCGAATCGGCTATCGTGCGCCGTACCTTGCGCGTGACTCGCGCTGACTCTTATCTGCGACGCACACACTTCCTACCCACCAGTGTGTGTGGTGCGATTCTGCCGCTGGTCTACAATGACAATCTATTGGGCGTTTTGGACGTACAACACGAGGCCATTGAGTTCATCCCTGATTACCAACTTCTGACGCTGCAAACGCTCGCAGATAACCTCGCCGCGACGCTCATCGCCGTCCGCCAATCCATGGCCTTAAAAACCACCGTGCGCCAACAAGAAGAGACCGCGCAAGCCTTGCGCGTGCGCCTACAAGAGTTGACCTCTGGATCGCGTCGCGCCGCTCAACGCACCGGTCAGCGCATCGCGGGGTATGACATCGCTCAAGACGGTCAGCTCGTCCCGTCAACCGATATGCCAGAAATCCTGCGCGCCGGTCTGGAGAGCAGTGAGCTTCAGGTCATCACCGATGGCAACCAACGGATTATCCGCCTCCCCATCAGTCTGCGTGATGAGCAGTTAGGCGTGATGTCATTCACCTTACCGGGTGGAAAACCGCTGACCGAACGCCAGATTGAGACGGCCAAAGTCGTAGCGAACCGTTTGGCGCTGGCGCTGGAGAACAAGCGTCTATCCGAACAAACCCGCGCACAAATTGACCGTGAACGTATTGCCAGCGATATCTCGAGCCGCCTGATCAGCGCCACCGATGTAGACAGCGTGCTGTTGGTAGCCGTCGAAAACTTCCGTGAAGTATTGGGGGCGATCAACTCGCGCATCACGGTTCAACCGTTCACCCCGCCCGCGTCCGAACAACCGACCATGATCGAGGTTGCAGCCGAACTACAACCACAGCCGGTGGAGGACAAAGCCTGATGAATACCCTTATCAATGCCTTAAATATGCGCCACTGGGCGCTGGGGACAAAGCTGGCTGTCGCCTTCAGCTTTGCCTTCATCTTTATGATTATCTTGTTCGTGACCGCATACGAATCGAAAATTCGCACCGAAACCGAGACTCAGCTTCGGAATTATGTGCTTCAGACCGCGCTCACTCGTCGCGCTCGCCTAGAAGGGGAGCTACAACAAGCTCTCGACTCGCTGGCGGAAGCCTCGCAAGCCAGCTATCTGCGCCCGCGCTTGCTACGAGTCATCCGTATCACCGGCACACCGACTGGCGCAGACATCGTATCCCGCGCCGAGGCCACCGACCTCATCCGCTTCCGTCTGATTGAAAATAAGCTGTTCGATAATGTCCGCGTTTTAACCCTGCAAGGCGTGGTTAGTATCTCGGCACAGCCTACCGACCTACCAGCCTCCGACCTTGATCTCGTGGGCGCCAATAATGTCGGGACGCCGGGCTATCAAGGCGCGTTGGACGCCCAACTCTTGGGCGAGAATCAACGTATCATCGTCTATCGCACCCCCGGCGGCGAAGACCGGGTTGAAGTCGTGCAAATCCTCGCCTTTGACGGTGAAGTCGTTGGCTATGTGATTGGCCGCGTCAATGTGCAATCGGTCATCCTCGACAGCATCACAGACCGAGGCGAAAACACGCCGGTCAATATCACCAGCTATCTGGCAACACGCGGCGGCAACGTCTTGGCCGATTTGACGGTGCGCCCGCAAGCGTTGGCGTCCGCCCGCCGCAGCCCGATTGGTCTGGCGCTGGCAGGTCAGAACGGGTTTTCTGACTATGTGATCTCGAATTTCGATGTCCCCTTGATTGGTCACTATCAGCCTGTGCCGAATACCGCGCTGGCCTTGATTACCGAAGCCCCCAATGACATCCTTCAAGGCGCATTTTCGGCGACGGTGTTCTATGACAATCTTTGGGTCGTCCCCGTCACGGCCTTAGTGCTGGCGGGCTTGGGGTTCCTGCTCTGGCGCGACATCACCAATCCGATCAGAATTGCACAAAAAATCGCCCATTCGGGCATCGAAGGCGACTTAGAGTTTGAAATCCCCAGCGTGACGCGCCGCGACCTGCTGGGGCAGTTGACTCGCGATTTGGTTAGTTCTCGCACGCAATCACAAGACTCGTTCGTCGGGCTGTCACGCCGCCTAGAAATCCGCCAGCGCGACATCCAAGCCACGCAAGAAGTAGGCCGTTTCGCCTCGAATCAGCGCGACTTGCAAAAATTGATGGATGAAGTGGTGAACCTGATTACCAACGTCTTCCCCAACATCTACCACGCGCAAATTTTCTTGAACGACGGTCAGAGCGAGTTCTCGGTACTGCGCGCTTCAACCGGTGAAGCGGGTCGTCAGCTGTTGGCACGCGGCCATCGGTTGCCCATCGGCGGTCAATCCGTGATTGGCCGTACCACCAGTGAAGGGCGCATTACGGCGGTACTCGACACCGACTCCAGCGATGTCCACCGCAAAAACGACCTGCTCCCCAACACCCGCGCAGAGTTAGCCATCCCGCTGCGGATTAACCAACAGGTCATCGGCGCATTGGACGTGCAGAGCTTGACGCCCAACACGTTCACCGACGACCAAACCAGCACACTACAATCCATGTCCGACCAAATCGCCATCTCGCTCGAAAACGCCCGTCTCTACCAAGAATCGGTCAAGGCTCTGGAAGAAATCGCCCGTACCAACCGCGATAATACCGCCGCCGCGTGGCGTCAGCATTTGTTCGGCGCACGCACGCAAGAGATGACCGCGTGGAATGGCCTCAGAACCACCGTCGATACTGAAGCCCTGCGCCAACAAGCCATCCGATCCGGGATGACGCAAATCGGCGCAATCACCGACACTCGCACCATCCCACTGGCCGTCCCCATCAAGCTGCGTGGTCAGATCTTGGGCGCGGTATTATGGGAACTGCCGCTGGTCGAATATTCCGATGACAAAGTGGCGCTGGCCGAAGAACTGGTCAGCCGCCTCGCGGTTTCACTCGACAACGCTCGCTTGTTCGAGGACAGTCAACGCGCCGCCGAACGTGAGCGCGTCGTCAACGACATCGCCTCAAAGATCACCGGTCAAACCGATATCGACACCATCCTCAAGACCGCCGTCCGCGAAATCGGCAAGGCTATCGGGACGGATAACGTCAATGTCCGGCTAGGAGTGCGTGGCGAAAATAAGGAACGCGGCAAAACTGGCCCGCTCGGAAAGCCTAAGACCGGCCCCCTAGTCAATGGGCAGCACGCTAACGGCACGAACGGGCATCATAACGATGCAGAAGGTAGCCCCGATGATGACTAAACAGCCCCTTCGCAAACGGGAGGACGTAACGCGATGACCGCCACATTCAAACGTATCTCAGCCCCGAACCCGACCAAACGCTCGCTACAACAGCGGATGCGTTTTCGCCTGATGCCCATCTTCATCCTGTTGGTGGTGCTGGCGATGATCCCCGCCGCCGCTTTGCCGCGAATCCGCGAGTTAGAACAGCTTGCCACCCAACGCAGCGATGTCCTGAACGCGCTCTCGCGGGATGTCAGTGATCTGCTGGCGCGCTCGGTCACAGATGTTGCGGCGCTGGCGACCAGTTCGTTCGTGCGCGCCTATAACGACGAAGTCGTCCGAGTCGAAAATCCGGTCGCGCCGCCCGCCCGCCTACGACTCGCCCAACGCGACATGCTACGTGCGTTGGCAGACCTCGTGACCCGCAACCCAGAACGCTATCTCTCCATCCGTTACCTCACCCGTGATAATGCGGTTTGGGGCGAAGTCGTCAATAATGCCGGCGGGCAAATCACGCTGGGGTCAAGTTTTCGGGCGCGCGCACCGGAAGAACAAGATGACTCGTTCATCGCGCTGGTCGCTGACGAGACCAATAATGAAATCCGCTTGGGCGAGGCCAATTTTGAGGATGATTACATCCGCATCTATGCCCCGATCCCGTCGCGCTCTGGGGAGGTCATTGGTGGTATTTTGGCGCTAGATGTCAACTTAATCGCCTTCAACGCGCCCCTGAGCCAAGTTAACGATAACGCTTCAAGTTTATTCGCCCAAGCGCGCCGCTCGTTGTTGATCAATAGCCGTGGGCAATTGATCGCGGGATCCGAAATAGATCAGGATTTTGATGACGCCCGCACCTTCAACAGCCAAAATCCCGGCAGCGCCCAAGACCCCGGCAATGTCGTCAATATCACCAACGGTGCGGATCAATATTCCACGGCGCGAATCGACCCGTATATCGGGCTTGACCTGCCGTGGCGGTTGGCGCTGATTGACGATACCCCGCTGCTACTGTCCAGCACCAACGCTTTCTCGCTGATTTCGGTTTCACTGGTCTTAATCACCGGCGTCATCTTATTGCTGGTCTTAGACCGCATCTTGTCCAGCACCCTAAGCCCGCTGGAGTCCGTGGTCACGAGGGCGGCAGAACGCCTGACCACCACCGAAATCCCACGCCTTAGCACCAGCCAAGTCGCGGCGGTATCGGCTCGTGAAAATCCCCGCAATGAACTGGGCAAAGCCATCAGTGAAGACGCACAAGTCAGCACGCTGATGAACGCCATCGAATTGGCGACCTCGCGCATTTCGGGTTTGGCTGCCGAGCTTGAAGCCCAAACCCGCCGCCGCGCCCGTGATATTGACGTGGCGGCGCGTATCGGGCGCGCCACCGCCCAGTTAATTGATATTGATGAACTCATCACCCGCGCCATCCAGTTCATCATCATCGAATTGGGCGTCTACCACGCGCAAGTCTTCTTGGTGGATGACCTCGGCCAAAACGCGGTGCTGTCTTATAGCTACGGTGAAGCCGGGCGTAAGCTACTGGGCGCCGGTCATAAGCTGCGAGTCGGCTCTGAGACCGTGGTCGGGCGGGCGTCCGGTCAAAAACGGACATTCGTCGTCAATGACACCCGCGACCCACAGGCGCGCCACGGCTTCAACGCCCTACTGCCCGATACCCGCGCCGAAATCGCCCTGCCACTGCTGATTGGTGACCGGGTGATTGGCGTGCTAGACATCCAAAGCGTGCAGATGGGGTTCTTCACCGACGAAGACTTGGCGGTGTATGAACTACTCTCAGACCAGTTGGCCGTCGCCATCAATAAAGCACAGCTTCTGCGCCAGATTGAGCAACGCATCGAACAGACCAACGCCCAGAATCGCCAATTCACGCGCACGGCTTGGGAGGATTTTGAAGACCCTCTCGCAAAAGAACTGTCCTATACCTATAACCTCAGCGAGGTCAAACCGGCCACGCAACCTCGCGCCAACAACACTATGACAAGTGGTCTGCGGATGCCCATCAGCGTGCGCGGTGAGGTGATCGGCGAACTCTCAGCCGCCCCGCCCGCCGACGAGATGCTCACCGAAAATCACCGTAATCTGCTGCGCTCGGTGGCGGAACGTGTCGCGCTGGCCGTCGAAAATGCACGGCTGTTCACCGAATCGCAAAGCTCGCTGTCCGAGGCGCGTATTTTGTATGAATTGTCGCGTAACCTCAACGAGACAGTCTCGTTTGACGGCGTACTTCAAGCGATGCTTTCAACGGTGGTCAACAACAGCCATCGCTCGTTGCTGTGGCTATTCCCGGATGCCATTACCGAGGACACTCTGCCTAGCATCGCGGTGTTGCGTTCAGATTATTCCAACGACGCCATCATCCCAACCGACCAACGTCCCGTTTCATTACAGGGGGTGGAATACGACTTGGAGGCGTTCCCCTTCCTACAACGTTTTGAAACGGAAGCGATTGTCCTGATTCAAGATGCCCAAAATGACGCCCGCCTTGATCCCTCGACCCGCGCCCTGATGAAAAATACGAACATCGAATCGGCGGTGTTCGTGCCGCTCTATGTCCGCAGTGAATGGTTGGGAATCCTACTGATTGGCTTCCCAGAAGTACGCGACTTCAGCCTACGTGAACAACGGTTGTTCCCAGCGATGATCGACCCGCTTTCCATCGCTACTGACAACCGCCTACTGTTTGAGCGCAACGAAGCGACCAGTACCCGTAACGAAAACCTGTATTCTGTCAGTCGTAGCATCAATAACGCTAAAACCTATTCAGACTTGGTGGCCGCTGCCTTTTCGACCACCACCAATATGAAAACCTCGTTCAGCCTCGCGCTGCTTGAGGGTGAGCCAGATGAATCGGGCTGGCCGACCCTACAGCGCGTGATGGCTTACAGCGAAAATCTCGCGGTACAGGAGATCAACTTCCGTCACCGCATCCGTATCGGCCCTGATTCACCCCTGCGAGAGCGCAATGCAGACGTGATCGTCGAAGACGACAGCACTGGTAGCCTGCCCGAAATCAGTATGCGCGTACCGTGGCTACCACACCCCGAAGACGTTTGCTTCATGGCGGTGTACCCGCTGTTCAACGCCAAAGGCCCCATCGCCCTGTTTTATATCACGTCGGTAGAACCACACACCCTGACGGCGGACGAAAACTCGACTTATGGCGCGATCACCGGCCAGATGTCTACCCAACTCCAAAACCGCCAACTTCTGGACAGCACCGCCGAGGCGTTGGAAGACACGAACCGTTTGTATGTTGCTACCCGCGAGATATCGGGCGCGCAGAGCCTAGACGACATCTACTTTGCCACCGCTGACCACATTTCCAAGCCAGCGCTGACCGCCGCCCGTGGTGTCGAGCAAGACTTGCGCGTGATGATCTGGTTGGCGCGCCCGGACGCCAATGTAAATGCCCCCTTGCTGGAAATGGCCTATGAATGGTCGAGCAATAATACGCCCTCGCGCATCCTTGATGATGGGCGGCGCACATTCTGGACTCGCGACGAGATGCCGGTCATTGATGTGCTGGACGGCGGGCAATCTATCCTCTTAAATGTCACCGATTCGGTTACGCCGCATACGCCCGAAGCCGCTATCGCCTCAGCACTCCACGCCAACGGCGCCGCCGCCGCCCTGATCGTCCAGATCGAGTCGCGCTCCTACTGGTTCGGCGCGATCATCGTCCAAACCGACAAACCAGAGATCTTCAGCGAACGCTATACGACGTTCGTTGAAACCACCGCCGGTCAGTTGGCGCTGGCGATGGAAAACAAGTTGCTGTTCGCCAAAACCGAAGCGGCCCTCCACGAAAGCGGTCTCCAGTACCAAGCTTCCCGCGCCCTGTCGAATGCCACGACCTCACAAGATGTCTTGAACATCTTGGTCTCATCGTTGATTGGCGCTGACTCCAGCCATGCCTTCATCGTCGAACTCCAGAACAGTACGTGGGAGTCTCTCGGCGCGTCGGTGCGCGTTGTGGCAGAGTGGATGCGCGATGGCGGCTCGCTGTTAAACAATAACATCCTGATGCCCGATGAATTTTCGGCGTGGGCGCTCCTGTCTAGTCCAGATGTCATCACCATCAACGACAGCGACTCCGAAAACGCCCATATCGCCCTCCAATCACGCGGCGTAGACTCGTTGATACTGGGCGCGCTGGACGCCAAATCGCTGGTGGTTATCCCGCTGCGTGTGCAGAACCGCACCATCGGCGCAATTTGGATTAGCGGGAGCGAACCTCAACCGTTCAGGGATAGTGACACGCGAATTTTCCAGTCATTCGGCGAACAAGCCTCGCTCTCGTTAGACGCCTCTCGACTGCTAGAGCAGACCAATCGGCGCGCCCAACAACTCCAAACCTCCGCAGAAGTATCCAACGCTGCCAGCCAGATTCTTGACCTCAAAGAACTGCTGCCCCGACTGGTCGAATTGGTGAAAATTCGGTTTGGCTATGACCACGCGCAAATCTTCCTGATGGATGACAATGACGATTACGCAGAGTTACGCGCCTCAACCGGTGAAGCGGGTAAGAAATTGCTGTCACTGCGCCACAAATTGAGAAAAGGGTCGTCGTCAGTCATCGGTCAAGTGACCCAAAATGGCCTCCCGATCATCGCGTCCGACACGGCAGAGGCTCAAGTCGTCCACGCGCCCAACCCGTTATTGCCGGATACGCGCTCTGAAATGGCGTTGCCCCTCAGCATCAAAAATAAGATCATCGGCGCGCTGGACGTGCAATCCAATAACGCCAACGCCTTCACACCCGACGACATCTCGGCGTTGACCACGCTGGCGGCGCAAATCAGCGTCGCCATCGAAAACGCTAACTTGTATGAGAAGTCACAACAAGAAGCCAACCGGATGGGCTTCCTGTTTGAAATCACGACCTCAGCCGCCGCCGCCACCACCGTCAACGACGCGCTCCAGCGCGTGGTCGATAGCTTAGATGGCATCCTCACCCCGCGTGTGGTGGTGGTTTATATCAAGCAGTTGTATGCCGACCCGCTCGGAAATATGTTTGAAGCGCTAGACGCAATAGTCTTCTCTGGCCTTGACTTCAACAAAGACAATGCGCCGCGCATCCGCATAGCTGAAAAAGGCGGCGGCGCGCTGGGGGATGTCGCCCGTACCCGCCAAGTGCGCGTCATCCGCGATACAGCCGCCGATATCAGCTATCACCCGCTACTCCCCAACAGCGCATCAGCTCTGATTGTGCCGTTGGTCGGCGGCGGTGAACTGCTCGGTTTGATTTTGCTGGAAGGCACAACCGCCAACGAATTTGGCCTAGAGACCGTCCAGTTGGTTCAAACACTGGCAGGGTCTCTGTCTGCCATCATCCAGAACGCTCAATTCCTTGACCGCCTCAAGCGCGCCAACGAAGAACTGCGCGACTTAGATAAGCTCAAGAGTGACTTCCTCGCCAACATGTCGCATGAACTGCGGACGCCGCTGAACTCGATTATCGGTTTCAGCCGCATGATGCTCAAAGGCATGTCCGGTCAACTGTCCGAGATGCAAGAGCAAGACCTGAACACCATCTTTACCTCTGGCAACCATTTGCTGACGGTCATCAACGATATCCTTGACCAAGCCAAGATCGCCGCCGGTAAGATGACCGTCAGCGTCGAAGAATTCGACGTGAAGCCGGAACTAGAAGCCGTGAAATCTATCGGCCTCGGTTTGGTCAAAGACAAGCCGGTTGACCTCCGCATGGAAGTCGCGCCCAACATGCCAAAAGTTTTCGGCGACAAAGTGCGCGTGCGCCAAGTCATGCTCAACCTCGTCTCGAACGCCTCTAAGTTCACCCGACAAGGGACGGTCATCATCCGCGCCTACCCCGTCCACGAGGACGGCAAGGTATGGGTGCGGGTGGACGTGATTGATAGCGGTATCGGCATCGACGAAAGAGATATGCCGCTGCTGTTCGAGCCGTTCCGTCAGGTAGACTCGTCACTGACGCGCACGGCAGGCGGTACGGGTTTAGGCTTGCCCATCGCCCGGTCACTGATGCAACTGATGGGCGGGACGTTAGAAGTCTCCAGCATCATCAATACCGGCTCAACCTTCACCATTAGGATCCCAACTGAGCCGATGCAGCTAGAGGAAGAACCATCGAGTCAGTTCCCAGTTGCCACCCCGCAGTCTACCAGTGAAATGGCGGCGATCCCCGCTGACTCGAAACTGGCGATGCCGCCCAGAACCCAGATTCCACTGATGGACGCCAAGCGTCAAGTCATGGTGGTTGAGGATAATCCCGACATGGTAGACCAATATCGGCGCACGTTGCAACGTGAGGGCTTTGAGGTCATCGTCGCCAGCTCGATGTTGGAAGCCCGCGCCATCGCCCCGACCTTGCAGCCAACGCTCATCATCATGGATGTGGATTTTGACGGCGGAGAAGGGTGGGAACTGCTGGAAGAACTACATGCTCGCGACGACACCTCAGACATCCCGGTCATCATCGCGACTCTCAGTGAGGAAAATGAGCGGGCGGAGGCGCAAGGCGCGTTCGCCTTCTTACAGCGTCCCTACGCGCCAGACCAACTGATTGAGGCGGTCATGCGCGCCGAAAAAGCCGCCAACATCCCGCGTATCCTGCTGATTGACGACCAAGATGATGCCCTCAAGTTGTTGGGCGAACTGCTGCGCGAACACGGTAACTTCCGGGTTTATACGGCTCGTAGCGGCATGGAAGGGCTGATGCAAGTGGCCTTTCGCCGCCCGCAATTGGTCATCCTTGACCTACGGATGCCGGAGATGGACGGCTTCGCTGTGCTGCAAGAACTCCGCCAGAACCCCGAAACCTCGCACATCCCGGTCATGATCGTCACCAACGACGACACGCTCAAAGATGACGAGCGCCAACGCTTAACGCAAGTTCATGTCGTTCAAAAGGCGGCCATCAGCCTGAACGAATACGACAGCTTCATCCGGGGCGTCAGCGAAAATTTGCGGATGAATTAACACCACGACAATCGATAGAGGCGCACCCCATGGGGTGCGCCTCTACTTTTAGGCGTGTGAGACGGGGCTGAACATATTCAGCACCAAAACCCCGGCGATGATGAGCGATATGCCGATGACGCGGGCGACATCCATCGTCTCGCTGAAGAACAGCACGCCCAAAATAGCGATGCCAACCGTGCCGATGCCCGACCAAATCGCGTAGGCCGTCCCCATTGGCATCGCTAATTTTAACGACTGCGATAACAGGTAGAATGATATGCTATAGCCGACCACCACCAGCAGACTGGGCAGTGGCTTGGTAAAACCCACCGACAATTTGAGGGAAGTTGTGGCGACCAATTCGCTGGCGATTGCCAATAGGAGATAGGTGAGTGCGCTCATAAGCCCCTCCGGGGGTAGGGACGGCATTTTTGCCGTCCGTTTTTGGGTGTCTGTGTGGACGCCCAGAAGGGCGTGCCTAGAGTGATTCGATTAACCGAATTAATTTCTGTGTGAGGGCGCGGCGCTGGTCTGGCGTAGGCGGGGCGAGATGCAGCAAGTCGGTAATCCACAACCCGTCTAATGCCAAGCGCACCAGCCACGCCGTCGCTGGGTCGGACAAGGCCTCTAGGCGAGTTTGCCAGACCGCATAACGCGCTTGCATGGGCTGAAGCAAGGCCGGGTTGACCGCTACCGCCGCCAATAACGCCGCGCTGACCGCCATGCCTTCCGGGTCGGGTTCAAGGCTGGCTTCCAGATATGCCCGCGCCCATCCTAGCGCCGTCGGCTGTTCATTCCCGGCCAAATGCGCCTCAATACGCGCCTCGAAATCCATCAAATACCGCTCGACCATGCCCTCAATCAGCGCATCTTTGGACGGAAAATGATAGAGCAAGCCGCCCTTGCTGACGCCCGCCCGCGCCGCAACCGCATCGAGCGTCAAGGCGTTCGCGCCTTGTTCCAACAGCAGTGTATTGGCGGCTTTCAGCAGATTTGAACGAGTCGGGTTGGTGACGTGTTTGCTCATGGCATATTGCTCACTTTACTATACCGTCTGGACGGTTTATTGTCAATATACTGGACGATTAACAGTCGTTGAAAAAACAACCCCTCTCTAGACTATGTGGAGAAGGGGCTATATTTGACTCTAATGGGTGCAATGTGTTTGCGCCTAGCCGCGCACTTGTCCCTCACCGATGATGACCCATTTATAGGTCGTGAGTTCTTCCAGACCCATCGGGCCACGGGCGTGGAGTTTTTGCGTGCTGACCGCGACCTCTGCGCCGAGTCCTAATGCGCCGCCGTCATTAAAACGGGTGCTGGCGTTCCAGAATACGGCTGACGACATGACTTCGTTCAGGAATTTCTCGGCATGGGCGACATTTTCGGTCAGGATGCCGTCGCTGTGGTCGAGGCTATGGGCGCGGATATGGTCAATCGCCTCATCCATCGACTCCACGACTTTCAATCCCAAAATCAGCCCCATCCACTCGGTATCGAAATCATCATCCCCCGCCGCTTCGATGTCTGGTTGCGAACCGAGGATGTGCATAGCGCGTTCATCCGCCTTGAATGTCACCCCACCGGGGCGCAAATAATCGACGATTTTGGGCAAGAAATCAGCTGCGATGTCGCGATGCACCAACACCGTGTCCAGCGTATTACAGACCGACGGGCGGCTGGTCTTGGCGTTGTAGATGATGTTGAGCGACTCGGCAGGCTTGGCGCTGACATCAACAAAGAAATGACAAATCCCGACGCCGCCGGTGATGACCGGGATGGTGCTGTTTTCCTTGCACAACTGATGCAGACTCGCGCCACCGCGTGGGATAATCACGTCGATATATTTGTCCAGCTTGAGCATCTGCCCGACGTATACGCGGTCGGTGCTGCCGATGAGTTGCACGGCGTCAGTGGGGATGTCGTGGGTGGAGAGCGCCTCATGTACTGCCGCAATCAGCGCCAGATTGGTGCGGAGCGTCTCTTTGCCGCCGCGCAAGATGACCGCGTTGCCGGTCTTGAGCGCCAGTGACGCCACCTCAACCGTGACGTTGGGACGCGCCTCATAAATCACGCCTAGCACGCCCAACGGGATACGCCGACGGCTGACGCGCAGGCCGTTTTCCAGCGTGCGCTCATCAAAGGCCTTGCCTACCGGGTCGGGCAGCGTGGCGACGTGCCGGACATCTGCGATGATTCCGCCCAGCCGATTCAGCAAGTCCAACCGGTCTAGCAACGCTTCACCGAGTCCGTTGGCGCGCCCCTCGTCGAGGTCAATGCGATTGGCCGCTAGAATCGCGGGGGTATGTGCTTCGAGCGCGTCGGCCATCCCCAGCAATAGGGCGTTCTTGTGATCCGTCTGGGCGCGGGCAATCGCAACCGAGGCCGCCTTAGCGCGTCGCCCCATGTCGTTGAGGTCAATTTGAACCGCTTCTGCGAGCGTCATATCGGTTTAAGCCTCGTCTGTGGCGTCATCGGCGGGGTCTTCCCAACTGACAATCCACACGCATAGCCCGGCCACCAAGATGGTCGCTACAATCAGGGCAAGCCATTGGGTTGGGAGCAAGCCGACATCCGACGCCTCGAATATCAACAGGACGACCATGCCGACGGCCAGCACCATCCAAGCGGCAAGGCGCGGATGGCGTGACGCCCAAGCCGCACCGGGCAGTTTTGAGAGGAAATTCATGGGAAGACTCCTTGTCGATTACGCCTTATATCCCCATACCTAAAGCTAGGGGCTTTACGGCGCTTTTCTGGTAAATGACATGAACCTCACTCCCCACCCCCTCTCAATGGGGAAAGGGGGAGTCGAGCGACGCGAGGCCGATGGAATCGGGCAACAGGAAGGCTGGGGTGAGGCTTTTAAATCGGCTTCAGAACGCGATCTTTGCGGAGTCGCTTCTCCAAAATCGCCATGCCGTTGCTGGCCGCATCCATCACCGCTTCACGCCACGCCAACACCTCAATCTGGTTGATGGCGATGGGCAGATAGTTGTTCGATTTGAACCCTTCGGCGATTTCACGGGTGGTGGTGAGCGGGAGGAAGATATACGAGACTTCGCTCTCCAACTCGCGGGAGAATTCTTCCACGCTGACGATGAACGAGTCAATCACCAGCTTGGCGGGCGTGCCGGGGCGCAACACCAACTCATCACAGCGCGTAATCAAATTCTCGACCTGCCAGCCCATCAAACCAACGATGTCCTCGTTAGGACTTTGCGCCAGCAGATAACTCTTTTGGCCGAATGACAGCATGACATCCATACGACTCACGGCTTTGCCGCCGTGGGCGGTCACAAACGCGGCGATTTTCTCGGCATTGCCGGGCATCCCGCGCCGGATGGTCACGTTGATGCCAGAACTGGCTTGAGCGACTGGCGCGGAAGATACAGGGACAGCCGCCGCCTGTTGGACGGGTTGTTGGACGCGCTGCATCGGTGACTGGACG
>Ga0105046_10004897_pt1 | contig 21264 bp, 17 predicted proteins | sample MAT03_FD_78385 | JGI IMG/M metagenome (GOLD analysis project Ga0105046, IMG submission 78385) | Freshwater microbial communities from Lake Fryxell liftoff mats and glacier meltwater in Antarctica - MAT-03 (megahit assembly) | ecosystem: Environmental > Aquatic > Freshwater > Ice > Liftoff...
ACCCGATGGAAGCTTAGCGTAGTCCATCACGAAGGCGAAAATAATGTCGCCGAAGAATTTTTTGACGCCGTTATCCTTTGTACGGGTCTAGCATCGCAACCGAAAGCGGTTGGCTACAATATCCCATGCGTCGCAGTAAAGCAACTCAGCACTCCCGAGGGTGTCTCGCAGATTCGAAACTCGACAATTATAGTGATGGGAGGAGGCGAATCTGCTGTGGACCATGCGAGCCGGCTTGCTAATTATGAACTCAACAATCGAGTCTACCTCGCGTTGCAGTCGGGGATCCGAGTTAGCCCACGCTATCATCCCATTCGTGGAGTCCCCTCCGACTTTCTACGAAATCGACTGATGTTGTCGATTCATGAGGACATGCGCAATTGGATTGGCCAGCGCTTTGTCGAATTGCGAATCTTATACGAGGACAAATTTCGATGGCTCTTTCCAAACCGAACAAGTCCCACGTCGACCGAGAACCAAACACAAACCGCAGTTCGAAAAGAATGGACATGGCGATTGACAAAGGCGGCGAAAGATGACTTATTCAATATGTTCCATAACAAGAGCGATGACTTCCTCGAGCTAGTGGCTCAGGAACGGATCAAAATTATTGGAATGCCCACGGATGATTCGGCGACCGAGTTTTTTGAATTTCAATCGACCGAAACCCTTCGAGTTTCCCCCGATTGGATCGTCCCTTCGATCGGATTTCGTTCAACAATTGAATCGATTCTGGAAGGCGAGATTTGCTTAGCTGATTTTTTTCTGGGGTGCAGGTGTGTTAAAGCGCCAGGCCTGTATCTGGTCGGATTCGCGAGACCCATCATCGGGAATATTCCGTCGATCAGCGAGATGCAAGCAGCGTATGTGACTGAGCTGATCGCTGGTAAAACCCACACTCAGGACGAACTACAAATCATCGAGAAAGAGCATGCTCGCAACCGAATCAACTTACAACACCGGTTCTCGAAGCTCAATCTCGACGCCATTTATCCAGTAGAGATGTTTCCCTATTGCGATGAACTTGCCAAGCGAATGAATCTTTTTCCGACAATGAGATCGATCGGATCAATCTCGGATTGGATTCGACTTCAGTGGGCGCCGGCGACTACCATTCAATACTTCTGGAGCAATCCTCAGGCACGAAAGCGAGTTCGCGGCATCCAGATTTATATGCCGATGGTGTTGATTGTCTTGCTGCTAACGCTTAAGCCAGTGGACGCGATGTATCGGGCATACCGTTGGTTGAAGGGGGCACGGTGAACCCAATCAAAAAGCCGTTGAAGTCGTTCAATGGTCGGCTTGTTCGATCGCCGTGGTTCTATAAACAATGGAGACTCGTGGGAAACCCAGCTTTGTATTTTGCTTGGGCAAATCTCCCCCCCGGGAAACTCGCTTTGGGCTCGTTTTTCGACCATCCCAACGTCGTCGGGAGGGTAACTGCGTAGATACCAATGGCTTTACGCCAATTGATAGTTATTTTTATAACTAGCTCGATAATTAAAAATCAAAACTTAACGATAGCGACTCTTACCTGTGCCTTCTTCAGCCGCACCGATCACCCAACATCGATAGCCTTCCCCGCGGATCATTGCTTGAATACTTTCGGAGTAGTAGCTATTGGCCATGAGGACCATTCCAATCCCCATGTTGAAAACGTTATCCATTTCGGGAGCGGGTATATTTCCAAGTTTTGCCAGCCAAGGGAACATAGCTGGAATCTCCCAAGACCCGCGTTCAAATACTAGGTCGACGTTATCTGGCAGAATTCGTTCGGTATTTTCTAGTAATCCACCACCGGTGATATGAGCTATCCCGTGCAAGATATTTTTCACACGATAGTGCCCCATGATGCGGCGAATGACGCGAGTATAAATGTAGGTCGGCGTAAGAAGTGCGTCGCCAACTGTTTTATTGAGTTCCGGGACGTGCGAGTCGATCTCGAGCCCAGCTTTGTCGAAGACTACCTTGCGAACCAAGCTGTAGCCGTTGCTGTGAAAGCCCGAAGACTCAATTCCAATGAGAACATCGCCTGGCTGAATGTTTTTCCCAGTAACAAGCTGTCGCTTCTCAACCACACCCACGCAAAAACCAGCCAAGTCGTAGTCGTCGCCTTGGTACAAATCCGGCATTATAGCCGTTTCGCCACCTAGCAGGCTGCAATCTGCATCCACACAACCATCCGAAACACCTTTAACAATTGTTTCAAGGAGCGGCGGGTTGTCTCGCGACATCGCTACATAATCAAGGAAAAAAAGTGGCTCGGCACCTGTACAAAGGCAATCATTGACGCACATTGCAACCAAATCGATACCAACCGTATCATGTCGATTCGCTTTCAAAGCAACTTTCAGCTTGGTCCCAACGCCATCAGTACCCGAGACCAGAATCGGCTCCTTGTAGTTCCGCGAAAAAAGCGAGTTCGCGAAATCCAATGCGTAGAGCCCTGCAAATCCACCGTCGTTCTTCACGACTCGAGGACTGAAGGTTCGATGCATGAGTTTCGGCAGTCGTTTCATCGACTGTTCGTAGAGTTCTAGGTCGACACCGCTGTCTTTATAGGTTGTTGTCATCAGGAAGTGGTCAAGGTATTACAGATCTAAGGGGCGTTGCAACTAACGAATTCAAAACTTAGGATCGTTCGGGTTACTAGTGGCGCTCTTTCGCGGAGCGAAAGGCGACTAAGGAACAGTTATTCAACGAACGACCCTTAATTGCTAGTGAGTTACGCAAACTATTTGTCAAGATACTCAGCAAGGAGCTTTTCGAGTCGCTTACCTCTTGCGTGAATCGCAATCACTTTTCCTTCGCGATCCAAATGGAGCATAAAAGGGATAGCTGTGATCGATATTTTCTCCGCCAAAGGGTTTGCGAATCCTTCGAGCGACTGGTTGAGCGATCGTAGGTGCTTCCACGGTAGTGTTTCGTTTTTAAAGAATGCAGCGACTTCTTCATCTTTATCGTCGAGATTAACGCCAACAATCTCAAAACCTTTATCTTGGTACTTCGTATAGAGTTCACGAAGATTAGGGAATTCGGCTCGACAAGGCCCACACCACGTTGCCCAAAAATCAACGAGGGTAATTTTTCCTGCAAGCACGGCGGGATCAAACTCCTTATCGGTCAAAAAATCTTTCTGTCCGCTGAAGTCGAGAGGGTTGCCGATCAATCCGATCCGGCTCTTAAAACCGTCAATAACAGGTTTGGCTTCCTCGATCAACTGAGGTGCCGTTAGCAGCGAGAGGTTTTCTTCGATGGTCGAAATGATCGCAGACGCATGATCAATTTTCCCACTGTATTCAATATTGGACACATTGCTGAGCAACCAGGCTATAGTCCATTGAGTAGGTGATCGCTTCACCATTGCGTCGAGTGCGGCTTGAACTACAGAAGCTGGTACGTCCGCATTGCCAAGAGATTCATTAAGTGCCATCATCTCTTTACTATCGTTTACGTCGAGCGACCAAGCTTGCATGGCCATGGACGGATCTGGATTGTCACGGAAGGCGTCAATAATTTTTGATTTAGCTGTTGCGAAAGCAGTTTCTTGGCTTTGCTGTTCAAGAATCGTCATTGTTTGAAGCGAGACTCGCAAGCTGGGTTGTTTAAGCGTTTCCGTAGTGTTAAGTACGCTATCGAGTTGCGCGAGGACTGCTGTTGAATCAGTAAGACCTGCTGCAAGGTCCGAAAGAGTGAATCCGAGTAGTATGATGTTCGCTTGGTGAGCGAGCATGGGGCTTTGGATCTCTTTCTTCTGGGTCGCAAGCAATCGAAGCTTGGATCCCGCAGAACTGTCTCCTAGACCCGCGGCATGAGCCAATGCTTCAAGCTTTGCAACAACCGCGAGATCAACATCCTTTGGATCCTTGGCAGCTGTGCCAAGCGACTCCGCAGCTGCAAGCTTCATGTCGCTCAACATTCGAGCCTGTCGCAGAGCTTCTTCTTCAGGCAGGTCAGGACTTCCAACAACTCGCATTAATTCTCGCATCGATTTGTCGATCTTTGACAAGTGGGTGAGCCATTCTTTTGCGTCGCTGCCAGGTTTTGGGACAGAAAGAGCCGTGTAGTCGAGTCCGGCCTTTTTCGGGGCTTTCACTTCCGCACCCATGGTTGAATCAGCGATTGATTCTATTTTGGAGTTTGCGACGTCTCCTTTCGATTCGCCGGAAGTCTCTGACAGCTTATCCAAGTCTTTATCAACGGTAGGTTTTTTTGATCCTTCCGTCACTTCGGATGTTTTCTTGTCGCAACCAGAAAGAAACATAACGAATCCGAGTGAGACGAGCATCAAAAGATGCGTCATCGAATTTGCTCGCGCAGGTGAGCTTGGACTCCAGTGAAGTAACCACATAACATTCGCCTCTGTAATAGTTTTTTCGTGCATCTTCTTATTTCGATATTATTTAAAGGAGCGCCTTCAACGCTGCCATTGCACCAGCGTAGTCAGGTTCACTAGTGACTTCAGGAACGATTTGAGCGTACGTAACTTTTCCACTTCCATCGAGCACATATACAGCTCGAGCAAGCAATTTTAGTTCGTCGATCATCACGCCCCAAGATTGTCCGAAGCTTCCGTTTTGATAGTCGCTGCCGACCTTTAATCCCTTGATGTCTTCCGCTCCGCAGAATCGATTCATTGCGAAAGGCAAATCGCGACTGACGGTGACTGCGTTAATCTTGCCTTCTATCGAGCCAAGTTCTGCATTGAATTTCTTCGTTTGAATCGCACAAACGCCAGTATCCAGCGATGGAACAATACTGATTAACGTTGGCTTTCCCTTGAGATCCGCGAGCGACCAGGCTTTCAAACCGCCTTCGAAATAGTGAATCGCAAAATCAGGGGCCGCTTGTCCTACCTTAAGTTCGTCCCCAAGTAGAGTCATCGGGGTACCTTTAAATGTAACTGCAGCAGATCGAGACATGGTATGAAGTGAGCTTTCTTTTGGGCTTCTAAGTCGTAGAAAACGCCATAGGATCGAGTCGTCCTATCGCGGTGATCGGCAATCCGATCACACATTAATGCGACCGCATTTTACCACGTCATGCCGAATGAACTATCCCAGATGGCAGAACAAGACTCACGAATGCTTTGAGATACTTCGCATAAAATCGCGGTACTCCTGCGGCCAACTTGACTGAAAAGCAAGTGCCTCGCCCGTTCGTGGATGGGTAAATCCAAGTGATTCGGCGTGCAAAGCCAGTCGTCCATAGGGCCACAATCGATGTTCGGCCAGTTGCGATTTGTAGCGGGGATCGCCAATGACGGGATGCCCTGCCTCTGCCAAATGGACCCGAATTTGGTTGCGACGCCCCGTTTCCAGTTTCACTTCCAGGAGCGTCGCATCGCTCCAACGCTCACGAACGGAGTAGTGGGTGATCGCCAACTCGCCGTCCTCCGAGCGATTCGTCGAGTATCGACTCAGATTTTCGTCGGTGGCAAGATACGACTTGATGGTCGCCTGGTCCTTTGCCACAACTCCTGAAACGATAGTGGAGTAAGTCCGATCCGGTTTTCGATCGGCAAACTGATCACGAATGCGTTCAGCAATCGGCAGCGACTTAGCGAATACAAGAAGTCCGGAAACTCCGCGATCCAGCCGATGGACACAGTAGGCGAGCGCCTCCGGTTCGGTTTTCTGCAAATAGTGTGTCACCATCGATACGAGCGTTTTTCCCTCACGATTTTTGGTCGGAACTGTAAGAAGACTGGCTGGCTTCAGGACAACTACCAAATCGCGATCTTCGTGGACTACAGAAAAGATATCCGAGGTTTTGGTTCGGCGTTGGCTCTTTAAGGGGACTGGGGGAGGTAACCAATCGACGTGGACTTGTTGGCCACGGTCCAGGAGTTCATGAGATTTATTACGAATCTTGCCATCAACTTTCACTCCTCCGTCACGAATGATTCGCTGACATTCTGCTTTCGATAGCTTTAACGCACTTTGGACCACGGCCAAGAGTGACCGCGCTGGATCGGGTATTTGAGCTGGAACGCGAAAACTTCGTTGAGGCATTGGGCTTCAGTACAAAAAAATTCATGGCAAACTGGGCTTCAATTCGCTCACTTGACTAAAGCCTCTAGTTTAACACCGACGTAGCCTCTATCGCAGCCTAATTCTTAAAGTCGACCGACTCTGCTGAAGATAACGGTTGTGATGAGCCGACAACGAGTAAGAAGGCGATTAGCGATTTTTCATCGAAAGCAATCAAAATGCACGAATCTTACTTTGGCTTACGTAAGCGGCCTTTCTTGGCAACTCCAACTTTGGATCGCTATTGCCCGATAGATTGCCAAGAGTCGGCTTACGCTACGGCAGTCCGAGCTGTCCAGCGATTCGAAGGTCCGGTTTCCATCATCGGTGGAACGGGCCTAGGGAAATCAATGGTCTGCCTGCGCGTCGCTGATGCGTTTCGCAGGAGCTTTGAAGTAGTTGTGCTCGCAAGTTCGCAACTTTGCTCGCGACGAGCGTTACTACAAAGCCTGCTTTTCGAACTTCGAATGCCCTATCGAGATCTCACCGAAGGCGAATTGCGACTTTCACTACTAGAACGCCTTCAACCCTCCAACGATAATCCAACCGATGGTTTAGTTCTCATTGTAGACGAAGCCCAATCGCTTGCGCCGAAGCTCCTAGAAGAACTCCGTCTGATCACCAACTTAACACGCGATGGAGTTCCTCGCGTTCGACTGATTTTGTGCGGCACGACACGTTTAGAAGAAATGCTTGGACATCCTCAAATGGAGTCGCTCAATCAACGGCTAGCTGCGCGCTGCTATCTTGGGCCTTTGAATACCCAGGAAACCATTCGATACCTCACCTTCAAAATCGAACTTTGTGGAGCTCCAATCTCGGCAGTTATCACCGACGAAGCGATGCGATTGGTTCATCGAGCGACCGATGGCGTTCCAAGATTGATCGATCAAGTAGTCGACTCGGCTATTCGAATTGCAGCCGATCTCAAACAACGCCCGATTTCCGCGTCGATCATCGAGGCCGCATGGGCTCGCTCCCAGCAACTGCCACTTCCTTGGAGTGACAACGCACAATCGCTTGCAACAGCTTCTCCATCGATCGAATATGGCTTGCTGGAAGATGATACCGAACAAGACTTCAGAGGCGGCGACACTTCCTATGTTCATCGAGCAACGGCTGAAGTTCAGCATGCTCCGGCTTCTCTAGAGAGGCCCCATGTACACACCTATAGACAAACCTTTGAAACGGCCCATTCCAAGGAGGAGCCTTCGGTTGATCCTGAAGTCGCATACTATGAAGAGTCGATTGGACTCACAGAGAAACCCACACCGACGATTCCACCAATCCCTTCGGCTGGGAGTGGACTCAGCCGCTCAATCGCCAAGGCCTGGGACTCATTTATTGAGCCCGCTCAATCACATGATGAAACGCAAGAGGACTACTCCAACGAGCACCTCTTTGTCCATCCTACAACACCGTTCGAAGCGAGCGTTTCCAACTCGCAACCAAAGCAACTACCTGAATTGCCATCGCTACCAGAGTTCCGATTAATGGAATCGGAGCCAAGCGACTCGTACCCACATGCCCCACAAATCAATTCAAATGATCTATTCGGAAGCGACTACGAAGAAGAGATCTGGCTGACGAAGCAGCCTGAGATCAGCCCTTCACCAATCTCTTCTAAATCGAACGCTAAATCGAACGACTGGTACAACAAGAACTCGATTTCCGTCGACAAGTCATTGGACTATCCGTCGAACATTTATGACGTTCCGATTGAAGTAGTTCCCGATGATCAAATCGATAGTTCACTCTATGCGTTCCGTGACTCGCTGAAAAAGAGTTATGAACCGCCCTTGAGCATGAAATCGTTCGCCGATGAGGCAGAGAATACGATCGAGATCCTCGACAAAATCTCTTCAGTAAACCTCGAAGCCATGACGATTTCGGCAGACGAAGCGGTTATCCAGTCCAGAACGAGCGCGGTCGAATTCAATGGGGCCCCACCTGCCGAGTCGAATTCTCCATCACAGAAGCAGCCTAACATTAGCTACCGCGTATCCCAAAGCAAGTTGTCTCGGCCGCCGCGTGCATCGATCCTTTCATTTGCGGATATCCAACAGGACGCCGCCGATCATGTCCAAGATGACCGTGATCTTCTGGTCATTGAAGAAGACATCATGCAAATTTCCGCAGGTATGCCGATAGCATCCGTAGCGGAAGCCAGATCAAACGCGTCAATAAATCCATACAAACAGCTCTTTGGCAAGCTCCGTGGCTAAGCAATTGTCAAGAATTAATATGCGGTTTTGACTCTTTCAGAATTACAGTCGAGTAGTGGGCCCTCATGCAGAGCAATCTTTTAGATGCTGTTCGCCAACAACCGTTGGCGATCCTTGGCTTGATGATGATCGATCATAATACGGTTCACTTTCAATCATGCTTGGAATGCTGCAACGCCATTCAGAGAGATGCCAAAGAACCTGGCCGATTGCTGGCGATTGTTCATGGTGAATCCAAAGATCCTTCCGTCGAAGCCTACCTTCGGTCCAACCAAAACTTCGACTGCATCCAGTGGCGGTCGGCGGCCGATTCAATTGCACTTGCAAAAAAATTATCTGAGATCAGACGCGTTCACCAATGGGGAATCATTGTAATGGGTGCATTGAGCTCACCATGGGCTGAAACCGTTGGTAGAGTATCCGATAAGACTTACTTGTCGATCCCATCTAGTGGCAAGCAAAGCTTTGCAAAGATTCGAAAAGATGTATTGCGACTGCGTAACGCTGGTGTCCAAATCGCCGGTAGCTACATTGCACGTTCAGCCGCATAACACTTGAATAGCGAGACGACGCGGTTGGACATGACTCATCACTGAATTCCCTAGTTAGAATTTCATCATGGCAAAATGTTTGGTAACAGGTGGTGCGGGATTTATCGGATCCCATATTGTTCGTGGTCTTTTGAAAGCCGGACACTCTGTACGGGTGCTCGATAATCTATGCACTGGAAACCGAGCAAATCTTGACGAGATCGCCTCGGACATTGAATTCGTTAACGGAGATATCTGCGACGATGCTGCTGCTACAAAAGCGGTTGCCGGAGTTGAACGCGTTTTCCATCAGGCCGCCCTGGCTTCAGTGCCACTGAGTCTCGAGAAGCCGATGGACACGCACCGCAACTGCGCCACCGGAACACTCAACATACTTCGACACAGCGTAGCCGCTAAGGTGCAACGCTTTGTTTATGCAGCAAGCAGTAGTGCCTACGGAGATCAGCCAACCTCTTCGAAGCGCGAGACCGACTTGCCAATGACCCTGTCTCCCTACGCTGCCGCCAAATTGGCCGGAGAATTTTATTGCCAAGCCTACTGGCATAGCTTTGGATTGGAAACAGTCGGTATTCGCTACTTCAATGTTTTTGGCCCCCGACAAGATCCCAACAGTCCCTACTCAGCCGTTATTCCACTTTTTGTAACAAAGATACTTTCTAAATCGCGGCCGGTTATCTATGGTGATGGCGGCCAGTCCCGCGACTTCACCTATGTAGCAAACATCGTACATGGAAATCTATTGGCGTCGGAAGCAGCCAATGTTGGCGGGAAGGTCTTTAACGTTGCGGATGGCAAACAAACGTCGTTGCTGCGATTACTCGAACTGTTATCTCAAATGCTCGGCAAAACCATCGAGCCTATCTTCGAAAAGGCCCGTGTCGGCGACGTCCGGGAAAGCCTCGCAGATATCTCGCAAGCACGAAAACATCTTGGATTCGAACCGCAGGTTTCGTTTGAAGAAGGCCTCAAGGCCACCATCGATTACTACAAAGCGATTGCCTCTACCGTTACCCTCCCAACGAAGTTGGGAGGGTCGAGAAACGAGCCATAAAGCGAGTTTTTCGGGGAGGGGGGAGATTTGAACGCTTAGAATAATTGGCAGTGTAAAAGTTGTTTGAGCTAACAACATCCACCCCTCCCCGGCGTGGCTATCGCCCGCCGACCCTCCCCAAACTTCGTTTCGGGAGGGTTACAGCTATCAGTCAAGTTGGAGTTGAGCGAGAAGTCTCCGATTTGATTTGTTCACATTGATGTAAGCCGGGTGGCTTCAGAAGTTTTACGACTTCTGCTACGCATCGCAACCTCTATATTGCCGCGCCAACCAAGTCATAGTCCTTGAACGCGACAATCTCGACTGGAATCAAATCGCCTTCGTGAATAGGCGCTCCTGGTTGTCCGGTTACGTAAACAGACGAATCGACGTCAGGGGCATCCGCATAGGAACGACCAATCCAAACGTTCTTTTCAAGATCAAACGGCTTATCGATCAAAATATCCAGCGTCTTGCCGACTTGCGATCCACACCATTCGAAAGCGTTCTGCTGTTGAATTGCCATCAACCTTTTGCGACGTTCTTTCTTGATCCGTTCTGGGAGATGATCCGGCAGCTTTGCAGCGGGCGTATCCGGTTCGATGGAATAGGTGAAGACCCCCAGTCGCTCGAACTTTGCTCGGGTCACAAAATCCTCAAGTTCTTCAAACTGTTCATCGGTTTCACCTGGGAAGCCAGTGATCATGGTAGTTCGCATGGCGAGATTCGGAATCCCGGAGCGAAGCTTCTGTACCAGCTCTTCTGTTTGAGCGCGGTTCACGCGTCGTGACATTCGCTTAAGCATCGCATCGTTAGCATGCTGAAGCGGCATATCGATGTAAGGGATAATGCGTTTCGCACCACCAATTGTCTCGATCAAGTGATCATCAATGTACATCGGATAGAAATACATCAATCGAATCCAATCAAAGGCTTCGATCTTATCGAGCTCGGAAAGCAATTCTGCCAAACGTGGCTTACCGTCGATATCTATCCCGTAGTAGGTAGTATCCTGGGCAACGATTATCAGCTCGCGAACTCCATTGTCGGCAAGACGGTTTGCTTCGCGGAGAACAGAGTCCATCGGCTTGCTGGCGTGCTTACCTCGCATCTTAGGAATAGCGCAAAACGTACAAAGCCGATCGCAACCTTCTGAGATCTTTAAGTAGGCGAAATGCTTCGGTGTAACTTGAAGTCGGTTTTCGTCTGCTAACGCACGAATCGGAGCTGGACGAAACACGGATCGCTGTTCAGCGAGTGTACTAGTCATGCTACCAGTGAGTCGATTGGCCATGGCCGCAATATCATCGCGTCCGAAAACACCAACCAAGCCATCGATCTCAGGACGGGCTTCGAGAAGCTGCTCACGTTGACGCTCGGCCAAGCAGCCCGACACGATCACTCCACGAATCTTCCCCTGTCGCTTCAGTTCAAGCATCTGATCGATGGCACCGAAAGACTCTTTACGAGCACTATCGATGAAGCCACATGTGTTAATGACAACAAAGTCGCTTTGCTCGGGATTGCTCACCAATCGATAACCATCGTCTTGCAAAAGCCCTAGCATCTGCTCGCTATCGACGAGGTTTTTAGGACATCCAAGGCTAATAAACGAGTACTTCCCTTTTATGCGACTATCGACTTGGCCATCGCCCAAAAGGTCGTCAGTAACCGAAGTGTTATTGGATGTAAGCTCGACAATAGGGAGTTGCATAAAACTGTCGCGTGAGGGTGAACCGGAAATTGCAATTGCATTAGAATAAGCCGTTTTCAAGAAAAACGGAAGGAATAAAACGAATGCCGGAGCCTATAAACCGCCTAACAGCGACTATTGTAGTGGCTGTCGCAAGGAATGGCGTTATCGGTCTGAATAACGAACTTCCATGGAAATTATCGAGTGATCTTCAACGATTTAAGCGATTAACGATGGGGCACGCCTTGATAATGGGTAGAAAAACCTACGAATCTATCGGCCGTCCCCTGCCCGGCAGAACGACCGTTGTCCTCTCCAGAACTGCAAAAAAGCTTCAGTTAGCCCACGAAAAAAAAGTCTCGCAATCCCAGCTTGATCCTCAATCCTCAAACTCCAAACTCCTTTTTTGCGAGTATTTTGAAGAGGCACTTTCATTACTTCCACCTGAAGTTCACCCATTTGTCGTCGGCGGAAGCCAGATTTACGAGCTAACACTTCCGAAGATCAATCGTATCTGGATCACGCGAGTCCTAGCCGATGTCCAGGGAGACGCCTTCATGCCAGAATGGTCTGCCGAATGGCCCCTTGAATCACATCAAGGCCGATGGAAGAAAACCTTCCAAGAAATGGTTCCCGTCGGTCCAAAAGACGATTGGCCAAGTTGTTTTGAAGAATGGACCGCTTTTGAGGGAAAATAACCAGTAGCTCAGGCGAGTCTCACGAAAGTGTAATTTTTCATGAGCCATTGAGCGCTAGCTTCGGGTTCCACCCGTAAAGCATGCAATCTAAGTAATCGCCGCGCGTCACCCGTGGCTAGCGTTAATGGTTCAGCATTCACCTTAGCTGCGAATAGCGATTCGTAGTTTTGCAGAGCTTGACCGACCGTTTGAGCGCTGCTCGGCCGGTGACGCTCGAATCACTTCTTTTGACACATATTCGTAGAGTCCGTTTCGGAAACCGTCGTTGAAAGATGACTTCACGCGCCGATCTTCACCCGAGTGAAACGTAAGCATCGCAACGCGGCCTCCTTTCTTCATGAAACTCGGTAGCTGCCGCAAAAAGGCGTCGAGCGACCGAAGCTCCTGGTTGACTGCGATCCGAAGCGACTGAAAGACTCGCCTAAGAGTCCCATTCGAATCGGCGTCGCTTAGTGTTTTCGTCGTCATTCGCAAGACTTCGACAAGAGCGAAGGTAGTCAATAGCGGAGACTTCTGATGAGCTGCCAGAATCTTTTCCGCTATTTTATCTGCATTCGGTTCATCGGAATTTTCGACCAGGATCGCACTCAGCTGAACGCTATCGAGTGTTGATAACAACGCGCTTGCAGATAACCCAACGAGTGGGTTCATCCTCATATCCAATGGGCCATCCTCTTTGAAGCTGAACCCACGAGAGGGATCATCCAGTTGCATTGATGATACGCCAAGATCGACTAGCAACGCGTCGACACCTTGAGGAGCTTTTGCGGCTAAGAAGGTAGCGACACCGGCGAAGTTCATTCTCCGCACATCGATCAATGCCTCTGCAGGCGCGATCGCTCGCAATCTCGCTTCGGTCTTGGGGAGCTCGATCGGATCCGCGTCAACTCCGAGAAAGCATCCGCCAGGTTGGATTGCCGCCAAGAACTCTCGAGCATGACCGCCATAGCCAAGCGTACAATCGACCACCGTATTACCAGGTACTAACGCTAGGGCCGTCAGGATCTCGGAAACCATGATCGGTCGATGCTTTCCAGCTGGAGTTTGACCGCGATCAACTACCTTTGAAACGTCGTCTGCATAGCGATCAGATTGGTGTTCCTTATACTTATCTTTAAAATTCCTTGGGTTGCGTCCAGTATAGCGAGGCCTGCGAGGGGGTTTTTCCGGTAGATCATTCATCACTAACAACCTATCTGGGTAGCGAAATGCGTCAAGAGTTTCGGATCGCTTGGCAAAAACCGAAAGTCTTCAAGACTTTCACTACATGATCCTTAAGATGGGACCGAAGTCCCGTCCGTCTCGCTCGGGACTTCGGTCCCAAGCTACAACTTTCGTTACGGGAACATTTGTAATTCTTAGCCTTAAAAAAACACTAGGCTTTTGATTTTTGTTCTTGAATCAATTGATCCAATTCCAATCGAAGCTTTCCTAAGATTTCTTCATATGTGAACGCACCTAAAGGTTCGCTACGCCTCTTAAGATTGACGCGGTTCGGACCGCACCATAGCCCCAAATCGGCGTCATCGGTCTCGCCTGGACCGTTCACACGGCAGCCCATAACGGCGATCGTGATCGCATAGTCCTTGGCATAGTTAGTCATCTCCTTTACTTGTTGAGCCAACTCGACAAACGCTTCATTCTCCACCCGCGAACAGCTTGGACATGAAATGATATTGAGCTTGGATGGATTCAAGGCTACGACACTTCTCAAGCGACCAGCATAGATGTCATCAATAATTTCTTGCCCAGATTGAATCTCTTGGCGTTTAAGGCTGTTGGGTACTGTCAGCGATACACGAATGGTATCACCAATGCCGCGACCAATCAGTTGCTCGAACGCGATTCGCGTCTTAATAATTCCGTCGGGCGGTAGCCCAGCTTCAGTAACCCCTAGGTGTAACGGAACGTCTGGTCGAAGCAGTGCAAAGCGTTTGTTGACTTCCACTACTTTATTTGGATCACTATCCTTCAATGAAACAACATAGCGATCAAAGCCCAGAGCATCCATCTGCTCACAATGCTCGATTGCAGATTCGATCATGGGACTGATCGAGTCAGAATGATCGAATTTCGACTTTTTATCAGGGTCGACGCTTCCGCAGTTCACTCCAATCCGAATTGCGCAGTCATTGTCCTTGGCGACACCGGCCAGATACTGGACCTTCTCTTGCCAAGGTTTTGATTTTTCGTGGTGGTAGAGGTGGCCTGGGTTGTAACGGATTTTATCGACATGGGGGGCCACCTTCTCGGCGAGTCGATAGTTCTCTTGAAGATCGACCGACAGATTTGCTGTCGTCTGCTTACGGATCTCAGCCAACGCCTCGGCATCCTTGTCACTGTCGACTGCAATTCGAACAACGCCTGCTCCGGCGTCCTGCAAATCGTTCACTAATTGAACGGTTGCATCAATGTTGGTTGTATGTGTCGCCGTCATGCTTTGGACGGCAATCGGATGATCCGCACCAACGGAAATATTGCCAATTCGAACGCTGCGAGTCGGATTTCGACGGATTGCCATGAGGTTTTTATGGTTAAGACGGTGAAATTTTCTGGGCAGACGACATTTCTGACCTATTAGTTTACCCGCAGGGCCAGTGGGTCCATAGGGATGCCCAGTTCGATAACTGGATGGATATTCAAAATGTCGACCGTTTTCATGAAAATCATTGCATTTGATGATTTTTTGAAACGTCCTTCAAGCAAATTGGCTACAGAGAATGTTGCCGAAATGCTACGAAAACGACCCATAAAACCGAGCGATAAAAATCACAAACCATTTACCAAGAACAAGTTACAGCGATTTGAAAGTCGTCAAGATCTGGTTTCGGCACCAGGGCTGCTTCCAAGAAGTGCATAGCGAGTAGGGAACATCGGCTGTCCGAGGGACATCTGACCAACTTCAAGTGACTTCAGCTACGGGATCCACATCTATGACCAAGCGATTCAAGAGACGTGTAAAGCTACAGGCTCCTCGAACAGGGGAATCGATTGCTCCAGGCCTCGAACATGACGATCTCTTTGGAATAGACGAGCATGCTGCTATCGTGGATTCAGGCGATGAATCGGATGTCGATAGCGAAGACGAAGAGGAAGAGGAAGAGTCCGATGATTTGGAGGGAGAAGTTGTCGACGACCTAGACGACGAAGAAGAGCTCGCTACCAGCACCGACCCCACTGACGATCCAGTGCGAATGTACTTGATTCAAATGGGACAGATTCCATTATTGACTCGCTTCGAAGAGGTTTCTTACGCAAAGAATATTGAACGAACACGAACCGAATATCGACGATGGATGGTTGCTTCCGACTTTATGCTTCAAGGAGCAACAAAGCTTTTGGAACAAGTCCGTGACGGCAAGTTACGCTTGGATCGTACGATTGAAGTCAGCGTAACCAATGCTGCTGAGAAAACCGCGATCATGAAGCGAATCGGGCCAAACATTCAAACGTTACGCCACCTATTACTTCGCAACCACGGAGACTTTTACGTCGCCGTAAGTCGACATGCTCCCGCAGCCGAACGCAAGGCAGCTTGGATGCGATTGGTTCGACGTCGAAACAAGGCACTTCGATTGATTGAAGAAATGAATCTTCGAACGAATCGACTAGAGCCAATGTTTGAGAAGCTTGAAGCCATCTCATCGCAAATGCAATTGCTCAAGCGACGTTTGGTGGTCGCTCAGAAGGAAGGCATGGCTGACGGCCAGTCGCTTTCCTCTATACGCAAAGAGCTTTGCTACTTGATGCGAATGACTTACGAAAGTCCCGCAACGCTGCTCCGACGAATTGAAAAGGTTAGCTTGCACGGTGGCCAATACGACGCAGCCAAGCGAGAACTTTCGGCAGGCAACCTTCGACTTGTGGTTTCCATTGCAAAAAAATATCGCAATCGAGGCTTGAGTTTCTTGGATCTCATTCAAGAAGGCAACACTGGCTTGATGCGAGCGGTTGATAAGTTCGAGCATGCTCGTGGTTTCAAATTCTCGACTTATGCAACTTGGTGGATTCGCCAAGCAATCACCCGTGCCATTGCAGATCAAAGCCGAACGATTCGCGTTCCAATCCACATGATCGATACGATGAGCAAGGTTCGGCAAGTGACTCGCGATTTGGTTCAAACCCTCGGACGCGAGCCAACGCTGGAAGAGACTGCAGCACAAGCTAAGCTTTCGCTTGACGATACGCGAATCGTTCTGAAGATGGCCCGCCAGCCGCTTTCGCTCGATCAACCAGTCGGCGAGCATGACGATAGTTTCTTCGGTGAGTTCCTCGAAGATCATCGAACCGAAGATCCATTGTACGAAACCAATCAAGAATCGCTTAGGCTACACATCCACGAAGCGATGGAGACATTAAACTATCGCGAACGAGAAATACTTAAGCTTCGATACGGCTTGGCTGACGGATATGCCTATACGCTCGAAGAAGTTGGTCGCATCTTCTCCGTCACACGAGAACGCGTTCGACAGATCGAAAGCAAAGCTGTTCGCAAGCTACAACATCCTCAACGAAGCAAGTCACTCACCAGCTTCGTCGATGGATTGGACATGAGTCTTTTCCAAGGCATGGGAGCCAACGAAACCAGCGAATCAGTGTGACTCGCCTGTAAAAACACTGAGCCGATGGCGCTAGCCACGGGTGACGCACGGCGATTGTTTTGATTGGAGGTTTTTTTGAATGGATGATTAACGGTGGGAACCCGGAGCTAGCGCTCAGTGCGATTGTACTACCCCTTGGCAGCCAATTGATCGAGTTCGGCGATGCGTGTCTTGGCTTGTGACGCCAATTCGTGATCGGGATGTTTCTCAACCACAAACTGATAGAAACCCTTGGCGATTTCAATTGCTTTGGCTTTACGTTGGCCGCTAAGGTCACCAATCAGCACTTCGCTACACCTTCCCGCCTCCACTGCGGCGCGGGCTTGCCAGTTTTTAATGTCTGGCGTTGCTTGCGTCGCGCCGTATCCGTACATCGTTTTCTCGAACTCAGGAACGGCTTTCGCAAAGTCTCGTTCGGCGAAGTAGAGTTCGCCAAGCATGAATCTAGAACGCGCTCCGATATCATTGCGGTAGTTATTGGCGACCTCCGAATAGAGTGCGATGGCCTCTGGAAGCTTCCGCTGGTTTTGTGCTGAATAAGCCTGCTCATACTTAGCAAATGGTTTGTAATCGGTTTCAGGAAACAACTGAAACATCATTGCAAGCCACTCATCGGCTAGAACCCATTTTTTGACTTCGCGAGCAGATTGTGCACCGTGAAGATAGATAAGACTCTGTATCTGTTGGCTTGTTGCCGCCGAATCAAACTTCTTTGACTCAAGCGACTCTCTTGCCTTTTGATAGACAGGAAGAGCTTCTGCGAATTTCTGGGACTTCATCTTACATTCAGCTTGCATGAAGTAGGACTCGATAACCAACTGGCTTTCTGGGAACTCGCGGATCTGGTCAGCGAACTGTTTTTCGGACTTGTCAAACTCTTTCATTTGAAAGTAGGTCCAGCCAAGTTTGTAGATCGATTTTTCTCGCAATTGCGGATCGCTCGTGCGGCTGATCGCTTTCGTATAGGCATCAACCGCTTGTGCATATTTTGTGCTGTCGTAAGCACCTTGGCCGATGTGGTAATCTGCTTCCGCCGCGAGCGGGCTATCAGCAAAATCTTTAGATAGTTTTACAAACGTGCTAAAAGCCTCATCCGATCGATTTGTTTCTTTGAGCGCCCATGCGTATTCGTAAAGTACTTTGTCCTTATTCTCGGTAGTTGGGAATTCTTCCAGCAATCGTTGGAACGTCTTTGCTGCAGCATCGAACTGTTTCAGTTCGACTTGTCCGATGCCCAGTTCGTACAAACTCTTTTCGGCTGGAACGCCAAGACTTGGATCCTGGCTCATCGATTCCAAGGAATCTACGGCTTCTTTAACTTGCCCAAGATTTCGCAGGCTGACTGCCAATGCCAAACGTGATTCGGCTCCAAGCGAATCCTTGCGATCACTTACAGCTAAAGGACGAAGGAGCTTCACTGCAGGATCATAGTTCTTCTGCTGCATAAGCACCCACGCCTTGCCGTAGCTCGCAAAGTCCTTTAGCGATTTATCTCGGTCACTAGCGATAACTGCGTCGTAAGAAACCAGCGCTTGATCGAGGTCCCCTGTCGAAGCTGATAACTGACCAAGTCGGAATTCGGCTTGTTGTTTGAATCGACTATTCGGAAAAGCCTGAACCAGCTTTTGGAGGGTCGCTTTCGCCTCCTCGCTCTTGTTCACTTTGCTTTGAGCCTGAGCAAGAATCAAATGCGCTTCGTCTGCCTGCGCCCAGGTTGGCAGTTCAATTAGGGATTGATTTATTTGCGCCGCGGAATCGGCAAACTGTTCCTTCTTCAGTAAGGATGCGCCAATCAAGAAGTAGGCCTCGGCTCGGATATTCTTTTTGTCACTCGATGCCAGAATTTCTTTGGCCAATCGGATAGCTTCGTCGAGCTCGTTGCCAATGTATCTCGCGTGGGTTAATCGCAGCCGCCACTCAGATAACATCGGATTATTCGGTTGTGCCGATATGAGTTGCTGAAGCGAGGTTGCTGCTTCCGCATATTGCCCGAGCTGAAGTGTTGACTCGGCAAATATATAGGCAATATCGGGAGCCAACGCATCTTGAGGATATCGTTGTGTGAAGAGTTGGCTCCAACGACGTGCTTCGACGGAATCTCCCGATTGTAAGGCTGCGAATGCGACGTTGTAGGTCGCGCGCGGTGCTGCCTGTGGATCGTCCGCGTGCTCAACAGCGATTTGCTCGAACATGCTCCTAGCTTCAGCAGCCGTTTTTGCGTCGGCCGCCAAGGCTTCCGCTAAATCCATCTTTAAGGCCACAAAGCGAGGTGATTTACCGGCCCACTCGACCGCATCGCGGGCTATCTTTGCGGATTCTTGTGGGCGATTCTGCATCATCGCAATCTGGCAAATCAAATGAGCGGCCTCGGCTGCGGTATCATCTTTCGTTGGAACTAAGCGTTCGAAATATTGAATTGCTTCACTATATTTTTTGTCTCGCATTAACGCTTGGCCAGCAGCTAGCGACGAACCTGCTGCATACTTAGATTTAGGAAATTGCTTGCTGAGTTTTTGATAGACAGCAGACGACTCGGCAAATTTACCAGCCTTCGCAAGAGCGTACCCGTATCGATAAAGTACATAATCTTGAATGGGGCCATTATCGACCTCAGCAACCTTCTCGAACAACGCAACGGCGCCAGGAATATCATCCAAGGCTAGTTTTTTTTCCGCCAATCGCAATCGCACTTCACGACCAAATCGATGTTCGGGATAGTCCTTTAAGAATTTTTCGTAAGTCTCAGCGGCAAGCTTGGGTTGTTTCTGTTCATCGTAAACAATGCCCAGCGAGAAAGTCGCATCACTTCTCATGGGTGATTTGACGAAAGCTGCACCGTCGGTCAGCCGGCGTAACAATGCCGCAGCTCGGTCGAGACGCCCAAGTTGATACTCTGCCTCGCCTGCGTAAAAAATAGCTTGATCCGCAAAACTTCCGTCGGCATAACTTTCTAGAAACTTTGCGAAGACGACCGAAGATTCTTGCAATCGCAACTTCTTATCCTCGGACTCAGCCTCGATGGACGAGTCAAAAAGGGCTCGACCAAAATTCATTAGGGCTTCCTCGCGTACTTCCAAGGACGGATCCTCTAAAGCGCCACGAAGACTCTTAATAGCCTTTTCGTAGTTTGGAGCATCGCCTTGGAGATAGCAAATACCCAAATAGTGTCGGGCCTTTGAAGCCAAAGCATCTTTTGGATAAGCCACCAAAAGTTTTTGCCATGCTTCGATAGCCAACGCGTATGCCCCGCTATTTTGAAAATTGGCCGCGTCGGTATAAGTATTGAGTACCGCTTGGGCAGCTTTCTCGGTCTCGTTCAGTTTGCGAGGTGGTACCTTACCTGCATTTACTGGAGCCGGTCGAGCCTGAGGTTTTACTGGTCGCTGTGCGGCAGCATCTGAAACGGTCACCCACGCAATTTGACCAATGATTAAACCTGCGAAAAATCGTCGAGCGACGACTTGACGTCGTTGGAGTTGTCCAAATTTGTTCATCAGATTTAGCTTCCCATATTCACTGAACGATCGATGACGAATGATTGCAAGCAATCGCCAAGTTTTCCGACACATCGGAACGCTATCGATAATTTAACGCATCACTCTTCGATTCGGTAGGATTGTAGCGATTTGTCCAGATTTTCCCCCCTCGATGGCAAGGTCCAACAACGAGTGGCGTAAGCTTCCAGCTTGCGAGACTTTCCAACGCTGGAGTTTACCCTGGTCGCTGAGTGTCCAAAAGCCGTCCCAAGTTGTCGAAATGGCAATTTGGCCTTGTTCTGATTTACTGGACGCTTGATGTTCGACTTGGAAACGTGGTACGAAAGAGTGCAACGCCATGGCTGTGGGCGATGCCAAAGTGGTCGGACTGTAAAACGCCTTTCGGCGATCAACGAACTTTCACTGCCCTGTACATAACAGACTGTCACACAAGGTCTTAAGTGATGACAATTCTCGTACCTGCGTCCGGAGCAATCGTACCATCGGTTGGCCCTCCGATATTAACAAGTTATACCCATTCTCGATACTTTGTATCTGGCTCGCCAGAAAGAACTTAAACGATGTTTCATGACTTACTCCGGTATCTCCTCATCAGCGAGTCCCCCGCATATCAAACAAATTGGAGCAACTCACAATTGATTGCGACAATTCGGATTCACCACATAAATATCCATGAACGCACTCAAATGACACGAAAACTCGGTGGAGGACCCGACCAATCGGATCGGTAACCGGAAGAATGTTCACCTACCTCACAAGCACAACCCTCGAATAATGGGATCACTAACAAATCGTCTACCGGATCCATGATCTTGCTCAGCTCCCAATGCAGTTTTTCCATCTACTCCCGATCAAGACGGCATCGAAACACGCTGTATTGGATGCGTGTTCCATACGCCTCCATCTTTTTGGCCACCTTCTTCAGCCGTTTTGGATC
>Ga0105046_10004898_pt1 | contig 21260 bp, 17 predicted proteins | sample MAT03_FD_78385 | JGI IMG/M metagenome (GOLD analysis project Ga0105046, IMG submission 78385) | Freshwater microbial communities from Lake Fryxell liftoff mats and glacier meltwater in Antarctica - MAT-03 (megahit assembly) | ecosystem: Environmental > Aquatic > Freshwater > Ice > Liftoff...
ATCGACAGCCAGCGACCCGAGGACAGTTCGAGGGACGAGTGCATCGAAGTTTTCGCCGCCTGATTGAGGGGAGGGTCGGTCCGAGATCACAGTGCAGGGTAGTCTCGCGCGCGTTTCTCACCGCCGCCAACAAGAGTGCGGCCGTGAAGCGCTTGAGCATGAGCGGGCTGGGCATGAGCGGGCTGGGCATGAGCAGGCTGAGCATGAGCGGGCTCGCGGGATGCGATATGATGCCGCAAGGTCACGGCTCATCGCCTTCGGCTCTCTTGCGCGGGCGCGGCAGACAGAAGCTCTCGAGGCGGTTGATGAGTGTGCGTCTCGACACGCCCAGGATTGCGGCGGCGCGGGTTTGGTTTCCGTCGGCGGCCTGGAGGGCCTGAACGACGCGCTCGCGCTCGGACGCGCCGTGCGTCGGCGCTGCGGGTAGCATCTGCAGCGGCCTGACATCCTGGATCTCGTCCCAATCGAGCTCGGTGGGCGGTGGCCGGCGCGGCGGCGTGGCTTGCGGGAGAACCAAACCGTTGCGCGGAGTCGTTGCCGTACGGCTGCGCAGGGAAGAGAGCTCCGTCGGGTTGAACACGTCGGTCGTTTCGTTCTCTGCAAAGAGGTCCTCCACCGCGGCGGCCCGCGGAATGTGCTCAGCTTCGATGGCTTGGCCGCTACTCAAAAATGGCGCGCGCTCCATGACGTTCTTGAGCTCGCGCACGTTGCCTGGCCACGGATAGAGTCGGAGCGCATCCGCAGCGGCCTCGGTCAGCTCCGGTAACGCCACGCTGTTGGCAAAGCAAAACGTACGCAAGAAATGGCGCGCCAAGGGTTCGATTTCGGTGATGCGCTCCCGCAACGGCGGGATGTGCAGCGCAATACCGCTGATGCGATAGTACAAATCGGCCCGAAAACGTCCGCGCGCAACGTCTTGCTCCAGATCGCGGTTGGTCGCAGCAATGAAGCGCACGTCGACAGCCACGCTGCGATTGGCGCCAATTCTACGGATCTGCCGATCTTCCAACACGCGCAGCAGCTTGACCTGCGTGCTGAGTGCCATGTCGCCGAGTTCGTCCAGGAAAATGGTGCCGCCGTTCGTGGCTTCGAACAGGCCCGAGCGAGCCGCATTGGCGCCGGTAAAGGCGCCTTTTTCGTAGCCGAACAGCTCGCTTTCCAGCAGGCTCTCGGAGAGAGCCGCGCAATTGAGTTGAAGAAGCGCTCGACCGCTCCTGCGCGAGCGCGCGTGGACCTCGGCTGCCAACAGTTCCTTGCCGACACCCGTCTCGCCCATGATCAACACGGAAATGTCGCTCTGCGCGGCGCGCCCGGCTAGCTCGTAAACGCGCTGCATCTGAGGATCGCGCAACACAACGCGCTCCGATTCGGCAGGTGCGATGGTTGCGCGGCCGTCGGGAGCGGCTTGGTTCCACTTGAGCAAGGCTGGGATGGATCCGACGCGCAAGACGTCGCCGGGCTGGAACGGATAACGCTGGAAAGGCACCAGCCGCGCTGCCTCGCCTCTGATGCACGCTGCAACGCCCTGATCGTCCTGCGCGCGGAAGATCAGCGTCCCGTTGGAGCTGCCCAAATCTTCGACTTCGATCGTCTTCCCGACGTAGATGCGCAAGTGCTCGCGCGACACGGATACGTCGTCGATGCGAATTTGAACCCGCGCACCCCGCCCGACGGTCAGAATACTGCCGCCGGGAAGGGGGTGAGTCACAGACGCCTGCTTGGCGTAGACGGTGAACTCAGCTTCGGTCAACACGCGGTTTGGAACTCAGAATTGTGCAGAAATGCAAGCGTCCTCGGCGTCGAACTCATCAAAGCACACGCTGCTCCCGGACTGGGCTACGTAGTAAAACCCTTCCACCGGATTCAGACATTGAAAGCCGCCTGCGACGTCCTGGCTCTCGCAAGCCGTGAGCGCGTAGTACTCGTCTTCGCAGCCCTCGACAGCCAACCCTTCACAGTCCTGTTCACAGGAGGTCTGGTCTCCGTTGCCCTGGCAACCGATGCTGGTCGTGGTCTCACAACGCGCCGTACAAGCTTCGGCCAGGGTCAACGGGGCGCCTCCGCCGCTGCCTCCGCCCATTCCGCCCATTCCGCCTTCGCCGCCGCCCGCGTCGGTGCCGCCAGTGGACGAGCCGCCACTCGACGTGCCGCCACTCGACGTGCCGCCGGTGTCACTGCCGCCGGTTTCTCCGCCCATGCCGTCCGTATCATCGACGCCCACGTTCGAACACGCCGCACCAGTGCCCATCGCACACATCAATACCGTACTCGCCCAAATCCAGTTTCTCATTGTTGCCCTCTCCAAGGTTTAGTTGGGAAGGATACGGCAGAAGAGAATAGGAACTAAGCTAAATCGGTTTCTTTTTCTTTTCAACGGGGCGAGCAGCAATCAAAATGTACCGAAAAGCCGCACAGATCCAGGTCCAACGCTCAGCTTCAAAGATTGCGTCTGCGCAGATGCGGAAGAATGCGACGTCGTGTCGTGCTGTGCGAGTGTGAAGTACAAAGTCACACCTGCCGTCGCGAGCGCGGTGGCCGCCAAGATGTCGGTGGCCAGAAACCAGGTGCTGGCTTGCGCGGAAGTCGCCTCGAGCGCGGCCCGATCCGGATTGGGCTCTGCCCGTAGCGCTTGAAGATCGTTGGCGTGAACCAAACCGGTGATTCCTGTCGCTATGGCGCCCGCGGCCAAGGTCCCTGCGGCCACCCAGCCAGCGGTCAAATACGGACTACTAGCGCGCTCGACGGACTTGGGCGGTTCCGGAACGGGCTGGACCTGGCCCGGCTGCACGCCAATGACAGAGTTGTCGACGTCCGCTTCGAGCGCGGCGCTGAGTTCGAGCCGTTCCGCTCCGGCCAACGTCAGCCAGCGCGTGAAGAGCCGGTGTTTGGCCTTGCGCACGACGACGCGGTGTTCTCCCGCGTCCAACAGTAGCGGCCCAGCCAAAGGCGTCTCGCCCTGAGGTAGATCGTCGATCGAGACTTCGGCGCCGTCAGGCGCGCCGGAGAGAACCAAAAATGCAGTGCGACCCCGCAGCATCTCCAGATCTTTGGAAACGGCGGCGCTGCGTTCCTGGTCGAGCTGCGCGTTGCCTTCTCGCAAATACGCCTCCAAGGCAGTGCGCGCGCGTGCGAAGCGCCCGAGCTGAATGGCGACCTGACCGATGTTGTAGAGCACGCGAAAATCGGGCACCAGCTGGTGCGCGCGCTCGAACTCGATGAGCGCCAATTGGAAGTCGCCTTCGCCGTAGAACGCCAAACCTTTTTGGAAGCGTTCTGCGGCCTCCGTGCGCGCCTGGCTTTCTGGATCTTTGACTGCGGCCCCGGGCGTAGCCTCAGCTTCCCCTGCGAGGGCTGGGTGGGGGAAAACACCCAGCAGAACTAGCCCCACGACTGAGGTTCGGAATCTCATGGCGAACCCGAAGGGCCAAAAGGATTGTCGACGTCCAGACGACGGGGCGGCTTCTTGGTCAAGGTGGCGGGTCGTCCGCCGGTGCCCGCCTGGTCGATCTTGAGCGTGGGGCGCGGCGCGGCGCTGCTGGGCTTGATGCCTACGAGTTGGATTTCAAGCTGGCGGCTCCGATCGAGCAAGACGCTGCGTGTGGACGGAACGAAACCGTCCCTACGGAAAGAAAGCTCGACTGAGCCTGAGCCGGAGGGACGCGACAGCTCCGCCTGACCCACCCCCAGGAGTTTTCCGTCCGTGTAGATTTCTGCGTCGCTGGGTTTCACTGAGACTTCGATCACAACGGCAGCGGGAGCCGGCAGCTTCAGAGGCATCACCGCCCCGTCATCACTTTGTCGAGGAGCAGCCTGGTCGGAGGTAGGTGCTGGGGCGTCGCCCGAGCCGACCGGGCGCGATGCGCCAGGCTGCAGCCAAATCCACAGCCCTATCAGCATCAGAAGCGCCGGAACGGCCCCTAGCAAAGTGAGGCGTAACCCACGCGAGCTGGGACGGGCAGTGCCCTCGACGAGGGTCGTCTGGGTCTGGTCGTCGCTGGTTCCGGAGGCCACGGCAGCCGCCGCAGCGGTCTCGGGCTGGCTGGCCTCGAGCTGGGTGGACAGCCGAGCCTGCTCGAATATTACGCGGTTTCTGGCAGCGATTTTTTCACCCAGGTGCTGCTCCAGCAAGCGAGCCAGATGCTTTTCGGTGACGCGCTGGTTGGTCTCGAACAGCCAGTCCTGGAGCGCTGCACCCAACTCGCCCGCCGTTTGAAAGCGTTCCGCCGGGTCCCGGGCCAACGCACGCATGACGACGCTCTCGAGTCCCAAAGGATAGTCGGGTTGCAAGGTATGGGGCAGCGCAATGCGCCCTTCGACGATCTGATACATCGTCGATAGCGCGTCCGTGCCTGCGAAAGCGCGCCTGCCCAGCGTTATCTGATAAAGTACACAGCCCAGAGCGAACACGTCCGCGCGGCGGTCGACGTTCTTGGAGCGCACCTGCTCGGGCGCCATGTACGACAGCTTGCCTTTGACCTCGCCGGTCTCTGTCGCCCGGTGAGCCTGGCCGGCAGCTTTGGCTACCCCAAAGTCGGTCACAGCGACGCCACCGCCACGACTCAACAGCACGTTTTGAGGCGAAACATCGCGATGTACGACGCCCAGCGGCTCGCCTTGCTCGTCCCTCACTTCATGAGCGGCGTGCAACCCCGCTGCAACCTGAATCCCCAGCCACGCCGAGAGCTCCAGTGGGATCACCTGTTCAGTCATGCTCTGCAAGAGTTCGTGCAGGCTGGCTCCGTCGCACCAATCCAAAACCAAGTACTGGGTGTCACCCACGCGTCCGAACTCGTGAACGCGGCAGACGTTCGGATGATCGATCTGTGAGGCGATGCGCGCTTCGTCGAACAGAACCTTGGCGGCCTCGGTTCCCTGCTGCTTCGTCGTTTTGAGTGCGACGATTCGCACACCGAGTGCCGATGTATCCAGCGCTGCCCAAACCTCACCCATGCCACCTTCACCTAGTAAAGTGAGACGCAGGTACTGATTCAAGAACCGCTCTTGGCCGTTGTTGCCGATCGTCACAGAGGTCCTCTCCCGCTGCACTTGCCAAGAGTCTGGAGGAAGTGGACCATAGTCAAAACGCTCGGTACTCATCCTTGCGTGCCGCGAGTCCGCTCACCACAAAAAAAAGCAGAAGTATTGTCTTTGCCTCATTCTCACGGCGATTCTGGCACCTCGGGAGAGGAAGGCCTCGTCGTGGGATCACGTGTCGGGCGGTATCGACTGCTCGCACTGTTGGCTAGTGGCGGGATGGCCCACGTGTGGGCGGCCGAGCCCGAGGGCAGCGGAGGCATCTCACGGACGGTCGCCATCAAGGTCATACGCGCAGAATTCGCGGACGATCTGGACTACGCGCGCATGTTCATCGACGAGGCCACGATCGCCACGGCTGTTCGTCACCCCAACGTGTGCGAGACGTTCGAACTGAACCGAGAAAAGGCGGTTCTGTTCATGGCCATGGAATGGATCGCTGGCGAATCGCTGGGTGGTCTGCTCCGTGCGCAGGGCGGCTTCCTGCCGCTCCCTCATGCACTCGCTGTACGGATCGCGGCGGACGCTTGCGCTGGCCTTCACGCGGCGCACGAGGCGGTCGACGGAGACGGCAATCCCTTGGGGGTCATCCACCGCGACGTCTCGCCTCCGAACATCCTGATTTCGCTCCAAGGCCAGGTGAAGGTGACCGACTTTGGCGTCGCCAAGGCCAAGTACCAACTGCACGAGCGGACCAAAACTGGTGAAGTCAAAGGCAAATTCGGCTATTTGGCGCCCGAACAGATCACCGGTGACCCCTGCGACCGTCGCGTCGACGTCTACGCCATGGGCTGCGTCCTCTACGTAGCGACACTGGGCGCGCGACCGTTCGGCAATGGTCCCGAAGCCATGACGAAGATTCTGGTGGGCACTTACCAGCTTCCTTCCGAGATTGATCCGAACTACCCGCCGGGTCTGGAGCTGATCGTTCGCCGAGCACTCGAGCAGCGTCCGGCCGATCGCTTCGAGAGCGCGGACGCCATGCGCCACGCCCTCGAGCATTGGTTGTGGGAGCAACGGATGAACATCACGCAGGCGGATATGGCGCGCCTGGTTCGCGAACGTATGGCGCCCGAGGCCTTGACGATCATCTCGGAATTGCAGCGCAAGACCAAGAGTCAGTCGAACGTGGCGTATCAAATGTTCTTGCAGAATCTGCAAGAAATGGAGCCGCCCACGGCCTCCACTCGCGTGCCGTCGGCACCGCCGTCGGGTCCCGTCACCGTGCGGACCCAGGAAGAAGATGTCGATGACGGGCCGACTCTGATCGCGACTCGCTCCTCGGCTCCGGCGCTTTCCGCCTCACCCCAAACACCACTTCCATCGGCAATCGAAACGCCGCCCGTTGCTGGCGACGAACAGTCTGGCTGGCACCGCACGGGTTCTCTCTCTCCGCCGGCGGGCCACAATCCCGCTGCGACGCCGAACGGACAACCGGTGCCGCTCCGCTCGGCGAGTTCCGCTCCGCCAGCCGACTTCATTCCGCTGCCGCTTCTGATCGGCGGCTTGAGTTTGATTGTCGTGCTGCTGTCGTGGCTGGTTTTGCGCTGAGCGCTAGCGAGGCGCCTCAGTACTGTTTGCCTGGCCTCAGGAGCGCTTGCGAGGCACGGGATCGGTACGCCGGCTGTGGCTGCTGGGGCCATTGCCCTCGACCGAAACTCGATTCCGCCCCGATCTTTTGGCCTCGTAGAGGCATTGATCGGCTGCATGCATGAGCGCCTCCAAATTTGCGTGCTCGTCGGGATCGTATTGGCTCACGCCCAAGGAAAGCGTGACCCGGATGGACACGTCGCCGACTTCGAAATTCTGACTGCCCACCCGCTGCCGTATGCGCTCTGCTGCCAAGACAGCACCGGCCTCGTCGATACCAGCCAGAGCCACGCAAAATTCTTCGCCGCCGAGACGCACCAGCGAGTCCTCGGCTCGAACGGTCGCCTGAACTTGGCGGACCAACTGCTTGAGGACTTCGTCGCCGGCGACGTGGCCGAAGGTATCGTTGATCTTCTTGAAGTGATCGATGTCGAACAACACGACAGACAAGGCGCTTTTGTGGCGCTTGCTGTAGGGCATGTCGCGCGCCATCAATTCTTCGAACGCCCGTCGATTTTGCGCGCCAGTCAGGCCGTCGCGGGTAGCGGCGTTGTAGAGCTGGTCACGCAGATCGACCTCGACCGCATCTTGTTCCGTGAACTTGATGACGGTGGTTGCGCCAATACGGATCCTGTCGCCGTCTCGCAGCGGCTGGGCGCTCACCGCCTCTTCGTTCACGAACGTGCCGTTCGTGCTACCCAAATCTTTGATCATCAGCACGCCATCGGGCAGCGTGATGATCTTGGCGTGCTCTCGAGAGACGCCGTCGTCTTCGAGGCGGATGTCGGAGTGCTCTCCCCGTCCAATGGAAAACTGCGGCTTGTCGAGGCGAAAGGCCTTCCCCAATGAGCGGCCCGTGAGCACCAAAAGGCACGGGAAGAGCTGCCGCGAAGCCTTGTCCGGTCGAGCCACCTTGGCAATCGTGGTTTCGTCGTCCTTTGGATCCATTCGTCACACCCCTTCGTCGAGACGGGCTCGCCGTCCGATGCGCACGGCCAAAAGGAGACTCGCGAGCCACCACCATCCTCCGCCATGCGGTGGAGTCGACCAAGCGCAGCCGGACTGCGGATCGAGCGGCTCCGGCACCGGTGCCTGACCTCCCGCGCCGGCAGCACCATCTGTGCCGGCTCCGCCGGGCTCTGCCTTCACTTCGTGCCCGGCCGCGCGCAAGGCCTCACGCACCAAGTCACCGTAGGGCGCGACCTCGGAGTAGAAGTTCCTCACTTCCGAGCTGTCGCAGCTCCCGCGGAACAGCGAAAATACACCGACGACTGCGCCCGTTTGCTGCGACAACGCGGGCCCTCCACTGTCGCCCGGGCAGGCCGCTCGTCCAGTGACGAAGGTCCGTGGCACCGCGCTCCCCACCGGCTTGGAGAAGTCACTGCCCCCCACATCCAACACCGCGATGGCGGACCGCTCTTGGCGTTGGGTGGTCGCGTCGTCGTTGATGCCATACCCGACCACGATCAATTCCTCGGCTCTGGTCACGCCCCGTTCCAAACGAACTGGCGCTGGGGCCCGCGCCAGCTCCCGGTCGAGTACGACGAGCGCGATGTCGTTCCGACAGATCGTATCCGTACTGGGCGCGAAGATACGGCTGCCGCGCGCGCTCACGACCGAAGTGTCGGGCGTCGAGTCCTCGAAGATCTCGACGGCCTCAGGGGCCAGCGGAGCCCCCATGGTTCCCGCGTCCGCCGGCGAACGCGAGCGCGACAAATCCAGGTTGCCATCCAGCGTGCAAGAATACGTGCCATCCTGGAACAGCGACACGCAGTGACGAGCGGTCAGCACGACGTTTGGCGCTAGCAGTGTGCCGGTGCACAGCCTGTCGCGGTCCGCGTGTCGCCCGATCACCATGACGACCGCTCCCCGCTCGCTTGGCTCCCCGCCCAAAATGGCTTGGGTCGCCTCGCCCACCACGTCGATGGGCCCGTTGCACCCGACCAAACCCCCAACACCCAAAGTCCAGGCAGCGCAGGTCCAGACGCCGAGAGCCCAGATTCTGAAAGCGCGGGTCTGCGCAATGGGTCGCGCATTCATTGTGGAAAGCCATCGATGCAGATCGGCGACCCTTCGAGAAGACGAGCCACGGGATCGTAAGTCATGGCATTTTGCAGGTATGCGCCTGCCTGATCGATGCAGTAGATGCTGGGTAACCCACGACGCGCGCCGGTCGTGGTGTTGAAGTCGGGGGGGCCCATCGTTCCCTGCAATGCGATCTTGGACGTCGAGCTGCCGCGCAACGTACCCACGATGTCGTTCACGTCGCTGGGTCCCACATCGAACAGAACCTTCCCGCTGAGCAGCCGCGTCATACCCACAGCCACTTCGCGACCCGTCAAGCGCGGTGGATCCCCCGAGCCGGCAATGGCGTACATGAGGAAGTAGGCCGCGTCGTAGAAATTCTCGGACCCCTCAAGAGAAAAGCTCACGTCGTAGGTGCTTTTCAGTTTGGACAAATACAGATCATAGAGAGACGTCTCCGTTGCGGCCGCGAAATTGACGCCCAAGAGCCTGCTTCGGAGATCGGCGAGCGTGGAGGCGGTCAAATCCGAGCGGCCAAAAACGTACGGCGAGGTCAGGTAGAAGGGCTTGGGGCCCCAGGCCGGGTTCCAGCCGCCCTCCAGCCCACCGATCAGAGAAACCGACTCTCCGCTCGTCAGCGCGATCACGATGTGAGGGCGGAACGCCAGCAGCGCCGACAAAGCCGGCGACATATCGGGATTGACCACTTCCAACGAAGAATCGAAGCGCAGCCGCAGTAGATTATCCGCGGCCTCGTTGGTCACCGCGCTTTCACCGTTGAACTCGGCTGTGGCGAACACGTCGTCGGCCATGTCCGTCAAGAACGGCGTTTTGGCCTCGAGTAGAGCAACGCGGATCGGGTCGGCTTCGGCCAGGCCATGCAGCGCCCGGACATGTGCTTCCGTGCGCGCCAACAGCGGCACGTAGGCCGGCGAGAGGTCGCGGGCTGGGGCCAGCATGTGCCACATCAGACCGTCGTCCTCGGCGATGGTCAGCGTGCTATCGGCTTCCAAAGGGCTCAAGAAAAAGACCGACTTGGCTTTGGCGTGGGACTGGAAGGCGCTCAGTAGATCGCTGGTGAACAGAGACGAAATGACGGCCGGCACTTGGACGTCGTCGATCAGGTGACTCAAGCTGGCGTCCAGATCGGGCGAGTTCGTGCCCGAACAGACGATGGCGACGAACGGACGCAGGCTGCCGTTGGGACCACCCGGTAGGCCGCCCCGCGTTTTCTCGTTCACTTCGTCGATGGCCAACTCGTAGTTGAGCGTCGGCACCGAAAGACGCGGCGCCGTCGGATCGACGTACGAATACGCTCCAATCAGGATGGGCTCCGCTTTGCGAAGGTTCTCGTTGTCCTGCCCCGCTCCCAAAACGATGGGGCACTGGTCGGGTGTCGTCAGCGCAAGGCAGCTGCCATCGCGGCACACGTAAGGATTGCCAAAATTGGCGTCGATGCACTCACCGTTGGTGGTGCACTCCACTCCGGGTCCACCAGCGTTCCCGCCAGCGCCGCTGTCCTGGTCCGTTCCGTCTGGGTCCGTGATGCAAAGCGACGCCGCACACACGCTGCCCTCGAAGCCCGCGCCCCGAGCGCGACAATCGTTGGTGGTCTGACACTGACTGACGCTCAGATCGTAGAGCAGAGAGCAGTTCGTCAGGCCGACCACGCCGAGCAGCAGTGGCAGAGCCAACCGAAGTGTCTGCGCGGTTCCGGGGTGCAAAAAAGAAATCCTCACCTGTCCTCGAAAGGTATCACGGAGCATTCCGGAAAAACGAAAGACTAGGGTCGTATTTCCCCAAAATGACCAGCGGTCGCGACCCCGCAGGGTAACGACCGCTGAAAGACGGGAGCAGCGAGCCTTACATCGCGCAGTAGAGCATGCGGCGGTCCCAGGGAGCGACCTTGTACCGGCCCTGCCTGGCGTTGCACGAGCAGCAGGTGTTGGTGAGCGAGGTGCTGTAGGCGAAGCAGCCCAACGTACACGAGCCCGACGCGGTGGCGGTGTCACCGTTCATCGTACCCGTGGGGTCGATGCTGATCGTGGTGTCCGTCGAGCGGAAGTCCAAGAAGGGGTTGTTGTCACCGCCGAAGAACACGAGGCGCTCTTCGATGTTCGCGATCTGTTCGCCCTGGGCCAAGAAGTCGTAATGGATGCCGCAGGCGCCGAAGTTCGTCATGCTCGTCTCGGTGAGCGTGTGTTCCCTGGGCAGGCGGGCCGGCCAGTTCATGCGCAGGTTGTTCTCGTGAGTGCGCTGCCGATCGAACGAAGCCCTCAAGTCCTGTCGGAAAGAGACCGCGTTGAACGTAGTCTGGCTGATGAAGCTGTTCACACTGGTGCTCTGCATACCTAGGATAGAGGTGGTGTTCGGGCAGCCGGTGACGCCGCGGGCGGCGCAACGAGCCAGGCCAGTATCGGAAACGGCGACTACGCCGTTCACTGCCCTGAGGTCGACGGCGGCGTCCAAGCGGCCCATTTCGCCAGCCATCGACACGGCCAAAGCCGCTTTCATGGGGTTGATGCCCGAGTTGGTAAAGCAGTCCGCCCCCGTGAGGTAAGCCGACGTCATGCGGATTTCCTCTTCGCCTTCGACCGCACAGCCTGTCGCCCCCACCAAAGTGCCCAGAACTGTCATTGTCACGATTGCTTTGATCATATGTCCTCCTGAAAGATGCTGCCCGTCGGGAACTCTCTTTGCAGGCGCCGTGCCAGCCTCACAATCCGCTCCCTGGAGCGCACCTACTTTTACACACCACCGTTTTTGGAAGGGGTTTCCATGATCTCGCTCCGTTCGCCTCGAGCCCTGGGTGCCGCCGTTGTGCAAGCCGCTTGTGCAAGTGCTTGTGCAAAGTTGTGCAACCAGTTGTGCAAGCCCCCAAGCCCCTGGTTCCCGGAAAGGGGAGGGCGAAAGCTGAACCGTTTCCTTGGGGGACGCTCTCTCTGCCGAAGTGAAGACTTGTCGCCCGCACCGCGCTTTGCTCAATCTCATCGATCGTGGTCGAGACCTCGGTCTGGCCTGCGCTGTTCTGCTTCAAGTCAGCTGCGGGGGCGAAGGGCTGGACGCCGCAGCTGATGCAGGGTCGGACGACCCGGATGGGCTCGGAAGCGGATCAGGGGGAAACGCGGTGGCTCCCGTTGATTCGGGTCTACGCACGGTGACATGGTGCCAGGCTCAGGCGCTCATCGACCTGAAATGCCTCGCTTGCCATGCGAACCCCCCAGCGTTCGAGACCTTTCCGCTGGTGACCTTTGCGGATACCCGCGCGGATTATCATGGCAAACCGGTGTGGTGGCACATGGGCCCGGCCATCGAGAGCGACTACATGCCTTACTTGCGTTCTAAAATAGAAGCCACGCCGCTTACCGCGCAAGAAAAGCAGACGTTTCTCACGTGGCTTGGCGAAGGCGCAACGGATCATGGGGGAACAAACTGCGCCGAGCGCTAGCTTCGGTTCGGCGTTCAGCGACTTGTGTCGGTCGCTGCTTCGACGTGATTGTTGACCTCTTCGGCGGTCAGGGCGCGGTCATACAAAGCCAGTTCGTCAATCCAACCGTCCAAGGTCAAGCCGTCGGCCACGGGATACTCGTAGGGCACCTTGGGTTGTAGGCCAATTCCTCCAACGTGGAGCCGCGCTTGGGGTGTGTATCCGCCGATGCCTCCAGCTGGTTCAGCGTGCGGAGTGATGGCGGCGTCGTCACTTTCCACGCTAGGGCGGCCATCCAGGTAGATGTGAACATTGGGCGTCTTTCTAGCGTCGTACGTGATTGCGATATGCTGCCAGCTCGCATCTCCGCAGCCCGGGTCGTCTGGAAGGTCGAGCAGCCCGGGACCGGTCCAAGCCTCACTTGCCTGCAACTCTCGACCTGTTCCATCAGCGTCGATTTGTACGTGAAATCCCAAGCGGGTTGGAAAAGAGTCTTGCAAGTGAACTCCCCATGCCCCGAAATGTCCCGGTTCCTGCCCGTCCACCCAGAGCAACTTGGTGAGCCCTTCGGTATTCTGACGACAGGCGCCGTCACCAACGCCCCGCAGCCGCAGCCAGAACTCGACCGTTAGCGCAACTCTGAAGTTCCACCCTTCCGGGTTGATACCCGCCACGTGGTCGGGCTGGCCGCTGCGAAAGAAAATGGACGAGTCCTCGGGGTCGCCCGGTAGCGCTCCTGCTTCGTCTAGCGAGACGCCCGGTTCGACCAAAAGCTCCTGGCCCCCGACGCGGTCGAGGACTCGGCTCCCCTCTTTCTCGGAAAATCGAAAAAATGCTGTCAAATTCGGGGTACCCAGCACCACTGCCGCGTAGCGTGAACCCGCCAGGGGACGACGGCTGTTGTCCTGATCGACGACTTGAACGCGCGGTTCGCAGGCCGCAACAGCCCCGCTCAGACTCAGGAGGAGGAGGGACCGCAAGCAAATGCGCATGATAGACAGCCCTGTGACGTAGATGATTTCGGGTGAGCCGTTCCTGTGGGGTTCGGCATCTGTCCATTGTAGCTGGTGAACCTGGTGACCGTAGCAAAAAAGCAAGAGGGGCAAGTTTCAGATGGACACATCTTGGAAGTCTTGTCGTGGCGAGAGACGGAGGCAGAACTCCTGGATTTGGCTCGCGCCGGGGCACCGTCGTTCGCCGCGCGATTTTACGATCGTTATGCACTGGATGTGAACCGCGTCATTTTCAAGCTTCTTGGTTCGGACGCCGAGCACGATGATCTGGTCCACGACGCTTTCTTGCAAGCCATCAAGGCCATCCATCAGGTCCGAGAGCCCGATCGACTCAAGAGCTGGCTCATCAGCATCGCGGTGAATACCGTGTATGCGGAGCTCAGGCGCCGTCGCCGCTCCCGGTTTTGGTCTCGAGAGAGTGCTTGGGATGTTCCGGCCGTGGAACGGGGTGCGGACCACGAGGCCAGGCAGCGGCTCAGGCAGGTTTATCAAGTGCTAGAGGCTCTTCCACTCGACGAGAGACAGGTATTCGCTCTGCGACACTTGGACGAGCGTCAGTTGACTGACGTTGCTTCGGCAATGGGGCGTTCGCTTTCGACCATCAAACGCCTGCTGAGCAAGGCCGAACAGCGCTTCAAATCCCTAGCGGAACACCGCTTCCCGGGTTTGATGGTCGAAAGTGTCGGCGAGACTTCGAAATCGTGGGTAGCAGCTGAAAGTCCGGAGGAAAGGTCATGAACGCGCTGGAGAAGCTATTGGCAGAAGCGCGAGAGGCCCCCGTGCCGGTAGACAAGGAGCGTCTGGTGCGGCAGCGCAGCCGCTTGGTCGAGGCGTCCGCTCGAGGGTCGCATCGTTCTCTGCGCGATCGCTCCCCCTGGCTCTGGGGAGTGGTAGGCGCGACCGTGGCGGCGCTTGCGGGATTGGTCTGGTTCACGCGCATCCACGGCACGGACCCCCAAGCGAACCAGGATTCGACGGACGGCGCGGCAGCGCAGGAGGTTTGGTGGAGTGCCGTCGCGGTGCCCACGCAGCATATTGTCGACGGTCGCGGTGAACTGTCTCTCGTGAGCGGGGCTTCGGCCCATCTGAGTCAACAAGGGGCGCGGGTGAACGTCTCTTTGGAGCGGGGCGAGGTGTCCTCTCGCGTGGTGCCCCATCGCGGCACGGCATGGGCGGTCCAAGCGGGTGCTTACTCGGTTCAAGCAGTGGGGACTCAGTTTCGGGTGCGCCATGAACCGACGCGCGGTCGGCTGGACGTTACGGTCGAGGAGGGAACGGTTCGAGTGGCCGGTGGCGCGTTGGGCAGTAGCGATGTGCTCCTTCATGCAGGTCAGGCATTGCACGTCGACGGCTCGATGGTTGCCATCGATCGGCGAGCGCCTACTGGTGTGGTGGGCAAAGTCGATTCGACGAACGGCGGGGACGAACTCGGCTCCAAGGCTGATGCCGAAGAAGACAGCATCGAAGGCCCGGATCGCTCACCTGCGATGATTAGGCAGCCGAAACCCTCCGAAGCGACGGCATCCAACCAGTCGACGGCGCTCTCCGGCGAATCGACTTCGCCCACTGTCGTGACAACGCCGTCGCAAGCGATTGTCGCTCCCCCCACTGATTGGAAAACCCATCACTCGCAAGGGGACCACAAGGCAGCGCTGGAGGCGGTCGTCAAGCAAGGCTTCGATGAGGCGCTGCGACAAGCGAGCTGTTCCGACCTTTCGAAGCTAGCCGATACGACCCGCTTGGCCGGTGACGAGGCGCGTTCGACGGCCGCGTTGAACAACTCCAGGTCACGCTGTACGGGCACCGTCGACGGCGCTCGCTCGGCTTTCTTGCTCGGCCGGCAACTCGATGCTTCCAGGCCGGCAGAAGCTGCAGTTTGGTACCGAGCCTACCTGAACGAAGCGCCTGGTGGAGCTTTTGCCGAACAAGCGTTGGGGCGGCAAATGGCGGTACAAGAGAGATCGGGCCAGAGAGCCAAGGCGCAGGCGGGCGCCCGTGTCTATCTGAGAAAATATCCCAAGGGCCTTTACGCTGAGCTCGCCCAAAGGTTACTGGAGCCGTGAAACTGGCTTGCGGCACTACGCGGTAGCCCTTTGTTGGTTGGTTCTCCTGTTGTCGGCGCCGAACGCGCGGGCTGAGGCAGGAAAGGTCCTGCTCGTGCCCGTAGCGGCCGCCGATGGCGGTTGGCTCGAGGCCGAACGTCGCGTCGCTGCGGAATTCGAAGCACTCGGTTTGATCGTCGATCGGGGACCGCCTGATCTATTGAAGGACTGTTCAGACGATCGAGCCACGCGAGACGCGATTCGCGCAGCGGGCGCTCTCGGCGCCATCGAACTTCGCTTGAAGAGCGGGCCGCCACGAACCTTGCGCATTTGTGTGGTCGACGTGGTGACAGGCAAAGCGACCGCCCGCCATTGGCCGGAATCGGGCGGTTTCAAGGTCGATCAAGCGGCCCTTTTGACCGTAGAAATCCTTCACGCCTCATTGCTCGAGTTGGAGGTGCAGCATCCTTCGCGAGGTGAAGTGAACGTACCAGCCTTGGTCACTGACCGGCTATTGCCGCCCGAGCGAGTCATCTTGGGCGCCCGAGCGGGGCTCTTTGGTTGGGGCAGTTTAGGGGGAGTGGGCGCGGGTGCAGGTGCGCTCCTGGGCCTTTCACTACCGATCGCGGGCTTCCTTTCTGCCGAGGGCGAGGCGGGGTTCAGCTTCGTGCCTGCACAGCTCGAAGCGGACAACGGCGCGGCTCAGGTCTACGCGGCGCCACTACGAATCCACTTGATTGCCGACCTTCTTCGCCGCGGTAGCTGGGGCCTGCATACCGGGCTGGGCGGCGGGGTTTTGGCAGCCCAGGTCGTGGGCTCCGCAGCAGCACCATTCAGGGCCACCCAAGGCATTGCCACGACTTGGATACTGTCTGCCGTCGTGGGCGGTGGCGTGCGTTTGAGCGAGCGTTTGCGCTTGCGCTCGGACCTGCGAGTGGGCTGGGCGCCGCAGCCGCTCGAAATCGACATCTTGGGAGACGTGGAAGGACGAGTGGGAGCCGGATGGTTCGACGTGGGGCTGAGCCTCGAATGGTTCATTCTCGCCCGATGAACTCGAGGCCTTGCCTGCCACGACCGGAGCGCCAGGCGAGCGTTCGAATGCTGGACTGATTGGATCGTCTTGTTCCTCTCTAGGCTGACGCGCACGGAACCTCCTCACGTTCCCGGCGTCGAGCTCGAAAGTAGGGAAAAATGGTCGACGCCTTCTTGAAAAAGGTCCCGGGGTATCTCTTGTTGCTTGCGATGGGGGGCTGCACCGGTCAGCTGGGCAGCCCCGGCGAGGAGCAGAACTGCGAAACTGTAGCTGAACCCCGGCGCGTGCTGCGGTTGGGGGCCCGTGAACTGATTCAAGCAACTTCGAGCGTTGCCCCATTCGAGCAAGGCGAAGTCCCGGCGCAGCTGCGGCAGCTCGCACAAAGGGAGCGGTCCGACAGTAAGCTCGTGGTGACCAAGGAGCTCCATCAAGCCGTCGATGGCCTGGCGCGAACACTGGCGGAGAAACTTTCGACCTGGCCCGACCAGTGCAGTGGGTTCGGCAGCGAAGATTCATGCACTTCGACCGTTTTGAGCCAGCTCGAGATTCGGTTGCTTCGAAGTGCGCAGGACGCTGAAGCTCACACATCGCTCATCGAGCTGGTACGAGGCGTGGCTCAGCGCTCCGGACCGATCGTTGCTTGGACCACGGCCGTGCGCGCCGTGGCACTGTCGCCGAAGTCTTTCTACTTGACGGAAGGAATGGTCGGCACTGACGGCGAGTTGACCGGGCAAGAAACTGACCTACGCGGTCGGGAATTGGCGAATTTTCTGTCGTTTCGTCTGCTCGGTCGTCCAGCCAGCGAAGAGCTGGTGCAGGCGTTGGGAAGCTCCTCGCTCGAAGAAGAAAAGCTCGAAGAAATTCTCGAAACGCAATTCGGGGACGCGGGGGTGGGGGAACTCACGCAAAGCTTTTTGGAAAGCTGGCTACGGGTCAGAGAAATCAGTCTGCTCAGTCGTCCTGCCGACAAGCAGCCCGGTGTGGATGACGCATTCCTGGCTGCACTCGAGCAGGAGACGCGGGAAAATTTGCAGAGCTTGTCGAGTGCTCCGGTGCTCGAACTGCGCGATCTTCTGACAGCGCCGCATCGCTCTGCCTTGTTGGGGGACCGAGAGGGTCCGGGGGAGCGGCCTGGTGTATTCGCTCTTCCCGGAGTCATTGCTGCGAGCTCGAGCAGCACTCACACCAATATTCCGCGGCGCGGGCGTTTTTTACTCAAGAGTCTCTTGTGCCAAGAACTCCCCAACCCGCCTCCTGGGGCGGTCGGCGAGACGCCCCCCCTGCGCGAAGGCGCTAGCGAGCGCGAACGTTTTGAAGGGGTGGCGAGCAAAACCAGATGCCGCGGCTGCCACGTCGTTCTCGACCCGCTCGCCTATCCGTTCGAAGTCTATGACGAGGTGGGGCGTGCACGCGTCACGGACGAACACGGCAATTCAATCGACACGAGTGGCGCCCACGAGACCCAGGCTGGAGCCAAGTTCGAATACACCGATATCAACGAGCTCATGGCTCAGCTCGCGGACGACCCAACGGTTCAGAGCTGTGTGGTTCGCCGCGTCTCGGAGCACATCCTCCGCCGCAACATCGATTCATCGGCCAACAGCTGTGCATCTAGCGCTGCCCCAGCCAATGGCGCAAAGAGTCTCGATCTGCTGAAGGCCTCCCGCGCTGTCCTCGTTCGTTCCGCAGCGGCAAGCCGCGGGGAAGTAAAGAAGTGAGACACACAATGATTCATCGACCTTCTCGTAGACTGTTTCTCCAAGGATTGGGTTTGTCGGTTGCAAGCGCTGCTGTGCTGCGCCTGACGGAAGCACGTGCGGCAACGGGACTCGGTCCCCTGCGCTTTTTGTTCGTCTACACGAGCGCTGGGCGGGACTCCAACAGCATGTGCACCGGAACTGGCTCTCAATTTCAGTTGGGGGAAGGACTGGCGGCTCTCGACGCCATCAAAGAAAAAGTCATGGTGGTGGACGGCTTGCGCATCCCCCACCACACGGGCGAAGAGCACCCGTGTGGCAGGTCCTCCATGTTGACCGCATTCGCGGCGAACGACCGAAGTCGCTCGAACTCCATCTCTTTCGATCGATTCCTGGCCAACAGCATCTCCAACGGGGACTCGCTGTACACGGGTCGGTCTTCGCCAGCCGGCGACATCGATCTACCGATCAGCTGGCAAGGTGCCGACACGCCCAACGAAAATTACGTGGAGGGATCTTCGAACCTGTTGGAACACCTGTTTCCCGGCGGCACGACATCTTCTGAAGGAGGCGAAATCAGCAAGCCCCCGTCGGAAGACGAGCTGAGCTTGAACAGCTATCTCGCCCAGCAGGTGGAGAGAATGCATCAGCTCGCGCCCGCGGCCGATCAGGACCAGCTGGCTCTTCACCTGAAGACTTTGGCGCAACTGAGGGCCGAAATCGAGGGCGGCAGCTCAACTTCACGATCGTGTGCAGCTCTCGGTACATCGAGTGCCGATGACGAGCACGACCGCATCGCGCGACTCGTTGTACATGGGCTCGCGTGTGGCCGTACGTCCGTAGCCGTGTTGCGCATCGGCGATGAGGAGCCGCACCACGAATACAGCCACTGGCACGACAGTACCGAGTACCGAGGAAAGCTGCGCGACCTCGACAAGGACGAAGCAGCTCGATTCGTGCGTCTGATCCAGCTGCTCGATAGCTACCCGGAGGGCAACGGCACTCTTTTGGACAACACCATCGTCGTTTGGTCGAGCGAAGTTGCTGGCGGCTACGACGAAGACATCCACGGCACCCGAAACATGCCTTTCGTTCTGGCCGGCGGCGGCAACATCCTGAAGTTAGGGCAGCGCATCGTCACCAGCGGTCGTTCCAATGCCCAGCTCTACCGCGCCATCGCCCATCGAATGGGCATCACCGGCGCTCTCGAGTTTGGCGATCCAAAAATGGGAGCCGGCATGCTGGAGGATATTTTGGTTTAAGTCCTGGGCCTTGCCGCCCGAATGGTGGCCCGTGGCAAGGCGCTCCGTCCTCCCTATAGCGAAACCCCCTGCATCAAGCAGCGGCTTGGAGGTGTACTGGAATGAACATTCGAAAAATCATGAGCACGTTGCTGTGCTCGGTCATGCTCGCTTGTGGTGGTGGCAATGATGGGACCGATCAGCCCGGCGTCGGCTGGAACGATCCGGTGGCCTGGGACGGTCAAGTTCCTACGCCCGAATCCGAGGTCACGATCCCAGCGGGAAAGAAGATCACTCTAGACAGTGATGTTTGCGTGAAAACTCTGATGATCGAGGGCGTCCTCGAGTTTGCCGACAAGGACATCAAGCTGTGCGCCGAGTGGATCATGGTTCACGGAAAGGGGCGCCTCGTGATTGGAACGGAAGAGAAGCCGTACACTCACAAAGCCACCATCACGCTCGTGGATGGTGATCGTAGCGCGAACATCATGGAAATGGGCACGAAGTTCCTGGGTGCCATGGACGGCGGGCGCATCGAGCTTCACGGCGAGAGCGGCTTTGCACCATGGACGAAGCTGGCTGGCCCCGTTGCGGTAGGGACCAAGACCATCGAAGTCGTCGACGCGAGCGGATGGAAAGCGGGCGATTCAATCGTAGTTGCCACGGGTACCAGCAATCCCGATGACGCCGAGGTTTTCGAGATTATCACGATCGAAGGCCAGAAACTCGAGCTGGACGGAGCGCTGGCCCACGCCCGACCTGGTGAACTCCAGATGATCGAAGGACGTAGCGTCGACATGAGGGCTGCGGTCGGCCGACTGACCCGCAACATCGTGATTACTGGCGATCCCAAAACCAAAGACGACTTTGGTGGCCACATCATGGTTATGCAAGGCGGGAGTGCCTTCGTCGACGGCGTGGAACTCCAGCGCATGGGGCAGTTCGACCACCTGGGCCGCTATCCGTTTCACTGGCACATCGCAGGCGACGTCACGGGGCAGTACATCAAAAACTCGGTCGTGAATCGCTCCTTTCAGCGAGGAATCGTCGTTCATTCCAGCCAAAATGCCTGAATCGAGGGCAATGTCGTATTCGATGTGGTGGGCCACGGTTATTCGGTCGAAACACCGACGACGACTGACAACGTCTTCAAGAGGAACCTTGCCGTCGTCAACCATATCGCTCACTTCAGTCAGGCGATGCTGGCGACTCAGGGAGAGAACCAGGCATCCAACTTTTGGATCACGGCCGCCCGGAACACATTTATCGGCAACGAAGCTGCTGGCAGCGCGGGAAGCGGCTTCTGGTACGACAACACTTCGGACTCTCCAACCGTCTTCGAGGACAACACTGCCTACGCTTCGGCTTCTCGCAGTACGGACCTCGACTTCGTGCGCGAGTCGGGCCTTTTGGTGGTCGTGGAGGCCGACGTCACCTTGGAGTTTGGTAAGACACTCCTTTTCAATAATTCCATGGGGCTTTGGCCGACGGAACAAGGACATCAGATCTACAAGGACTTCACGATCGCCAACAATGGCGTCACTGTTGAAACGGCGGGCGCCGGGCGGGCCACTTTCCGAAACCCCCTGTTTTACCGCAGTAGTCTGCTCACTCAGTACGGCGGAACCGTGGACTTCGACTCTCCAACGTTCGTCGACGTCAGCGGCGGCATCTACTCTTCGAACGATATCTTCGTGCCTTGGATGGCAGACTATCGTTTCAAGAACGTAAAATTCGTCGGAGGCGCAGGCAAAGGTGGAAATCTGGGTATGCCCAGCCACTGCGTCGTAGAGGCGCTCGACGATAGCTTTCTACCCAAAGGGTTCTATGTCCCCGCCGAGTTTCCGCACTTGGCTACCTCAGCGATGACGTTGGAAGTCTTGGATTCCGAGGGGGAGGTGTTCGCTTATCGTGGGGCAAAGCGTCTGGCCTACGGGAACTTCCGCGTGCTGACGAGCCCGGACGGATTCGAACAGCGCGGATCGCAGCTCGACGGCTTTTTGAGTTCGATGGTACGTAGCGACGGCCTCGAGTTCGAATCTTTCGAGGGCGCTACTCACATCATCGGCAATGAAGAAGGCTTGTCGTAGCGTATGGTCAGGGGAGCTGAGCGTGATCGTTTTGCAGTGGTCATCGACTTGCATGGAGGCATGTATTA
>Ga0105046_10004899_pt1 | contig 21257 bp, 26 predicted proteins | sample MAT03_FD_78385 | JGI IMG/M metagenome (GOLD analysis project Ga0105046, IMG submission 78385) | Freshwater microbial communities from Lake Fryxell liftoff mats and glacier meltwater in Antarctica - MAT-03 (megahit assembly) | ecosystem: Environmental > Aquatic > Freshwater > Ice > Liftoff...
CCGGGATGTTCACGCCAAACCGCTGGAGCATGTTGGCGACGGACTGGACGGTGTACGTGGGATTCTTGTCGCCATCGCCCGCCAGGCCGGCCACGAGACCGTAACCGACGAGTTGGTTGTCCCGCGCGCCGGCAATCATGACGAGATCTTTCACGCGCACGCCGGCTGCCCAGCCACCGGGCGTGCCGGCCAGCAGCCCAACGAAGATCGGCAAATAGAGGGAGAGATGGCGCATCATGGTGTTATTAAAACGGGTTGACCACGTCCCACACACGCGTAAACCAGCCTTTGCGTTGCGTGTCGGAGACGGTGCCTTTGTTGACGATCTTGATGGTCGCGTCGGCGACGTGATAGCTGAAGATGGTGTTGTTCGCCGCCACGTCGTTGGGCCGGATCACGCCGCGCAACACCACATCCTGCGATTCGCCGCTGAACGAGGTGTGCCGGGTACCTTCGATGACGAGGTTGTCGTTGGGCAACACGTCAATCACCCGGACCGGGATGCGGGTGATGATCTTCTCGGAATTATTGATGCTGCCGCCGCCGCTGAAGCTGTTTTTCCCGGCCACCTTGAGCGCGGGAAGTTTGCCGTTATGCGTGAGCAACCCACTCGCCGCCGGGGAATACAGGAACGTCGCGATGCTCGCGTCAATATCGGACTGGCGGCTGGTCTTGGTGGAATTGTCTTTCTCCGCCGTGCTGCTTTCTTGGACGATGATCGTGACGATGTCGCCGATGGCAGTGGCCCGGCGGTCGGCAAACATCGAGCGGCTCGGCTCGGCATGCCACAGCGAATCGGCCAGCGCGCCATTCGCGAGCAGCCCGACGCTACAGAGAAATAGTGACAGTTTTTTCATCTACAACCTTTCCGCGAAATTCGCGCTTGGATTGGAGATTGCGCACCCGGACCTGTTGGCCCAGCACGCCATCTTCGAGCACTTCGACCTTCAACGAAATGGCCAACGCCGGGTCGCGCACAATCGCCTCGGCCACTTGACCGCGCCGGACGAGCGTGCGCAGTTTCAGATGGCGGGACGTCAACGGCGTGCCGGCGGGGACGGCTTCGGCGATTTCCCAAAGTGATTCATCGGCCAAGCCGGTCAACGTCGCCTCGCGCAACGTCAACACATCGCGGCGTTCCTGAACCCGGTCGGCTTCCGGCAGGGGCTGACCGCGGCGCAACGGCGCGCGCGCCACCCACACATCCGCCCAGACCCGGGCGGTCACCGGCATCTGCCACGTGCCGAGAGTCCGCGAAGGCGTGACCAGTTCAAACCGGACAATGCACGTCGGCGTCACACCGGCGTTGGGCAAATTCAAAATGCGCAGCGTGACCGGCTCGTCGGGCACCGTGATCGCCGGCCAGGAACGCGTGAACCGCAATTCGAGTTCGCCACGATCTTTGACGAAGTCGCGTTGCAGCGTCTCCGTGAGCAAGCTTTGCAACTCGGTTTCGCCGAGCGGCCGGGTGACCGGCTCGTCGGCCAGCGCGGCGGCGGCGAACACGAGCGGGAGGAGGGTGAGAAATCGTTTCATTAGCGGCGCAGGTTGTTGCTGAGTTGCATCATTTCATCGGACGCCTGGACGGCCTTCGAGTTCACCTCGTAGGCGCGCTGGGCGATGATGAGGTTGACCATTTCCTCGACGATCTTGACGTTGGAAAGTTCGAGGTAGCCCTGTTCGAGCGTGCCGAAACCGTTTTCGGCGGGATTACCGATTTCCGCCGTGCCGCTGGCCGGCGTCTCGCGATACAAATTGCGGCCCATGGATTCGAGACCGGCGGGGTTGACGAAGCGGACGAGCTGCACGCGGAAACTGGTGTTCCCATTCGCCCCGGAGTAGGTCACTTCGCCACTGCTGGAAATGGTGACGTTGGCCGTGCCGGCGGGCACCGGCTGGAACCCGCCTTGCACCACGAGACCGTCGCTCGAGACAATCACGCCGTCGGCATTCGTTTTGAACGCGCCATCGCGCGTGTACGCTTTGCTGCCGTCGGGCAATTGCACTTCGAAAAACCCATCCCCTTGAATCGCCATGTCAAACCGCTCGTCGGTGCGGCTGAGTTCGCCGCCGGTGAAAATCTTTTGCGTCGCGACGACTTGCGTGCCGTGACCGATTTGAATACCGGTGGGCAACTGGTTGCCGGAACCCTGCTCGGCGCCGGCGGCGCGGGTGGTCTCGTAGAGGAGATCCTGAAATTCGATTTTGCTTTTCTTGTAGCCGGTCGTGTTGACGTTCGCGAGGTTGTTGGCGATGACGTCGAGATTCATTTGCTGGGACTGCATCCCACTGGCGGCGGAATAAAGGGCGCGAAGCATAATGGGTTACCTTACGCGGAGTTGGGGTTGCCGAGTTCGCTGATGGCACGACCCATCCGTTCATCGTGCATCTGGATGAGCCGTTGATTGGCTTCGTAGTGGCGCATCGCCGCGATCAAGTTCGCCATCTCGGCGACCGGCGAGGTGTTCGCTGATTCCAGCCACCCCTGCCGCACACCGGCGCCGGCGGCTTCGGAGGTTTGCAGCGCCGGATTCGTGGCGAGGAAGTACCCGGCGCTGATGGGCGACAACAGTTGCGTATCGTTGAACGTGGCCACCGTGAGCCGGCCTTTCACATCCGCGCCTTGACTGACCGTGCCGTCGGCGGAAATGGAAAGCGGCGCGGGATTCGCGCGATCCACTTGAATCGTGCCGCCGTCCGCCATGACCGGGTAGCCCTGCTTGGTGACAAGTTCGCCTTGGGCGTTCAATTGGAATTCGCCATCGCGGGTGTACGCCGTATCGCCATTCGGCAATTGCACCGCGAAGAAACCCGCGCCATCAATCGCCACATCCGTCGGCACCCCCGTGGCGCGGAGTTGGCCGGCTTGGAAATTGGTCACGACCGATGCACCGGGCATGATCGGCTGCTGCAACCCGGCTTCGACCGCCGTGAATGAGAGTTCCTGCTTTTTGAACCCGGGCACGCCGGCCGACGCGAGGTTTTGCGCAACAACCTCCTGCCAGCGTTCCGCCGTGTTCAGTGCCGCTGCTGCTTGATAGAGGCCGATGTTCATGACAAGCCGTTAGCTTTGCAAGGCGTATGCCATCGGCAAAAACGCCCGTTTTCCACAGGGTTTGGGGAGTTCCTCGGCTAGAACCGGCAAGTATTGCCGCGCCACTCAGAAGATTTTGCCGCGCGCGGGCGGTTACGACTCGGATTGGGCGCGGCGCCGGCGGGTCAGTTCGGCAATCTGGGGAGCCAAATGTGTCTCGTGGCAATCGGGGCAGATGCCGTGACTGAATTGGGCGTCGGAGTGCTTCGTGATGTAGCTCTCCACCTGCTCCCAATAATTCTGGTCGTTCCGAATCTTTTTGCAGTAGCAGCAAATCGGCAGCAACCCCTGCAACTGTTTGACGCGAGAGAGCGCGAGTTCGAGTTCGCTCACGCGTGTGGACAGCTCAGCTTCGAGCCGCAGAATCCGTTCGCCCACTTGAATGCGGGCTTGGAGTTCGGCGCGATCAAATGGTTTGGAGAGAAAATCGTCCGCGCCGGCGGTCAGGCCGTGCACGATGTCTTGTTTGCCGTCTTTGGCGGTCAGCATGATCAGGTACTGCATCCGCCCTTGGGGCGTGCTGCGCACTTGCCGGCAGACACTCGGGCCGTTCGCGACCGGCATCATCCAATCCAAAATCGCCAACGTCGGCGCGTCCGGCGACGCCAACACGCGCACGGCCTCGGCGCCGTTGGTGGTACTGATCACATCGTACCGCCATTTCTTCAGCGTGTTTTCCAACAACCGCCGGGAAACCGCATCGTCTTCGGCAATCAAGATTCGCATGGGACGCCCACCTTTCGAAACGGAGTCAGCGCCTCTTTAAGACGGGTGATCTCGTGTGTCAACTCCGCCAATCCCCGCGTCGCCTCGGCGTACTGCTCCGTTCGTCCCCACTCTTCCAGTTTCGCGGCGACCGCGCGCGCGGCACCGGCCTGGAACGCGGCGGTGGAACCTTTGAGGGAATGCGCGTTGCGCTCCACAATCTCCGCGTTGCGTTCCGTGATGGCGCGTTCGATCCCCGCCAACAATTCACCAGACTCGCGCCAGAAGATGTCCACCAGTTCCGCAAAAAATTCGCGATCCCCATCCACAAACTCCAGCGCCGCCGCGGCATCAAACACCACCTCCGTCGCGGGGGCCGGTACCGCTGTCGGTGACGGACTGGCGGCAGTGAGATCTTGCAGGGTGCGGAAGAGTTCGTGCCGGCGAATCGGTTTCGCGACATACCCATCCATCCCGGCGGCGAGACAGCGTTGCCGGTCGCCTGCCAACGCGTGCGCGGTCATCGCAATGATGGGCGTGCGCGTGCCGGTGGTCGTTTCGTGTTGGCGAATCACCGCCGTCGCCGCCAACCCGTCCAACTCCGGCATCTGGACATCCATCAGGATCACATCGAACGATTCGGCCTGCCACAACTCCACCGCGGTGCGACCGTTGTCGGCCACGGTGACGTGATGGCCCTGGTTCTCCAGCAACTTGACGGCGAGCCGTTGGTTGACCGCATTATCTTCGGCGAGGAGGATGCGCAACGGACGCGCCACCGCTGCGACCGGCGCGGACGCGGTGTCCATCAGATCCACTTGCGCCGCGCGTTGCGTGCCGAGGGCGAGCACGAGCGCGTTGAAAAGTTCGGACTGTTTCACCGGCTTGATCAGGCAACCGACCATCCCGAGTTGCCGGCAGCGTTCCCCGACGCTGCCATGACCGGCGGAGGTCAACATGACCAACAAGGTGTCCGCAATCCGCGCGTCGGCGCGAATCTGTTCCGCCAACGCAAACCCATCTGTCCCCGGCATCAGGTAGTCCAGGAGCACGAGCCGGAACGGTTCCCGCCCGGCCTGCGCTTCCTGCAACGCGGCCAAACCTTCGGCGGCGCTCGCGACGCAGACCGGCTCCATCTGCCAACCGGCAAGTGTGTCTTCGAGGATCCGGCGATTCGTGGCGTTGTCGTCCACGACGAGCACCCGCAGGTGCGCGAGCGAGATATTGCGCGGCTCCGCCTTGATCAAGGACGCATCCGCCTTGGTGACTTGCGCCGTGAAATGGAACGTGCTGCCTTTGCCTTCCGAACTTTCCACCCAAATACTGCCGCTCATCAGCCGGACGATCTGGGTGGAGATGGAAAGCCCCAGACCGGTCCCGCCGTACTTGCGCGTGGTTGACCCGTCGGCCTGCGAGAACGCTTCAAAAATCTTCACCTGTTTATCAGCGGGAATGCCGATGCCGGTGTCGGTGACGCTAAACTGGAGATAGAGCAAGTCGTCGCTCTCGGATTTCTTGGCGACGCGCACCACCACTTCGCCGTGTTCCGTGAACTTGATGGCGTTGCCCACGAGATTGATGAGCACCTGCCGGATGCGAACGGAATCCGCCACCACCATGTCCGGCACATCCGGCGCGATGTGCGCCGCCAGCTCCAACCCCTTCTGATGCGCGCGGATGGCGAGCGTCTTGAGCGTGTCGCCGAGACTGTCGCGCAGGTCAAACGGGACGGGATCGAGTTCGAGCTTGCCGGCCTCGATCTTGGAGAAATCCAAAATGTCGTTGATCAACTCCAGCAAGGCGTCGCCGGACACTTTGATCGTCTGGAGATATTCCTTCTGTTCCCCCGTCAGTTTCGTGTCGAGCGCCAGTTCCGACATGCCGATGATGCCGTTCATCGGCGTGCGGATTTCGTGGCTCATGTTCGCGAGAAATTCGCTCTTGGCGCGCGTGGCATCCTCTGCCTTCTGCCGGGCATGACGCACGGCAATGTCCTGTTGCTGGATGCGATCCAGCATGTGATTGAAATCTTTCGTCAACCGCCCGAGTTCGTCGTTCGACTGGTTCTCGACGCGGATGAAATAGTTGTTCGTCTCCGAAATCTTGCGCGACGCGTCGGAGAGCCGCAACAACGGCTCCGAAATGCCGCGCTGCATCCACAACGCCAGTAAGAACGACACCAACCATGACGCCAGCAAAATGCCGAAGGCGATCCGGCTGAACTGCCTCCGCTCCGCGTACATCGCTGAGAGATCGGACTGGAGACAAATGGTGCCGATTTTCTTGCCGTGCGCCAGGATCGGCCGGCCAATCACGAGATAACCATCCTGTTCGGCAACGAATTCATCCTGGTCCGGCACAACCAAACGCGGCGGCCGCTGGGTACCGGCGCGCTGATAATCGAGCCAGCGGGTTCCGTCCACTCCAAACACCACCGCGCCGACGAGGTTGGGCTGCACCGCGAGCCAATCGCGGGCTTCCCCGCCGACCCCGTTCGGGGCCGTCTCTTGACGCTGGCCCAAGTAGGCGGCGAAGACGGACATCTCCCGCACCAGTCGTGCGCGATACTCCACCATCTCATGGGCCGCGAAGGCCACGCACGCCAAGATCACCGCGCCGAGGCTGGTCAACGTCGCCAACCAGAGCAGCTTGCTGCGGATGGTCAGTGTGGGGAAACGCGGGAGTGGCAATTTCATCGGGACGCTCCTTCGTAAACGCAGTCGAGCTCAATGGTCTGACCGCACCCGCAATGCACCGCGATATGCGACACCTGATCCCCTTCCCGCTGCAACGTGACGCGAGCCGGCGCGGGCGCCACCGGCACCACCGCTGCCGGCGTGGGCGGGGCGTGGGCCGCAAACACTGCCGGCGGAGCCGGCGTCGGCGCGGAGTCAGGGGAAATCAACGGAATGAAGGCTTCACTCATAGTGGCTGCTCAGTTCGAGGGGCTGTTCCTGGCGCACGCTCAAGAGGAGCGTGACGCGGTTGTTGATCTCGTCGTCGGGCGCACTGTTGCGGATGGGCACGCGGTCGCCGAACCCGACCACTTTGCTGACTTGCCCTGGTTTCACGCCATGTTCCACGAGGTGCCGGCGGGCTGCGTGCGCGCGAGCGGTGGTCAATTCCCACATATCCTCCTTGGCCGGTGACGCGGTGTCCTGCCGGGTGTGACCTTCGATTTCCAGACCACAATTCCGGTAGCGCGCGATTTCCCACGCGATCGTCGAAAACACCCACGTGCCATATTCCGTGAGCTGGGCGGTGCCCGATTCAAAAATGGGTTTCTGCGAGCGGTTGAGCACGCTGATGTGCAGTCCGTCCGCGGTGAACTCGAGCCGCAACGTATTGTTGTTGGCGAGTTCGGGGGATGTTTCGAGGACTTTCAGGAGATCCTCATTCAGCCGCTGGAGCTGCTGGATTTCGATATCGGTCGGCACTTCCGACTGGCCGCCGCCGCCGCTGTTGGGCTTCGAACCGAGATGACTGGCGCTGTTGGGGATGATGCCAACGGACTTGATGGGGTTGAACGGATGTTTGAACGTGTGCTCGATGGCTTCCTTGACCTTCTGGTCCTGGGACGTAATCCAGAGCACCAGAAACAGCGCCATCATCGCGGTCACGAAATCCGCATACGCCACTTTCCATGAACCACCGCCACCTTTACCAGCCATTGGGATTCCTTGGGTTCGTTACGCGCGCGCGGCGCTCAATTGCTTTAACATCGTTTCCATCTCATCGGCCGTGGGCCGCACATCCGTCCCCACGCCGCGCCGCGCCATCTCGACCGCCATGACGGGCGCCAATCCCTGCGCGAACGACGTCACCGCCGTGGCGATGGCGCGCAAATACGCCATCTCGGCCACACTGATAAATTCCAGATTCGTCGCCAACGGCGCCACAATCCCGTACGAGAGCAGAATGCCCAAGAACGTCCCGACCAGCGCCGCCGCCACCTTGTGACCAATTACTTCCGGCGGCCCGGAGATCGCGCCCATCGTGATGATGATGCCCAACACCGCCGCGACAATTCCAAAGCCGGGTAACGCATCCGCCACTTTCGTGATCACACCAATCGGCGCGTGATGTTCTTGCTCCGTCGTCCGCAATTCCGTATCCAACAACATCCGCAACTGATCCGGCTTCACCCGGCCATCCACGATTGGTCGCAGCGCGTTGCAGAGAAAATCCACCCCGTGATGATTCTTGTGAAACTCCGGATACTTGGCGAACAACGCACTCTCTTTCGGGTTCGTGACGTGTTCTTCCAGCGCCACCATGCCGTCGCGCTTCGCCAACAGAAACAACTCGTACAACACCTTCAGCAACTCATCGTAGGACGTCCGACTGTACGGCGCGCCCTTCAACGTCAGCATCAGGCCCTTGAAAATATCCACCAACACCTTCTTCGGCGACATCACCACCAGCGACCCAATCGCCGCGCCGCCGATGACGACAAATTCCGACACGTGCACCAGCACCCCCACGTGGCCCCCGGCCATCGTGAAGCCGCCCAGCACGGCCGCCATGACAATGATGATTCCGACGATGACAATCATGCGGTGGGTCCCTCGTGTTCCTGTAAAAATGTTTTGATCGCCAGGATCGCCTGCGCGTGAATCTGGCAGATCCGCGATTCCGTCAGCCCAAATGCCACCGCGATTTCCCGCAGCCGCAAATCCTCAAAATAGTAAAGCGCCAACACCTTCCGCTGCATGTCCGGCAACTGCTGAATCCGCGTCGCAATCAACCGCGCCATCTCCCGCCGCGCCGTCTCTTCCAGCGGGCTGGTCTGGCTCTCGTCCGCGATGCTCTCGTGCTGCTCGGGATGATCCTCATCCTCGCTGCCCGCGACCGCGTCCAAACACACAAACGTCACCGGCCGGATCTCATCCAGCAACGTCTGATACTCCCCCGCGCTCAACTGCAACGCCTGCGCCACCTCGTGCTCGGCCGGCGGCGCGCCTTTGCGCTGCTCCAACTCCTGCATCACCGCCTGCACCTGGCGCGCCTTCTCGCGCACCGACCGGCTCACCCAGTCCATGCGCCGCAACTCATCCAACACCGCCCCGCGAATCCGCACATTCGCAAACGTCGGCAAACTCGCGCCCTTCGCCGCGTCATAATTCCGCAACGCCTGCAACAACCCCATCACACCCACGCTTTCCAAATCTTCGCGATCCACATGCGCCGGCAGATTCATCGCAATCCGGCCCACCACCTGTTTCACCAACGGCAAATACTGTTGCACCAACTCGCCCTCCGCCGCACTGCCCGGCGGCGCGCGCTGGTATCGCTCCCGCACCTGCTGCGGCGGTGGGGTGGGCATCAAGACGTTACCCACGGCGACGCTCCGCGTTTGCTTGCAGCAAACTTTTCACCCACACCCGGCCCCACCAACGCAACAACAACCCGGCGCCATACGCCGTCGCGCACGCCTGCAACAACGCCAACGGCAACGGACGCGCGGCCGCCAGCCCGAAGCTGATGCCGATCACAAACCCCGCCATGCCGCCCAGTAGCAGAAGTGTTTTCATTACCAGTCTCTTGTTAGCAGTTGATTTGCCACGATGGGTAAAGTCCTCATTTCAAAGGGAAATTCCGCTCCAACAACCGTTCGGGCGTGGCATCCCAGAACTCGCCCGGAATATTTTTCCCGGCGCTCAAGAACCGCAGTGGGTAAGAAGTTCCCAACGCCAGGTTCCACAATTTCCCCCAACGCGGCTCTTCATCCAGATGCGTCACGATCAAATCCTGCACCGGCAACGCGGCGAACTGCCGCACCTGCGCCAGCAACAGCGACGTCTCGTACGCGGCGTTCAACACCACATGCACCTGCGCGTCCGGCCACCGCGACCGCCACTCCGCCAACTCCGCCGCCGTCGTCGTCCCCGGCAGATCAATCCACGTCAGCGACTCCGCCACCGGCTCCTCGCGCCACGCGCGCTCCACCGGCACGCCCAGCACGTCGCCATGCACGCTCAATAGTTCCGCCGTGTTCGCCGTCCGTCCATCCAACCGCCACACGCGCGCCGCCGCCCCATCCAACAACACGGCTTGCGTCAGCCATTTGCACAACACCGTCGTCTTCCCCACCCCCGGCGCGCCCACGAGCAGATGCGGCCCGGTCGCCACCGGCGCCCGCCGCGTCGGCCACAACCGTTGCAACGTCCCGCGCGCCCGGCGCAACTCTTCCGTAAACGTCGCCGCCGGCGCGCTGCCCATTTCCTGCAACACACGCTCCACATGCAACGGCAGCAAACCCACATCGCGCAGATACGCCCCCACCCCGCGCCGTTCCACCACCGGCTCGGCCACTTCCACGGGCGGCGCGACCTCCGCCGGCTCCGGTAACTGCGCTTGGACTTCAATCTGCGGCTTGCGCCACAGCCGGCCCGGCAACTGCCGCACGTTCACCACGACGGCGGCCGGACCGAGCTTGTGACGAATCTGCGTGACGGCATCCACGGCCGATTCCGCGATGAAAGTTTCGAGGGGCATCGGTTACTCCGGACACGGGATCATGGCGGCGTTTTGAATTTCCAGACGCGGCGGCAATTCCGCGTACGACAAGACGGCGAGTTCCGCGAACGTGCTCTCGAAGAACCGGCGGAACCCGAGCCGAATCTGCGGCGCGCACAACAAGACCGGCGGTTGACCGGCCGAGACCATCTGCTGCACGAGCTTCGTCAGATTATCCATCACATGCCGGGCGAGGCGCGGCTCCATGACGAGCGCGACCTCGGTTGCGCTTTGGCGGACGCCCTTGGCAATTTGCTCTTCGAGCCGGGGATCGAGCGTGATGGCGCGAACCGCGCCGCGGTCGGTCTGGTACGGCCGGGCGATTTGCGCGCCCAACGCCCGCCGGGCGTACTCGCTCAGTTCATCGGGATTCTTCGTGACACTCGTGTAGTCGCTGACTTTTTCGAGAATCGCCACGAGGTTGCGAATCGCGACACCTTCGGCCAGCAAGTTCTGCAAGATCCGCTGCACTTGGCCGACGGTGAGTTGAGCGGGAATGAGTTCGTTGATCACCGTCGGGTGCGTCTGCTTGAGATTGTCGAGCAACACCTGCACGTCTTGCCGGCTGAGAATTTCGTGCGCGTTGCGGCGGACCGTCTCGGACAGATGCGTGACCAACACCGACGGCGCATCCACCACCGTGTAACCGGCGATCTCCGCGTTCTTGCGTTCCGCATCAGTGATCCACGTGGCCGGCAACTGGAACACCGGCTCCACCGTCGGCAAGCCGGTGAGGGTGACGTGGCTGTTCGTGGCGTTCATCGCCAGCCAGTGGCCGGTCAGGAGTTCGCCCTTGGCCACGACGTTGCCTTTCAACACGAACCGATACTCGTTCGCGCCCAACTGCAAATTGTCCCGCAACCGAATCGGCGGCACGATGACGCCCATCTCCTGGGCAAACGTCCGCCGCACGCCGGTCACGCGGTCGAGCAGATCGCCGCCCTTGCGCGCATCCGCCAATCCCACCAGTCCGTACCCCAGCTCAATCTGCAACGCATCCACCGCCAACAATGTCTCCAACTTCTCCGGCACCGCCGGCGCGGGCGCAGCCGCTGCCGGCGCATTCCCCGTGGCCGTAGCCGGTATGACATCACTGGTCGCTGTCGTGATGCCGTGTTTCTTCAACGCATACGCGAGCGCCCCAGACGCAATCGCGAGCAGCAGGAACGGCCACATCGGCAAGCCCGGCACGAACGCCATGAATCCCAACATCCCCGCCAGCACGCCCATTGCGCGCGGGAACGAGAGCAATTGCCGCGTGATGTCCTGCCCAAAACTATTGCGCGACGCCGCCCGGGTGATGAGGATGCCCGCCGCCGTGGACGTAATGAGCGCCGGCACTTGCGACACGAGACCGTCGCCAATGCTGAGCAACGTGTACCGGGACAACGCTTCCGTGACCGTCATCCCCTTCTGCATCAGCCCCACGCCAAAACCGCCTAGGACGTTGATGAACGTGATCAGGATGCCCGCGATGGCGTCGCCGCGGACAAACTTGCTGGCACCGTCCATCGCGCCGTAGAAATCGGCTTCCTGTTCGAGTTGTCGCCGCCGTTGCCGGGCTTCGTCTTCTTTGATCAGCCCGGCGTTCAACTCCGCATCAATCGCCATCTGCTTGCCCGGCATGGCGTCGAGAGTGAACCGGGCCGCGACTTCGGCGATACGACCGGCGCCCTTGGTGATGACAATGAAATTGATGAGCACGAGAATCACGAAGACCACGAGACCGACCACGTAGTTGCCGCGCACGACGAAATTGCCAAACGCCTCAATGATGTGCCCGGCAAATCCGTCGAGCAGGATCAACCGGGTGGAGGCGACGTTGAGGGAGAGCCGGAACAGCGTGAGAAACAACAGCAACACCGGGAAGCCGGTGAAGTCCGAGGGGTCGCGCAGATAAACAATGACCAGCAACGTCAGCAACGACAACGCGATGCTCAGCGCCAGCAGCGAATCGAGCAGGAACGGCGGAATCGGCAGAATCAACACCAACACGGTGCCGAGCAGCCCGATCACGACCCAGAGGTCGCCGAAGCGAAAGAACTGTCCCAGTTTGGAATTGGCCGGCAGCATTGTTAGTTTTTCAGTTCCACTTGTTCCACGTAATACCGGTAGCGGTTGGTGCGGTACACCCACGCGAGCACCTCCGCGACCGCCGCGTAGAGCTGTGCAGGAATCTCGCCACCCACGCGCCCATGCTTGTACATGAGCCGGGCGAGCGGTTTATTTTCGATGATCGGAATCTGATGTTGCTGGGCCAGTTCGCGGATCCGGAGCGCATTATGGCGCGCGCCTTTGGCGACAATTTTGGGCGCGCGCATCGTCTTGCGGTCGTATCGCAACGCGATCGCGAGGTGGGTCGGGTTGGTAATAATCACATCCGCCTGAGGCACTTCGGAGAGCATCTTGCGGAATGAAGTCCCCCACCGGCGCCGGCGTTGTTGGGACTTGACGAGCGGGTTGCCGTCCGTATTTTTTTGTTCATCTTTGACCTCTTGCAGCGTCATCATCAGGTCTTTGTTGGTCTTCCAGAACTGGTAGGCGTAGTCCGCCGCCCCAATAAAGATCATCGCAATGCCCACGCGCAGGACGACTTTGAAGGAAGAATCTGCCAAGAACTCGGCAACTCTTGCCGCACTCACAGCAGTGTAGAAAATTGGGTCCGCCAGCACCTCCCGGATGACCGAGTACAGCAGCGCGAGAATGATCGCGAGTTTGACGATGGCGATGGCGGACGGGGCCGCGTTTTCCGCGGAGAAAATCCGTTGGCAGCCGGTCACCGGGTTGAGCCGGCTCCAGTCCACTCGCAACGCTTCCGAGGCCGTGTTGAACCGGCTCTGCATGCTGCCGGCCAGCACCGCGCCCACCAACGCCGCCAGCACCGCCGGCCCGACGATCTTGAGGAAAAAAAACGTGCCACCCAGCGCGTACCCCTGCATCACATCCACTGTCAACGGCACATCGTGCAAATGGCCGAGCATCCGGCCCGTGCCGGTCACGAGCAACCGCCACGTCTGCCCGCCCACAAACGCCAGCGCCAACAGACCGCCCAGCAACACAAACACCGTCTGCACCTCCATGCTGCGCGGGAGTTGGCCGCGGCGTAACGCCTCCTCGAGTTTTTTCGGTGTGGCTTGCTCGGTCTTTTCCCCGCCGTTATCGGATTGTGCCATGGGAACGCTCCGTCAACCGCGCCCCAACGCCTGCGCGACCTGGAGGACATCCTCCGGCAATCGTTGGAGATAATTCGTGATGTGCTGCGCCATCAGGTTGAGTGTCAGGCCGAAAACCGTCAGCCCGGCAAACGCGCGGAAGGCAAAACTCTCCGCGAACACATTCATCTGTGGCACCGCCCGGCCCAGCACCGTGAACACCAACCCAATCAGGAACGACACCGCAATCAACGGCGCGGCAATCTGCACGGCCACCAGAAACACGCCAGCCGTGCGCCGGATCAATTCTTCCATGACCGCCGGTCCAATCCGCGCCCCGCCCATCGGCACAAAGTCATACGTCCGTTGCAACCCGAGGAGTAACCAGTGATGCAGATCGAGCGCCATGAACACCGTGATCGCCAGCAGGTTGAGAATCAGCGCCGGCGTATCGGTGCGCGCCTGGCTGAACGGATTGAACTCCGCGCTCAACATCAAGCCCATCTCCGTCGCCATCACGTTGCCCGCCGCGTCCAACGCGTAAAACAGCATCCGCCCCACAAACCCGAGCAACAATCCCACGCCCGCTTCCATCGCGAGTAACCCGATCAGCGAGAAGAGGCTCAGCCCCGCCGCCGGGAACGGTGGCAACGACACCGTCACCAACCACGCCACCGCCGCGCCCAACATCACCCGAACCTGCACCGGCACCTGCGCCGCCGAGAACAGCGGAAAAATCGCCAGCATCCCACTCACCCGCGCGAACACCAGCAGCCACGTCACTGGATCGTTGAAAATCATCTCAGTTAACCATCTGCGGCATTTTCTGAATAACCGCCGTGGTGAACTCGATCGTCGAGCGGATCATCCACGGCAACAGCAACAGCAACACGCCCACCACGCCGAGCGCTTTGGGGGCGAACGTCATGGTCTGTTCGTGAATCGAGGTGACCGCCTGAAACAAACTCACCAACAACCCGATCACCATCGCCGCGACCAGAAACGGCGTCGCCAACGCCAACGCCTGAAACACCATCGCCTTCAATATTTCCACGGCAAACCCAGCATCCATGTCGGCCTCCTTACGTTGCAAAACTTTGGATCAGCGACCGCACCACCAGCGACCAGCCGTCCACCAACACAAACAGCAACAACTTCAGCGGCAGCGAAATCGTCATCGGCGGCATCATCATCATGCCCATGCTCATCAGCACCGTCGCCACCACCAGATCAATCAAGATGAACGGGACAAACAACAGAAACCCCATCTGAAACGCCGTGCGCAATTCGCTCACAATGAAACCGGGGACCACGACGCGTAGCGGCAGGTCTTCGGGCGCGGTCGGTCCCAACTTGGCCAGCGCGACGAACAATTCCACATCCTTCGCCCGCGCTTGCCGGAGCAGGAACGTGCGAATCTGCGCAGACGCCCGGTCGAGCGCCACTTCGCTCGTGATGGTTTTCGCTTGATACGGCTGGAGCGCCTCGGTGTTCAACCGTTCCCAAGTCGGCGCCATGATGAAAAACGTCATGAACAACGCCAACCCGATGATGATCTGGTTGGCCGGCGTGCCTTGCAACGACAACGCCGTCCGCACAAACGACAAGACGATCACGATCCGCGTAAAACAGGTCATCAACAGCAACAACGACGGCGCCACCGTTAACAACGTGATCGCAAACAGAATCTTGATGCCAACATCCACGTCCTGCGGTTGCTGCGACGCTTCCACGCCGAGGTTCACGCGAAACGGTCCGAAACCCGTGCCGGCGCTGACCGCGTTGGTCTCCGCCCACAGGCTCGTCCCGGCCACGCAGAACACGCTGCCGAGCAGCAGCCATCGTTTGACGAAAGCGATCATGGGTTCCGATTTAGCACGCCCTGCAACGTGGCGGCGAACCCGGGCGAAACACTCGTCGGCTCGGCCGCCGCGCTCGCTTCGGGCAATTGACTCACCAACGTCACGCCAGTCGGCGACGACACCAGCAGCAACCGCTGTTTTTCATACCCGACCACATACAACGCGTGCCGGTTGCTGAGCGATTTGATTTCCAAGATCGCCAGTTTGGGTGCCGCGCCGCGCGGGGCCGCGCGGCGCTGCCAGTTCTTGAAAAGCCAGATGCCGCCAAAGAATACCGCGAGCACGATCAACAACGCGCCCAACACGCGCAGCACCGAATACCCGACCGCCGGCACATCGGCCACGGCCGGCGAGTTGACTGCCTGTGCGAACGTCCACGCTTGACTCCCCCATACCCCCAGCAGGATCGCCCCCCAGCGGGTGGCGCGGGATTGCGTCATGTCTGCGCTCCGAGAATCTCCGTGATCTTCACCGCAAACTGATTCTCCACGACGACCACTTCGCCGCGGGCAAACCGCTTGCCATTGACGTACAAATCCACCGGCGCATCCGCCGCCTTCTCCAGCGCGACCACCGCGCCCACGCCCAGCGTGAGCACATCGCGCAACGGCATTTCGGTCCCGCCCAGTTCCACGGTCACGTTGACGCCCACATCCATCAGGACATCCAAGTTGCGCGGCGTTTCGATTGCGGTCGTGGTGCTCATCGGTTCGGTTCCTCCCATTGACGAGTGATCTGGATCGCCCACCGCGATCCCACTTTGCCCAACACCCCGGCGAACTTCGGTTTATCGCCGAGCCGCAGGGTCAGGTGATTTAATTGCGCCGCCGTCAGCGGCAACGTGTCGCCGACGCGCAGATTCGCCAGCGTCCCCGCCGTGCAACGCAAGCCGGCGCACACCGCCGTGGCGCGCACCGTGACATCATCCAATTGCTTGTTCCACTGCACCGCCGTCGTCGTGTGGCCGGCCGTCTCGCCGCCCGGCGTCGCGTGCGCGGTCTGCAACCGCTGCAACAACGGCTCCAACGCATGATACGGAAACGCAAAACGGCAGCTCTGCTTCTGATTCCCGACGGTGATCTCCAACAAGACTTCCAACATCATCGTGCCGCGCGCCGTCATGTGCAGGTACCGCCCATCCACTTCATGGCCGAGTTGCTTGTGAGTCAACGGCTGCAGGTCGTGCCAAGTGTGACACCATTCCGCCAGCACCATCTCGGTGACCTGCCCCAGCAGCACATTCTCGATCTCGGTGAGCGCGCGATCCCCCTCGCCTTCCGCCAACTCCCCGCTACCGCCGAGCAGCCGGTTCACCAGCGCCAACGCCAACGCCGGCGGCGTCTCCAACAAACCAATCCCGCGCAACGGCTCAATCGCAAACAACGTCAAATGCGTCGGCGTCAGCAACCGCTGCACGAGTCCGTCAAAACTGATCGTCTGCACACCGGCCAGCGTCACCTGACATTCCAACCGCAACAGACCGCCCAGCCGGGACGCCAACGCCTGGCCAAATGCCTGATGTTGCGTGCGCAATTTGCGCAGCGTCTTTTCCGCGATCAACCCCGCCTGGTGAAACGGTCGCACCGGCGCCGCAGCGGGCGCGACGGCCGGCGTCTCTGTCGGAGCGATGGTTTCGAGGGTTTCCGCCATGGGAGTACCGGGGTTACTGGACGGCAAATTCGGTGAGATACAGTTCCTGCACCGTGCCGGCGCCGAGCGCGTTGTTGAACACGGTGAGCAACTCGGTCCGCACGAGGGCGCGCGCGCCGGGTTTCTCGAGGTCGCCGATCGTTTTGCTGCCGAGGATGCCGGCGGCGATATCGGTGAGTTGCGCCTGATTGTTCTCCACGACCGCCTTGAAGTCCGCGCCCTCACCGACCAGCGTCAGGCTGGTGAGCAAATAGCGCGTGCCCATCGAACCGGCGAGATTGACCAGCACCTTGCTGAGCGGCACCGAAATTTTTTCGCCACCTTTCGCTTTGGCAGCGGTGGCGGCGGCCGCGACCGGCTTGGCTTCCCCCGTGGATTCCACCGGCGCCGGCGTGGCGGCGGCAATTTCTTTCTGAATCTTGGGCAGCAACACGAACGACGTCATCGCATACGCCAGCGCCGGCATGGCGACGATGGTGACGATGAGCGGGATCCATGCGGTGATCCCGCCCGACGCGGCTGGCGCCGGTGCGTTCTCGGCAGTCGGCGGTTTGGCGGGAGTTTCGTTGGTAGCCATGGCTCGTTACCTCAGCGCTTCAGATTGACGAGTTCATTGAGCATTTCGTCGCTGCTCGTGATGATCCGCGCGTTCGCCTGAAAGGCGCGCTGCGTCTGGATCAGGTTCGAGAACTCGTTGGACAAATCCACATTGGACAGTTCGAGCGCACCGCTCTGGATGCGGCCGAGACCATTCGAGGCGGGCGCTTCCGACGCGGGCGTGCCGGCGCCACCGAGCGGGCCGGCGGAACCAATGCCGGAGTAGAGGTTGCTGCCCTGTTTCACCAACCCTTGCGGGTTGCTGAAGTTTTGCATCAGAACCTGGCCGCGCACGTATTCGGTGCCATCCGAGAGTCGCACACCGACCCGGCCCAGCGCGTCAATGCTGAACGACACCATCGTGGCCGCGGGGTCTGCGCCGCTCGGCCGCTCACTGGCATCAATCAAGATGTCGCCGCGCGTGGCCAGCCCGATGTCGCTAAACCCTTGCACGCGCAAGCCGCCGTTGGTGATCAGGTAATTGTCGTTATCGAGCCGGAAATCGCCGGCGCGCGTGACAAACACTTCGGAACTGACCGGGTCGCGCACGACGAAGAATCCTTCGCCGGCCACCGCCAAGTCCGTTTCCACGCCGGTGCGGTTGATGGCGCCTTGCGTGTATTGGTTGTAGATGCCGGAGGTGATGACGCCGAGACCGACTTGCGACGCCGCGCCGCCGCCGAGGTTGGAGGAGGCGAGCGTCTGGCTGAACGAGTCCGCCAGGTTGGTACGAGCGCTCTTGAAACCGACCGTATTGACGTTGGCGATGTTGTTGCCGATGACGTCCATGCGGGCTTGGAATTGTTGAATGCCGCTGACGGCTGAGGTGAGGGAACGAATCATGGTTGGACTCCTTCTGGTTGGGTGTTCGCGGGGGCCGGCACAATCGCGAGCACACTGCTCAAGGTATGCACCTGCCCATTGACTACGATCTGCGGTACGCCGTCCTCCACTTGCACGCCACTGACGGTACCGGTCGTCAGCACGCCCCCCGCACCCTGGATGCCGACGATCCGGCCAATCAAGCCGTTCGCCTGCAAGAGTTGTTGATCCGCGCGCATCGCCGCGATGTTCACCGCGATCTCCTTGGACTGCTCCAGCGCGCTGAACTGCGCCATCTGCGCGATGAACTCCGTGTCTTTCTGCGGATTCATCGGGTCCTGCTGCTGCAACTGCACAATCATCAATTTCAAAAAATCATCCTGCCCCAGTGATTTGGTCGGCACACGCACGTTGACCGCGGCGGCGTAATCAACGGCGGTGGAATTGTTGGCGGCGGTAACTTGCATCGTGCCTCCTAAGCCCACATCTCCCAGCCCTGACCGCGGCGGGTGCCGGCGGCGGCGCGCGAACGCGCCGGCAGGGGTTGCACGGCGGCGAATGTTTCGGGCGCAGCAGAAGATTGCCGGTCAGCGGGGCGACCGAATCCGCCGCTCATCGTCTGACTGAAATCGTTGCCCAGCTCGGCGGACGGCACCAACCGGCCCAACCGCACTCCCTGCTGCGCGAGCGTCTGCTGCAAATCTTGCCAGTTGGCTTGCAGCGTTTCCAAATGGCCGCGTTCCAACCGGGCAATCACTTCCACCTGGCCGTGGTGGATGCTGAGCTGCAAACTGATTTCGGTGTTGCGGTCAGGTTTCAGATTCACGTCGAGCGATTCCAATCCCACCCGCTTGAACGTGACCACCCGCTCCATGACGGCGGCGAAGATCTTGTCCACTTCGGCCGACCGCGCGACCGCCACCGGCGCGGTCTCGGCAAGCTGCGCCGGCCGATCCGCCACCGGAGTCGCCACCAACAGCGCATTGGTCTCAGGCGCCAACGTCACTTGGGTGGGTCGTTCCACCGCGATCGCCACCGCCGCGCTCACGCGCTCGGTGACTTCCGGCAGAACCTGCCCACGCGGCAGATTTTTCTCTGCGCGTCGGGCATTTACTTCCACATTTTCATTCATTTTCATCTGCTCACTCTGTTTTGCACTAGCCGTGCCAACCGGAATCGCCTCGACGGGCGGCGGCGGCTCAGACGGTTTGACCGGCGCAACGGTTGCGGTCGCCGGCAACGCGGCAGGTTCTGCCACCACGACCGGCTGGGGCGGCACCGGCGCAAAACCCGGCGGCAACTTCTCCGCCGCCGGCGCGATGGGCATGAGTTGGGACGCCGGCACATCGGGTGGCACCATGACCGGCGCGGTGGGTTCGGCCACCTGGCCTTCCACCGGCACAACCACCGCCGGCGGCGGCATAAACGTCAGCGCCGCCAGCATCGCCACAGCGAGATCCAGCGGGAGATCGGTATCTTTCACCACCGGCAGCACGAGTGGCTGTGGGATGATCTCCGCCTCGGCGGTCGCCGCTTGATCGCTGACAATCTGACCCATCAACGCCGCGAATAACGCGGTCGCGGCGGACGCTTCGGTGGTGGCCGGTACCACACTTACCGACTCGGTCGGTACCACGGCAATTTTAGGCAGGACAATGGAGGCGGGACTCATGCAGACCTCTTTCAGGATTTGGGTTTATCGGGGGCGTTCGTGGTCAACAACACTCGCATCCGCTCGGAGATTTGCGCCGCGCGCTTGGCTTCTGTCGCGCCGCCGGTGCCGATGATTTCCAGAATGGGCGCGGTCACGTTGTCTTTCATGAACGCAAAAATTTTCACGATCTCGTCGTCCTTCATCTCGCGGAGAATCTTCACGGCATTCTCCGGCTCCATCGCGCCATACAACTTGGCCAGCCGGCGCAGATTGGTCGTTTCGGCTTCACGGACGTGGACCACGTTGGCGTCGAACTCCCGCTGCAACCGGGCAACGGTCTGCGTCACGGTGCTGATCTCGGCACGTTCGGCTTGCAACCGCACTTCCCATTCGCGCAACTGCAGTTCCCGCGCGGCCACGGCGGCCTGCTGCTGTTTCAAGTCGGCCGCCAATTGCTCGACTTCCGGATTATGAAACTCCCACGACGGCGCCGGCCCGTTCGGCTCACTCGCCACAGCGGGCGGCGGCACCGGGGGCAAATGCGGCGCGTGCCAGACGGCGGCCATCGTGCCGAGAAACAACACCGTGCCCATCAGGGTGACCATCCACTGCGATTGTAAAAGTTTGACCATGACTAAAATCCTCCGTCCACCGCGCCGAGCGTCACGGCCAGTGAAGGCCGGTGCTGGGCGAACTCATCCATTTCCTTCTGTTCCGCGCGCGCCCACTCGCGGGCGTACCGGTCGCGCTGGCGCTGGTGAAACCGCACCACCACTTCCCGCGCACGCCGGGCCAACACCAGTTTTTCCCACGCCTGATCCACGCCGCGCTCCGCTTGCGCGAGCGCCGCCACGCACTGCTGTTTCCACTCCGCCAACCGCCCCGCGTACTCGCTGCTCTGGGCGAAATCCACGACCGTCGCCACTGTCTCGCGCTGGGCGCGTTGCCGCTGCCAGACACCGGCGCATTCGCGTTCCACTTCCTGCAACGCCTCCTGGGCGTGGGTCCGCGCCCGCACGGCCTGCGCGTAATTCTGGAGCGCCAGGTGTTCGTGGCGTTCGCGCACCGTTTGCAACGCTTGCAGGGTGAATCGAAATTTCTTCATGCCGCCCGCCCGGTCTGCTGGGTCGTCTCCGCCAGCAATCGCCAGCTTTCGCCGGTCGTGAAACCTTCGCTCACGTCCTGCCGCAGAAACCGCCGCA
>Ga0105046_10004900_pt1 | contig 21254 bp, 21 predicted proteins | sample MAT03_FD_78385 | JGI IMG/M metagenome (GOLD analysis project Ga0105046, IMG submission 78385) | Freshwater microbial communities from Lake Fryxell liftoff mats and glacier meltwater in Antarctica - MAT-03 (megahit assembly) | ecosystem: Environmental > Aquatic > Freshwater > Ice > Liftoff...
ATTAAAAATTTATGACAAATCAAATTGAGAGCACACCGATCTACTTTATCCTGGGTTTAATTTCATTAATAGGTTTAGGATGCAGACCTGACAACGATCCATCCCCAAATGGAAACGCCAACTCTTTGTGCCAAATGAGTTCAATAAGGGACTCAGCTACCAACAGCAGCGATAGTGTAGTTTATGATGGTCAGGGGCGAGCTATTAAAGGAATCAACAGAAAAGGCGGTGAATCCATTTTTGAATATTACTTAAATCCAAGTACAGTAAAAATATCCTACAACAACTCTCGGGGTGTTAGAGTACAACAAACCTCTATGATGAACCTTGGAAGAATAAGTGGATACATTCGATCTGGACCCGACAGCGGTACAATTATTAATGGCATAGTCAAACCTGGCATTGCTTACGATACAGGAACATTCAGCTACAATGGCAATGGTCAAATTATCTATTTTAGAACAGCAAGAAAAAAAGTGTATGAAGATCTTAGTTTATTTGCAAGAATTTCAATAGGCACCCGAAACTTCGGATATCAGGATGGCAGAATAGTTGAGCTAAGTGAAAATCGAAGAGAAAATGATGGTTTTAATGGTTCATTTGAGGAATCTACAACGACTACAAAATATGTTTACGACCTTACCAGGCCAACGGTTAAGGCAAATCCGGTTGTTCTATTTGGCGTCCATAATCTTTTTGGAACTAGTACATCCAACCAAATTCCAACTTTATCGGTAACAAAATATCAAAAAATTGATGGCGATCCAAACCCGGTGACACGGGATTCAACGCTCTACACGGCAGAAATAAATTCAAATGGCTATCCCATTAAGATTAGAAGTACTGAATATAGAAGTGCATATCCTTCAAGTAAGTCTGTGAATATCTACAGTTGGAAATGTAACTAATTTTGGATCATGGTTTCAAAATGTTATGGCAGTCGTATCCAACCTTGTCTCGATCTGGATCCAAAGTTAGCCGCCTTCATTTAAGTCCAGAAAGAACTGAAGACCAAACATACAAATCCATTTTATTTGGTGCTTTTGAAATGATAGAGGAATAGACGAAAACCTTCAAAGCAGGGCATATCACTTTTGTGGATAGGTGGTGTAATTAAAAAAACAGTAGATATTGAGAAGCATGAATCATTCTTCAATGATTTAGCAATCCATCCTTCAAATTTGAACTCTGGTTGTGAACAAGTTTTTCGGTATTTTTTTATGTATTTGCTTTTCGGTTCAACCGCTCTTTTACCCTGTAAATTCCATAATCTATGTGCACCATCGAACTAAGAATCTTACTCTTCGCTGCCTGCTTATCTATTTCCCTTTTAACTTTTAGCCAATCCAAACCAATATCGGTCCAGGATCCGCTAAATGATTCGATAGAGGTGTATGTTAAAAAGGGAAGATACAATAAGGCGGAGTCTTTTGCCAGACAACTCTTATTAAAAGCAAAAAACGAATCGGGAACTGAAAGTCAGGGATATATGAAGGCATTGGTTGCTCATGCTGATCTGCTCCGACAGGCAGGAAACCATATGGATGCCCTGGCTGGTTTTTTGGAAGCTTTGGCACTGAGGCAGAAAACGCTTGGCGAAAATCACCCCGAAGTAGGTAGTAGTTTCAGAAGTATTGGCCAGTTGTACGTCGATCTTGGTAAGTACCCGGAAGCAGAATCTTATTTGCTTAAAGCAATCGCCATTCAGGAAGTCATTGAACCGGATAGAAATGTAGAACTTGCATCCTCTTATAGCGGATTGGGCCTTTTATACACGAGAATGGGAGATTTTGACCGATCAGAACTGTATAATTATAAGGCACTTGAAATAAGAAAGCTTGCCTTCAACGATCAGCATGCCCAGGTTGGTGCGTCGTATAACAACCTGGGTGTCTTGTATCAAACCCAGGGAAATTTTGTAAAAGCTGAACCCTTTTTCAGATCCGCACTTCAGATCCGGATGCACAACTTAGGTGAAAAGCACCCGGATGTAGGCGTTAGCAAAGTTAATCTGGGCATCATTTATCAAAACATGGGCGATTACCAGAAAGCCGTTGCCTACTATCAGGAAGCTGTTACAATTATTACTGAAACCTTGGGTAAAACTCATCCTTATATAGCAATTGCATACCAAAACCTAGCGGTGGTTTACAAATACCTGCTGGACTTTCCGAAGGCAGAAAAGTATGCCGTTGCGGCCATTGAACTCAGAAAAATAAGTCAGAAAGAAACCAATCCGGCAGATGCTCTGTTTTACATCAACCTGGCTGAAATTCACAGGGAAATGTATTTATTTTCAAAAGCTGAAAAAGATTGTTTGGAAGGATTGAGAATTCAAAAGCAGTATCTCGGAGCGCAAAGTTTTGAGCTTGGGTTGAACTACATTTCGCTTGGAACTATATATACGTTAACAGGAAATTTTGCGAAAGCAGAAACCAATCTGCTAAAGGCCATTCAGATCCTGAAGATTTCTCTTGGAGGCAGTCATCCTTATCTGGTTCCTGCCTATTATGGATTAGGAGATTTGTACAGGAATATGGCCTGGGATGATAAAGCGGAGATGGCCTATAAGCAGGCAAACGACATTGTACTTAAGGAAATTCAGACTTACTTTCCTTCTTTATCAGATGGCGAAAAGCTTGCTTTTTTTTCAACACTGGAACCGGATATAGCAGTCCTGCCAGCTTTTGGTGCGCAACGGATAAAGAAAAATCCCTCCATTACCACTGACATATACAACAATAGGCTGGCTACAAAGTCCTTGCTTTTAAATGCGTCACTCCGGTGGAAACAAAGAATTAAGCAAAGTGCCGACAAAAAACTACTCAATCTGTACAATAAATGGGAAGACATTCAGAGCCAGGTAGCCAGGTTATATATGGCAACCGATTCTTCAGAGCGTTTGGGTTTAGACAGTTTGCTTTTGCAAAGCACAATTCTGGAAAAGGAGCTTTCAATTCGCTCCGAGGCATATGGCAAAATGGCGGACAAAAAGAGTACCACCTGGAAAGAAGTGCAGGCTGTGTTGAAACCAGGTGAGGCAGCCATAGAAATGATCCGATTTCAAAAATATGGAATACTGCGTACTGTAACTGACTCCAGCGATCCAAAAAGACCCACCTATACGCTTAAAGGACTTACCGACAGCATTCTGTATGGTGCTCTGATTGTGAAACCGGGGCTGAAATATCCGAAGCTGGTGATACTTGAAAATGGAAATGATTTGGAGACCAAAGATGCCATTTATTACAAAAATTGCATCCATGGCCAGGTAATTGACCAACTATCCTACAAGCATTTCTGGGAAAAAATTGGGGAAAATATTGGCCGTGATACCAAATGTATCTATTTTTCTCCTGAAGGAATCTATCACTCCATCAACCTCGGCACCCTCTATAATCCCCAAACCAAAAAGTATTTGCTCGACGAACTGGACATAAGGATTGTGACTGTGACCAAAGACTTGCTGGCCCCAAAAAAGGAGGAAGAAATGAATAAACTAGCCTGTTTGTTTGGATATCCCAACTACAACACTTCAACTACGGACCGGCAAAAACTAGCAACTCTACAAAGAACAAGGCCTGAACTTTCATACACACTGAAGCTTACCCGAGGCAATGCCTTTAACGAACTTCCCGGAACAAGGTCTGAAATTGAAGGTATTTCGTCAATACTTCGCCAAAATGGATGGCGTGTAGAAACCCTTACGGGGGATAATGCCCTGGAAGAAACGCTGAAAGAATCTTATAATCCAAGCATTCTGCACATTGCCACCCACGGATTTTTTCAAGCCGACACTACCTATGGAGAAAATCCACTCATCCGCTCAGGATTACTACTTTCCGGCGCCAATAAAACCTTGGCTGGCGAGAAAGACGATCAGGTAGAAGACGGCATCCTAACCGCTTATGAGGCGATGAACCTGAACCTGGACAATACAGATTTGGTTGTTCTTTCAGCCTGCGAAACGGGTTTGGGAGAAATAAAAAACGGTGAAGGTGTTTATGGTTTGCAGCGGGCTTTTAAAGTAGCCGGAGCAAAAAGCATCATCATGAGTTTGTGGAAAGTGAGCGACCAGGCAACCCAGGAATTGATGGTGAGTTTTTACAGGCATTGGCTAAACAGCCCCCAAACCCCCGAAGGGGGCTTAAAACTTCCAAATCCGAAGCTTTCTGGAAACACGCCACCTAAAAGCCCTCCCTCTCGGGGAGGGTTGGGTGGGGCCAAGCGTGCCGCTTTCCTCAAAGCCCAAAAAGAATTGAAAGCCAAATACCCCAATCCTTATTTCTGGGGCGCTTTTGTGATGGTTGGGGAGTAAGATTTATTCAATCAAATCAATTATCTCCTTGATTTCAATGGCCTTATCATACTTGGTGCACATGTTATTTTTGCTTTGATCGGCCAGAAGTTCGTACTTATTTTGATTCTGCAAAAACAACAAAATCTTATCAGCAAGGTCTTTCGGGCTGTTGGGCTCAAATAGAATTCCATTTTTCCCATACTCCAAAAGCTCAGCCGTTCCTCCAGAATTTGCACCTATAACCGGCGTGCCGGAGCACATGGCTTCAATGGTCACCATGCCGAAAGTTTCCTTTTGCGTGGACATCACAAATACATCCAGCACCGCATGAGCCTCTTCTATTTTGGAAGTATATGGCCTGAAATGAAACTGATCCTGCATTTCCAGGGCAACAATTCTTTCTTTCAATTGATTGGCATATTGCCTCTTGTCTGCAAAAGTCTCCTCACCAACAAAAAGCACCTGAATGGAAATGCTTTTCGATTTCAAAATCCCAACAGCCTCAATGAGCGTAATTTGGTCCTTATGGAAATCAAATCGCCCGATGGTGCCTATAATAATCTCATTCGAAGGCAGATTCCAGGCTTTTCTTAGTTCGCTCTTTTTAGCCTTAATATCAAGAAACAAGCTGGAATCAATGCAAAGAGGAATAACTTTTATTTGATGATTTGCGATCCTGGTATTGGCCAAAACCTGTTGCTTCAGGTATTCCAATGGCGAAATCCACACGTCCAGATTTCTATAAAATATGGTATGAAAAAAATCCTTTTTCGGCACACCCAATTGCATTTGTTGGAAATAAATCACTTTCAGGTTTTTTGCAAAAAGCTTGACCATAGTCAGCAAGCGAATCTCATAAGAAAGGCTGGTTAGCAAAGTTCCAATGCCTTGTTTGGCAATCAATTGGGAGAGCAAAAAGGCTTCACAAAACGGGAATTTCTTAAACCTGATCCTGAAAAGAATATATGGAACTCCCTTTTCGTCAAGGCCGGGAATCATTCTGTGGTTTTGAGGCACAAAGACAACTACCTTCTGGCCGGCTTCATGCAGCCAGATTGCAAGGCGCATCATATTGATTTCCAGCCCACCCCAAGACCTGGAGGTACAAACAATGCCTAACTTTTTTATGTTTTCTGTTGGATTCAATTATTCAAATACTTCATTTTCAGGCATTGGATGCTAAGCCCAGCCAGCGCACTGCCAATAAATCTACATTTTCAAAATGGCCAATCCCCGTTTCGTTTCTACAAAAGTGAACGATTTAAACCAACCCAAATAACAAGCCACTTTAATAGAATCATGTATCATTCCGTGGTGGTTAAAATCATCTACGAGGATGTATCCGTTCTTAGAAATCAAATTTTTGGCGATCCACAAATCAAATATTTTTCCAAAATATGTATGCTCTCCATCAATGTGGATTGCCTCAAACGGGGCGGAATAGCCAAGTGTTTTTTGAACTGCTGTTGACGACGAAAAGCCTTCAATTAAAAAGTAATCCAAATCAGACCTTTCTGCCTGAAGTTCTTTAAAAGTATCTCTTGCCCGGCCCAGCCCGTTGACCACATACAAATTTGGATCTACACCAAAGTAGGTTTTTTTTCCTTGAACAGCCTTTGAAAACACAACGCCTGAATATCCGGAACGCACACCAAATTCGAGCAACTTTGGCGCTTCAAATTGTTTGCCGATCGCTTCATAAATTCGATGATAATAAGGATAATAGTTGTCGCAAAGCAGCCAATCATCACCCAAAGATTCGTCTCCAGGAAGCCAGCAAGGGTATCTTTGACCTTGTGGATTTGTAAAAAGCGACTCAGAACCAGGTGCTGGATTTTCTTTTAAGGTGGCCCAATCCAAAGATTGTGGCAAAGAACTCAACTCAAACTTTACTTCTTTTGGTATGATCGCAACCGCATCGGCAACCACCTGAGGGACTTCAAGCGCAGCAAAATCACTCTTTAATGCCCTTATTTTTGAGCTTGCAATTTTTGATAATACTTTTAACTTATTCATTAATAAGGACTTATTTGATTTTGTGTTTCATTTATAATGGCAATCTCTGTGGCTGAAATAGGGCAAGCCTTATGCAAAGCAATCACATCAAAATGATGACCATTAGACTTAAACATAGCCTTTGAAAAGATTTCCATTTCCTTCAATGCTTTTGGATTAAACCCAAAGTCGATGTAAAGAAAATTTCCAAGATTCGAAAACCAGATAAACCGATCATAACCTGCAGATTGCAATACTTCAAATGGCTGCAAAACATCATTGTTCACCATATTGAAAAGGGGTGTATTCCATTCAAAAATAACAACTGGTTTGGCAGAATTAAGGGTTTGAATTGCGCCACCAAGGGCTTTTCCATCAAAACCATCTATGTCAATTTTAATCAGATCCGGACTTTCAAAACCTGCAGCCTGCAATACCTGATCTAAGGTTTTGCTCATCACTTTTTCTAAACCAATTGCGCTTCCGGTAGTGGGATCTTTTTTATCAATCGTGTTGGTTAACTCCTGTTTGTCAGATAGAAGTGAAAACACTTTCGTTGACTTATTTGCCACTGAAGATAAATTATACTCCTGAAAACTAAAAAATTCGGCATCACCATCGATGCAAACATAGTGCTCAACCCTGTTTGGAAAATTGGCCTCCAAAAATAGAACGGTATCGCCAACAGCTGCCCCAACGTCCACAACAATGATGTTTTTAGGGCTATTGTTCAGAATGGACTTAACCACAGAAAACAAAGGTTGATTAAACTTTGGGTACATTCTGCAAACAAGACTGTACCAATGGCCATTTGTTAAAATTACATTTTTACAATGCAATTTACTTGAAACCAATCCTTTATAATAAGCCGTTTGCCATCTCCATAAGGTGTTCCAAACTTTGGAGATTATGGGGACTTTCCTTAAATATGTGTTGTCTATGAGGAGGTTGTAAAGGAAACTGGCAAGGCGGTTTGTTTTCAGCACGATTCAAATTGTTGCCACAATAATCCGTAAAAAAACCATCAGATTCCTTTAGATTTTTAATGCAACTATCCAGCCTTTCCCTAATCCACTGAAATTTAGAGCCTTCGATGGAAAATTTAGTCCAATATTGAAAATTGGTTGTGAAATTAGATCGAACTCATTGTAGCAATATTTACTTTGAAATAGTGAATGCTGATGCGGTAGGGATAGTAGTGGAAAGCCCGAAGCGGGTTGGATTTGAGCGGAGGCGGACTTGGAACGGATAGCCCGGCCACCGCCCAAAATAATAAGAATCTGTCTTACTTAAAATTACAATCTCAGGTAAAAAACTGGCCTTGCTTAGCGTTCAAAAATCTCCTCAACCTTTACCAACAGACCAGGCAAAGTATGAACGGGAATTTGTGCATCCTCTGAATAGACACCTTTTCTTTGATACACACCGTCTTGAAGTACAAAAATCTGAACTATCATTTCGTTGGGAAAGACCAGCCAATATTCTCCCACGCCAGTTTCCTGATAAAGTTCATATTTGATGGTGATATCTTTGGAAGCCGTGGATGGAGAAATGATTTCTACAATCAGGTCCGGACTGCCCATACATCCCTTTTCATCCAGTTTAGTGGCATCGCATATCACAAAAATATCTGGCTGAACCACCGTAACGAGCTCCGTTCCTTGCCCATCTTTTGTAAAAAGCCGGACATCAGTTGGGGCCGCAAAAACTTTACAAGAATGGCCTTTTGTAGCAATTTTTAGAATGGTAAGAATGTTGGCGGACACGGTCTGGTGAAAAATAGAAGGTGCCGGAGACATTTTAGACACTCGTCCTTTTATCAACTCCACCAATTCTTCAAACCTCCAGGAGAGATAATCGGAATAAGAATAAATGGCACCCAGGTCCAGTTGGTTGAGGTTGGTAATCTCGGTTTTCATGTTTCGAACTGTAAAGAGATTCAAATATAGAACTTTGTTTGGTTTTGGAGTGCGGTAGGGATAGCAGTGGAAAGCCCGAAGCGGGTTGGATTTGAGCGGAGGCGGACTTGGAACGGATAGCCCGGCCACCGCCCAAATCATTCTACATTTTGGACAAAATCAATTTTTGAAATTCTTTTAAATCTTGTATTCAAGAGATAAATGCAACTTTTTGGGTAGCTGATTAAGCCCTATATTTTTTCAAGAACAGCAAAATGTTTGTGTTCAATAACTATAAACTTTGCAGCCCCTGAAATGGCGCAATCCACAAATTTGTTGTCATCAGGATCGGCAGAAATCAAAGCCCAATTAAAATATGGGTCCACAAATAGGACATTGGGTAGCTGGTCTAAAAGGGATAAAACTGCATCAGCCGTTTGAGGACTGAGTCGGTTAGAAATTATTTCTTCGTATTCTAAAGAATCTCTGAACTAACACTAAGCTCAAATTTTGATTGAATGAGCGACTTGAAAATCCAATTGCTGGAGGATTTTCTTGTTATTGAAACCCAAAAAAGATTGGTATCCAGAACAATTCGCACCCTTATATTGATTTTCTGAGATGGTCTTTTTGAAATAGAATATCATCAGATTTTTTGTAAGCCTTTTCTTCTCAGGCCTTGTCTGCCTCATCCATTGCTTTCTGAGCAAAATATTGAATGAGAAAATTCCTGATATGATGCAAATCTTGTTCATCCACATTTCTGGAAAACATCTTTAACAACTCAATTTAAAGGTTGGAAAGTGCAAGACTCTGATTTGTGTTGATGTTACAAATATATAAGAACTAGATGATTAGCTAAGATGTTTTCAATATTTCTTAAAAACCGTAGTTGCAATGTGCCCTCCGAAACCGAAGGTGTTGCTCATGGCAATGTTGATTTCTTTTTTCTGCGCTTTGCCAAGTGTGAGATCAAATTTATTCTGGAATTCTGGCTCCACTTCATCTGTATTGATGGTTGGCGGAACTGTATTTTCCTGAATTGCTTTGATGGAAATGATGGCTTCGATGGCCCCTGCTGCGCCCAACAAATGGCCAGTCATGGACTTTGTACCACTGACATGCAAGGATTTACGAGGACCAAAAACCCGTTCGATGGCTTTGAGCTCGCTTTCATCCCCAAGTCCGGTAGAAGTGGCGTGGGCGTTGATGTAATCGATTTGCTCAGGGCTGATTTCGGCATCTTCCAAGGCATCGAGCATGCCCAAATAGGCGCCTTCGCCATCTGGATGTGTACCGGTAAGATGGTAGGCATCACCCGCCATTCCTGCTCCGATCACTTCTGCATAAATCTTTGCACCACGGGCCAAAGCAGAATCCAGACTTTCCAAAATGAGTGCTCCGGCTCCTTCGCCCATCACAAATCCATCCCGCTTGATGTCGAAAGGACGTGAGGCTCCTTCAGGATTTTCATTGTGGGTGGAAAGTGCCTTGGCGGCGTTGAAACCGCCCATTCCGCTCTCGTTGATTGCTGCCTCCGAACCACCGGTGATGATGATGTTGGCCTTTCCCAAACGGATGTAATTGAAGGCATCGATAATGGCATTGTTGGAAGAAGCACAGGCCGAAATGACCGAAAAGTTCAATCCCCGCAAGCCATGACGAATGGAAATAACACCTGAAGGAATGTCGGCAATGATTTTTGGAATAAAATATGGATTGAAACGAGGGTGCTTTTCGCTTTTGAAAAAGTCTTCCAACTGGTCCTGAAAAGTTTGTATACCACCATTTCCAGAACCCCAGATCACTCCGATTTTGTTTCGGTTCAGGTTTTCAAAGTCCAGATTGGCATCGGCAATGGCTTGTTCGGATGCTGCCACGGCATATTGTGTAAACATGTCATATTTTCTGGCATCGTTTCGCTCAAAGTAGTCTGCTGGATTGAAGCCTTTTACCTCTGCGGCAAACCTGGTTTTGAAATTCGTTGTGTCGAATTTGGTGATTGGACCAACGCCACTTTTGCCAGCCACAATGTTGGCCCAAAATTCATTGATGTTGTTTCCAAGCGGGGTAATGGCCCCCATTCCAGTTACGACTACCCTTTTAAGTTCTTTTGTCATTTATAATTTTCTTTCGTTTTCGGCTATGGCTAAGTCGTTTATGCTTGCAAAACGCTTTTGCATCAAGCCATTTTCATCAAATTCCCACATTTCATTTCCATAGCTTCGAAACCATTGTCCTGAAAAATCATGCCATTCATACTCGAAACGAACAGCAATTCGATTTTCCCGAAAGCTCCAAAGCTCTTTTTTGAGCTTATAGTCCAACTCCTTTTCCCATTTTTTCTTTAGAAATTGTTTCACCTCCGCCCTTCCATTGATGAAATCAGTTCGGTTTCTCCATTCAGTATCAATGGTATAGGCAAGACTGACCCGCTCAGGATCTTTTGAATTCCAGGCATCTTCTGCCATTTTCACTTTTTGCAAAGCAGTTTCAAGATTGAATGGCGGAAATGGTGGTTTTTGTTCTTTTTCTAAGGATTGCATGGCAGTTATTTTTTGGCAAAATTCCAATTCGGTTTCCATTAAAAGAATGGAGAAATCCTGCTTTTCAATGAACTATTTTCTCTAAGTAAATCCTTATTTCAACAAAGCCATTTGCCCCAAATGATAAGCCAAATGAACGGTTCTGCTGATGAGAATATTGAGTTTATTTCTATGTGGTTCTATGGTAAATGGCTCTTCAGTTGCTGCGGTATGACGCTGAAACCAATCTTCATTTGAGAAATTGGCGAAATGTTGATTGAGTTTTTCGTTCACTACATTCCAGTATTCTCTCAATTGCTGGGTGTCTGTTTCTTGGAGGCCAGATTTGTCTGGATTTCGGATGTACACAGTTTCGAGTTCCGGATAAGATTTTTCGCCTAAACCCAAAAGTGGAACCATACCATCATGGTCAGCAACCATGTGCGCAAGTAGGTAGGTTCCTCTATTTTTTCCTGTAGCAATTTCTTTTACAAGTTGCTCATCTCTAAGCACATTTATCAATTTATTGCTGGCTTTTATTTGATAATTCCAACTATCTAAGACCTGTTTAGTCCAAATTTCCAATTTGATGAATTGTTTGAAACTATTGATTTCCAAAAATGATGCCGAAACTTAAATAGTCTCGGCTGCATTTATCCAAAAGGCCTGGGTGAAAAACAAAGGACAAAAACAATAAGTGACAACAAGGCAATGAAAATTCTGCCTTTTGACAATCCCGAATTTTCATTGACTGGAGGATGATATATTCCCAAAAATCGTCCTAGAAGCAAACCAAATATTGTCCATCCTGAATAACCTTCAAGACCCGGCATAAAAACCTTCAAAACATATTGCAAACCAAAAATGCCTAAGGTCAGTGTCAAATTGTTTAGCGGCAATTCGAAAACTCTGGATACTGAAATATAAATGACCCCAATTATTAAAAAATTATCCCAAAGCTTTTCTGTTAAAAAGGTATCGTATTGAAAATCAATTGGCATAGGTGCGCCTAAGCTGGCATAAAAAATAAACAGTACAAAGAGTGTTGGAGAAACCACAGAATGCACTTTGCTTCCAAAAACAGAAAACAAAATGTGACCTCCATCAAGTTGACCAATTGGCAATAAGTTGAGTGCTGTAAAAAACAATGCCAGAAAGCCAGCAAACAAAAAAGGATAGTGCATCATCTCATATCTATTGGGAATCAGAGATTTATCAGACACAACATAATTTTCAAAAAACTCAAAAATCAGATTTGAACCAAGTTTTATATTGGCGCCTGGATTGGCATACACATGCTTTGCATAGTCGGCTCCATATTTGGCATATTCCGGATGGACGTTAAAAAGATAATCCAAAGGTGGCAAATGCGTAAATCCATAAAATAACAAGAGAACTGCACCAAGAAATCCTGCAAGTGGACCAGCCACGCCCACATCAAAGTACTCTGTTCTGGATTTTAGTTGAGATTTTAAACGGATAAAAGCACCCATTGTGCCAATGCTTGGCCAGGCTACAAAACCAAGCCACATTGGAATGTAGAGTGGCAATGTGACATCTGCTTTGTATTTTTTGGCAAAGAAATAATGCCCAAACTCATGAACCGTAAGAATTCCAATAAATGGAAGTGAGAATTGAAGGCCTCTCCAGAAATCATTTTGGCCTAGCACCTTGCCTTGGCCAAAATTAATCCAAAAGTTACCTGTCATCCATTCTGCACCAGCAAGGGTCGTTGTAATTGTGGTTATCGCCAGAAATAAAAAGAATCGGGCGAGAGGAGAAATTTTCAAAATTAATAAGTATAGATTGTGGTTGAAATTGCGCTCACAAAAAATCCCCCACCAAAGGCAGAGGAGTAGCATTTAATTAAACTTGATTGACTACCAATTGTTTTCCTTTTCCTCGTCTTCGTAAGGAACAAATGGCTTGGTGAAGTCATAGTCAGGCATGAGTTCTTTTATTTTGTCATATGACTCTTTCATGGCCTCACTAAACTTTTCAAAGTCTTCTTTGTAAAGAAATATTTTGTGCTTTTCGAATATAAACGTCCCATCCGGAGCAAACCGTTTTTTACTCTCCGTAATCGTTAGAAAAAAATCCTCGGAGCGGGTTGATTTAATATCGAAAAAATAGGTCCTCTTCCCTGCTTTAACCCTTTTGGAGAAGATTTCATCTCTGTCGTTTCTTTCTTCCACGTGCAATAATTTTGCTTCAATATTAATGCTAATTTGATTCAAAACATGGTTACAGATGCTTATTTTATGCTTAATTAAACTAATATTGCGAGTTCATTTTAATTTAAGCAATTGGAAATGAACCGATTCCGCCTTTTTACACTCATTTATTTCTTTTCAGCCTTTTCTATTTTGGCTCAAAAAGGAAGTACAATTGAGCTCAAAGGAAGGGCATCGTACTACGCTGATGATTTCCATGGAAAACGCACTGCAAACGGTGAAAAGTTTGATATCAATAAATATTCTGCGGCCCACAGGACCCTGCCTTTTGGCACCAAAGTAAAGGTAACCAACCTGATAAATGGCAAATCTGTAATTCTAAAAATAAACGACAGAGGGCCACATGTAAAAACCAGAATCATAGATCTTTCCAAAATTTCGGCCAAAGCAATCGACCTCATGAAATATGGCGATGCAAGAGTTTCGATAGAAGTGGTAACCGATCCACGCCTGGGTTTGGGTCCATATATGCCTAGCTATCATCCGAATGAAGTCTTAAATACGGCACTTTATATGTCAGGCAACACCTATAATTTTTGGGGATTCACAAAAAAGATGGATGGCTATGGTTTTCAGGTTGGGGCATATACCGATCTGATTTCTGCAAGAGAATCTGCCCAACAAATGATGGCGAAAGGAGCAACAGAAGTGTACATTCAAGTGGCTGCACTTTCAGATGGCAAATTGTATCGCGTTATGGTTCACCAATTTCCAAGCCGGCAAACCGCTGAAAATGAAATTGTTTGCTTGAAAGAATTGGGCGTCAACGGTTTTGTAAGAAGTTATTGAAATTTAGTTTTCAAACTATTGTTAAAATCTGAGCAACAGAAATCTGGATGAATGCGATGCTTTAAAAGCAGTTTTCACAACCAAAAAGGATTCATCTGCCTACTAAAAACTAAAATCAAAGTTTTGATAAATAAGGATAAAATTTGCCCTGTGAAAAACTGTTTGCTCTTTTTCCTTTTTTTAATTTCAGCAGCGGCAAACGCCCAGATAAAAACCAAGCCGCTTGTAAAATCAGGATTGGATAGACCAAAGTTGGTTCTTGGCATTGTCGTGGACCAAATGCGCTATGATTTTTTATACAGATATTGGTCCAAATACAGCGAAGGTGGTTTTAAGAGAATGCTGAGAGAAGGATTTTCGTTCGAAAACTGCAACTACAGCTATTATCCAACCTATACCGGACCGGGCCATGCATCTATTTATACCGGAACCACCCCTGCCATGCATGGCATTGTTGGAAACAATTGGTACGAAAAGGCAAGCAACAAGAAAATGTATTGCACTCAGGACGATTCGGTTACAAGCATTGGAGGCTCAGAAAAGGAAGGAAAAATGTCACCAAAGAATATGCAAACTTATTCTGTTGGGGATCAAATCAGGTTGGCAACAAATTTTAGAGGAAAATCATTTGGGGTTTCCATCAAGGATAGAGGCTCAATTTTGCCAGCCGGACATGGTGCCGATGCTGCTTTTTGGTTCGATTCTGAATCTGGAAATTTTATATCGAGCACCTGGTATAAAAAACTGAATGGAGAACTTCCAAAATGGCTTAAGGCCTTCAATGAGAAAAAAGAAGCAGAAAAGTATAAAAGCTCAGTATGGAACACACTTCTACCCATTGAAGAATATACGGAAAGTACGGCCGATTTGGCTGACTATGAGGCAGGAATAATTCAAAATCAAAATCCGGTTTTTCCATACGATCTCAAACTTTCAAAAGAAAATGGCTATGAAATTATAAGAAAAACACCCTTTGGAAACACCTTAACTGCTGACGTTGCCAAGGCATTGGTTCTAGGTGAAAACCTTGGAAATGATGATTTTATGGATTTTTTGGCTGTGAGTTTTTCCTGCACAGATGTTGTGGGTCATGCTTATGGTCCTTTTGCGATTGAAACAGAAGATACATATCTCCGCCTGGATCGTGATTTAGAAGCATTTTTCAGCTTTCTGGACAAACAAGTAGGTCTAAATCAATATCTTGTATTTTTGAGTGCCGACCATGGCATTTTGGAAGTGCCAGCCTTTCTTGAGAAGAACGGAATGCCTTCTCAACTTTTCAATCAGAAAAAGCTGGTTGAGAAATTAAAGAAATTCTCTATTCAAAATTTTGATTCCTTAGACCTGGTCAAATCTTTCATGAACCAGCAGGTTTATTTGGATGAAGCGCTCATCAATTTAAAGAATCTGGATAGGAAAGTGATTGTCAATAAGTTTATTCAATTTATTGAAAAGCAAGATCTTGTGACCCGTGCCTTTGCCTATCAGGGCGATCGGCCTTTCCCCAACGTCCCGTTTCTGGAAAAATATGAAGCCGGATATTTTAAAGGCAAATCAGGAGACATTCAGGTTGTTGTCAAACCAGGATCTTTAGACCATGGCGATAAAAAAGGAACTTCGCACGGAGCCCCTTACAGCTACGATTCTCATGTGCCTTGCCTTTGGATGGGCTGGAAAATAAAACATGGCGAAAGCAGCCAAAAAATAGAAATTCAAGACATCGCTCCTACCCTGTCTTCCTTATTAAAAATCATGGAACCAAATGGCTGTACCGGAAGCCCACAATCAATCCCACTAAAAAAATAATGCAACCAGGAATAATAATTGATGCTCAAATGTTACGGATTGATTCTGATGGACTTGTCCTGGAATCTATCGGGGAAGAAACATTTGAAATATACACGAAACCCAGCCCTGAGTATCCTTTTGAGGAAGGGAAAATTACAAAACTTTTTGTGTGGCTCCGAGACAGAGACGGGCGTTGGTGGGGAAGTCTTAAAATGCCTTCTATTAAACTCGATGAGGTTGAATTTCTGACACTTGCAGACGAAAGTCCTGTCGGATTCTTCTTTGAATGGGGTCTGGAAAAAAATCTGTTTTGCCCGCTTTCGCACACAATCGGCATTGTAAGTCGAGGCATGATATTGCCTGTCAGATTGGTGCTCGATGAAGTAACAAACCGTTTGATGGCAACCATGAAATGGAAAAAATTCACAAGGGAGGCTGATGAAGAATTTTATAGAAGTCTGGAAGTTGATGTGTTGGTGATTGAGCCTTCTGATCTTGGTTATACGGTGCTTGTCAATCAAAATTACTTGGGTTTGATCTATGAAAATCAGATCTTTAAGCCACTTCGAGCTGGTCAAAAGATAAAAGCATTCGTGAATAAACTTAGGGAAGATGGCAAACTGGATATCATGCTACAAAGACCCGGATATGGCGAAATAGACTCAGCCTCTGCCGAACTTCTTGATATTTTAGAAAAGGCGGGAGGTAAATTGATGTTGGGAGACAAATCCCCTGCTGAACTCATTTACAATCAACTCAATATGAGTAAAAAGACATTCAAAAAATCGCTGGGTGCTTTGTACAGGATTGGTAAAATTGAAATGAATGAAAATTCATTTTGGAAGATTAAAGAAAATAAGGGCGACTAGTTTCCAATAAACACAAAAGCAAAAATCCAGTGCTAAATTCTTGTCGGTCCATTCAGAATGGAATTGATTATTTCAGGAATAAAACAGCCCCTAATCCCTTCATTTGACAATTAATTAACCAGAACAACAAAAAGCTTTGAACAAAATATTTGCATTAGGCCTCGTATTGTATGGTTTGGCCTATGCCGGCAAAAATAGAGCCGCTACCTCTCTTTATAGCCAGGCGGCTACTTCATACTTCATTCCAGGCATATTTTTCATATTTCTGATCAGTTATTTCCTTTCCCTTCGGTTTGAAAAAATTATAGACCAACCGCCTTTGATGATTTATTTACTCACAATGGTCATCAAAATGCTCGCTTCACTAACCCTGTTTCTGGTCTATTTAATGAAGCATCTCGGGCCCCAGAATGAAGGAGCGCTTGTTTTTGTTATTACATATTTGATTTTCGAAATTCTGGAAATCAAAAGGTTTCTCTCTATATTGCGCCCCGATTCGAAAGAAAACACGCCTTAATGAAGAGTAATCCTTTCAAAACCAAGTTTTTACAGATATTTCTGTTTTTGGCAATCAGCCTTGGTTTTGCTGCAAATGCTTCAGATGAAGCCAATCATGATGAAAATAAGTTTGATATTTCGACCATGATTTTTCACCACATTGGTGACGCTCACGAGTGGCATTTCGCAACCATCGGACATACGCACTTAAGCATTAATCTTCCTGTCATCCTTTGGTCAGCAGATCGAGGTTTGGAAATGTTCTCTTTTTCTCATTTAAAAAATCATGGTGAATCGCCGGCTTCGCCCATTTATAAGGGCTACCTGGCAGACCATCATGGAAAAATCATTTCTACTGAAAGTGGACGTTTTGTTTCAGGTTCAAAAGATCCAAATGAAGCAAATGGGGGTTTTAAAATTTATAATATTTCAATTACCAAAAATGTCGCTTCACTTTTATTAAGTGTTGTTATTTTATTCTTGGTATTCTTTTCTGTGTCCGCTGGCTACAAAAAGAGAAAAGGAGCCGCTCCTGCCGGAATTCAGTCGTTTTTTGAGCCAATCATCGTTTTTATACGGGATGAAATTGCCGTTCGTAACATTGGAAAAAAACACGAGAAATTTCTACCCTACTTATTAACGGTCTTCTTTTTCATTTGGTTTAACAACATGCTTGGCCTAATGCCGGGAGGAGCCAACCTAACCGGAAATATTGCAGTTACTTTCAGTCTCGCTTTTATCACCTTGTTAATCACCATTTTCTCAGGAAATAAAGATTACTGGATGCACATCTTTTGGACGCCAGGCATTCCGCTTTGGCTTCGTCCGATTATGATTCCTGTTGAATTGGTTGGCATCATTTCAAAGCCATTCTCATTGATGGTGCGGCTTTTTGCCAACATCACCGCTGGTCACGTCATCATTTTGAGCCTTTTGGGCCTGATATTTATTTTTAAGAGTGCTGTTGTAGGAGTTGCTGCCACATTATTTTCCACAGTGATGAGCTTGTTGGAATTGTTTGTTGCCCTTCTTCAGGCTTATGTTTTTACGCTCTTGTCGGCCATGTATTTTGGTCAGGCAGTGGCGGAACACGAGCACGATGACCACCATTAATTATTAAAGAGTTTTTTTTCAATTAGTTTAAATATATAAAGAATGCTTAGCACAATTTTCGCTTTGTTAATGGAAGTAGCCCGATTTGATATCATGGGCGCAGGTATCGGTGCTGGTCTTGTTACGTTAGGTGCAGGACTTGGAATCGGTAAAATTGGTGGTTCTGCCGTAGAAGGTATTGCCCGTCAACCTGAAGCTTCCGGAAAAATCCAAGGTGCCATGATTGTAGCCGCTGCCTTGATTGAAGGTGTGGCTCTTTTTGCAGCAGTTATCTGCTTCTTAATCATGAACAAATAATTGGAAAAGCCCCGGTCGTTTGGGCCGGGGCTAATTTTATTACGCTAGAGAAAAATTTAAAGATAAAATGGAATTAGTTACCCCCGATTTTGGTCTCCTTTTTTGGCAGATTCTGACCTTTATAGCTGTTTTCTTTGTTCTGTCAAAGTTTGCATGGAAGCCAATCCTGGCTGGCTTGAAGGAAAGAGAAGAAAGCATTGAAACTGCTCTTTCTGAGGCAAGAAAAGCAAAAGAAGAAATGACAAACCTGAAAGCCGACAATGAGAAACTACTTATTGAGGCAAGGAAGGAGAAAGACAAAATGCTTCAGGAGGCTCAGCACATGGCCAATACCCTGATTCAAGATGCAAAAGATCGAACTGGAAAAGAAACCAACGCCATGATTCAGGCAGCCAGAGAAGAAATTGAAATCAGCAAAGAAGCTGCTTTGGCAGAACTGAAAAACTACCTGGCAAGCACTTCATTGGATATTGCTGAAAAGGTAATTCGTAGAAATCTTTCTACAGATGCATCTCAGCAACAATTGGTTAAAGAACTTTTGGCAAATCCAGCTTCCAAAAATTAACCCACTGAATATCCTGTAATGTCAAATCAAAAAGTCTCAGAACGCTACGCCAAATCGCTTTATTCTCTTGCAAAAGAGAAAGGAACGGTGGCAGAAGTTTTGGAGGATATCAAAACCTATCAAAAAACGATTTCTGAAAATAGAAATCTGGAAACAGTCATTAACAGTCCAATCATTCAGACTTCAAAAAAGCAAGCCATTTTAAACCAATTGTTTGCTCCGAGATTTCAACCAATTACCACTATGTTTTTCAAACTCATTCTGGACAAAGGCAGAGATTTTGAGTTGGGTGGAATTGCCAAAGCATTTATTGCAGAGGATAAAATTCAAAAGGGCATTAAGGATTGCCTGATTGTTTCTGCAGTTGCACTTACCCCTGAACTTAAGCAATCCCTAGTAAAAAAAGGAGAAGAAATAGCTGGTGGAAAAGTTGACGTTGTAGAAAAGATTGATCCATCTATCATTGGTGGATATATCTTACAAGTAAATGATTTACAGCTTGATGAATCTGTAAAAACAAAACTCGCAAAAATCGGAAGTCAGCTTATTGATCATAGCTACATTCCAAAAATTGATTTAATTTAAAAAGAACTTTCTAAGTACATCTATATGGCAGATATCAGACCGGATGAAATATCCGCAATCTTGAGAGAACAATTGGCCAACGCAAAATCGGAGGCCGAACTTGAAGAGACAGGAACCGTCCTTCAGGTAGGTGATGGTGTGGCTCGTGTTTACGGACTTACAAAAGCCCAATCAGGAGAACTTCTAACTTTTCCAAATGGCCTTACTGGCCTGGTTTTGAACCTGGAAGAAGACAATGTCGGAGCAGTATTGTTTGGCGATTCCTCTTTGGTGAAGGAAGGAGACACAGTGAAAAGGACGCGAAAAATCGCTTCAGTAAAGGCTGGTTTTGGCGTTTGCGGTCGTGTTTTGGATGGTTTGGGCAATCCAATTGATGGAAAAGGAAAATTGGAAGGTGAACTATATGATATGCCTTTGGAGAGAAAAGCTCCGGGTGTAATTTACCGCCAACCAGTAGCTGAGCCACTTCAAACAGGAATTAAGGCGATAGATGCCATGATCCCGGTAGGAAGAGGACAGCGGGAATTGATTATTGGTGATCGTCAAACAGGTAAAAGTGCCGTTGCGATTGACACCATCATCAATCAAAAAGAATTTTATGACAAAGGCGAGCCCGTTTATTGTATTTATGTAGCTGTTGGACAGAAGGCTTCAACCGTTGCACAAGTTGTAAACGCCCTTGAAAAAGGTGGTGCGCTTCCATATACTGTAATCGTAGCGGCAAGTGCTGCTGATCCGGCTCCAACTCAATTTTTTGCTCCTTTTACTGGTGCAGCTTTGGGTGAGTTTTTTAGAGATTTGGGCAAACCAGCTTTGGTTGTTTATGATGATTTGTCGAAGCAAGCCGTTGCTTACCGAGAGGTTTCTCTTCTGCTTCGTCGTCCCCCGGGCCGTGAGGCATTTCCTGGAGATGTATTCTATTTGCACAGCAGACTTCTGGAGCGGGCTGCAAAAATCAATGCGTCTGATTCTATCGCTCAGGCAATGAACGACTTGCCGGAATCAATCCGACATTTGGTGAAAGGTGGTGGTTCTTTAACTGCACTTCCAATCATTGAAACTCAAGCTGGTGACGTTTCTGCATACATCCCGACCAACGTAATTTCAATTACTGACGGACAGATCTTCCTGGAAACCAACCTTTTCAACTCTGGCATACGACCTGCTATTAACGTAGGTATTTCAGTGTCACGCGTTGGAGGAAATGCCCAAATCAAGTCCATGAAAAAAGTAGCGGGTACACTTAAGCTGGATCAGGCACAATTCCGTGAGCTTGAGGCATTTGCCAAATTCGGTTCTGATCTTGATGCTTCTACAAAATTGACCATCGAAAGAGGTAAAAGAAATCAGGAAATGTTGAAACAAGCCCAATATTCACCTGTGGCTGTGGAGCAACAAGTAGCCATCGTATATGCGTGTACAACTGGTTTGGTTGATAATGTTCCTGTTGCCAAAATGAAAGAATTTGAAAGGGATTATTTAACCACTTTGGTAGCAGGCCACAAGGAAACGCTGGAAGGTTTGAGAAAAGGGAAGCTGGATGCTGAGCAAACCGACGTTTTAAAAAGAGTAGCCAAAGAATTGGTTTCAAAATATTAATTTGATTTCCTCCGTTCATTTTCAAATACTTGAAGAAGAAAAGGTAAACGCAAATACATGGCAAATTTAAAAGAAGTAAGGGTAATGATTCAGTCGGTAAATTCAACGCAACAGATTACCAAAGCCATGAAAATGGTGGCAGCTGCCAAGTTGAGAAAGGCCCAGGATGCCATTACCCAAATGCGCCCTTACAGCCAGA
>Ga0105046_10004901_pt1 | contig 21252 bp, 22 predicted proteins | sample MAT03_FD_78385 | JGI IMG/M metagenome (GOLD analysis project Ga0105046, IMG submission 78385) | Freshwater microbial communities from Lake Fryxell liftoff mats and glacier meltwater in Antarctica - MAT-03 (megahit assembly) | ecosystem: Environmental > Aquatic > Freshwater > Ice > Liftoff...
CGTTCAAGGCCATCATCGAGCAATACATCGCGGACTGCGGGCAACCAGGTTATCCGGCCGGCGCGCTGCAAGGCATGCAGCGCTGAGCGGGTCCGAAGCGGCATGAATCGGCAACCCGACGACCCAGACGCCTCATGAGCGCTCGCACCCTGGTGGCGGTTGACTGGGGCACCTCTTCGCTGCGCGGTGCGCTGATCGCGCCCGACGGCGAGGTGCTGGAAGAGCGCGCGTTGGCGCGCGGCATCCTCAGCGTCGTCGCAGGCGAATTTCCTGCGGTTTTTGAAACCTGCTTTGACGACTGGATGAGGCCCGGCACCCTGTGCCTGATCTCGGGCATGGCCGGCAGCCGGCAGGGCTGGCGTGAAGCGCCCTACTGTGCCTGCCCGGCGGGTTTCGGCGACATCGCCGCCCACCTTGAATGGGTAGAGCCGGGCCGCATCGCCATCGTGCCCGGACTGAGCATTGACCAGGATGGGGTGCCCGATGTGATGCGCGGTGAAGAGACACAAGTTTTCGGGGCGCTGCAACTGCTGGGGCTGAACCACGCGCGGCTGGTGCTGCCCGGCACGCACAGCAAATGGGTGACTGTCACTCATGGCCGCGTCACGGATTTTTCGACCTGGATGACGGGTGAGTTCTATGCCCTGTTGCGCCAACACTCGATTTTGGCGCGCATGCTGCCCGGGGAGGAACCTGCGCCTGACGCCGCTGCGTTCGAGCAGGGTGTGACCCAGGCACTGCGCGGCGTCGGATTGCTGCACACGGCTTTCAGTACACGAACGTTGTCCCTGTTTGAGCGCATGAGCAGAGATAGACTGCCGAGCTACCTCTCGGGCTTGGTGATAGGCGAAGAACTCAAAGCCCAGAAGCTGCAAACCGGCGAGTCTGTGGTGCTCATGGGCGCGGAAGCGCTGACCGCACGTTATGAGCAGGCGCTGGCGCAACTCGGTGTGTCGGTCCGGCGCGTAGGCACCGGTGCCACCTGGCGCGGCTTGCGCGCAATTGCCGATACCCTGCCCTGACGACGTGTCACCCTCCTGTTGTTTACAGCCCATGAACACTCATCAAAAATTCAAGACTGCCCTGCAAACCCTGCCGCTGGTCGCCATCTTGCGCGGCTTGTCACCCGCCGAGGCACTGCCTGTCGGCCAGGCCCTGGTGTCCAACGGCTGGACGCTGATTGAAGTCCCGCTCAATTCGCCGCAGCCGCTGCAAAGCATCGAAGCCCTGGCCGCAGCGCTGCCCCGGGCGCTGGTCGGCGCGGGCACCGTGCTGAGCGCAGACCAGGTGCGCGACGTGCATGCGGCCGGCGGTCAGCTGGTGGTGTCGCCCAACTTCAATGCCGGGGTGGTGCGCGAAGCTGTGCGTCTGGGCATGGTCTGCCTGCCGGGCGTGATGACGGCCACCGAAGCCTTTGCCGCGCTGCAGGCGGGTGCCAGCGGGCTCAAACTGTTCCCGGCGGAAATGATCACGCCAGCGGTGGTCAAGGCGCTGCGCGCGGTGTTGCCCGCTGACGCTTTGCTGCTGCCGGTGGGTGGCATCACGGTGGACAATATGGCCGCCTATCGGAGCGCGGGCGCCAGCGGTTTCGGCATCGGCTCGGCGCTTTATAAACCTGGCATGGAGCCGGGCGCAGTAGCTCAAAACGCTATGAAATTCATAGCCGCATACGCTGGTACCATAAGGGCATGAGACCGATTTCATCCACAAACAACGCGGACATCCGTTTCGGCCTGACGGGCCGGGTCTGCATCGTCACCGGCGGCGCGCAAGGCATAGGTGAAGCCTGCGCCCGGCGTTTTGCACGCGAAGGCGCGCGCGTCGTGATCACCGACGTGTCCGATACACCGGGCCAGGCCCTGGCGGCCGAACTCGGTGCGCTCTACCTGCATGGCGATGTCGGCGACAAGGCACAGGTCGATGCCGTGGTGGCCCGCAGCATGCAGGAGCATGGCCGCATCGACGTGCTGGTCAACAACGCAGGCATCTTCCGGGCCGCCGACTTCCTGGACATCACCGAAGCCGACTTCGACGCCGTGCTGCGCGTCAACCTCAAGGGCTCTTTCCTGATGGGCCAGGCGGTCGCGCGTGTCATGGCACAACAGGGCAGCGGTAACATCGTCAACATGAGTTCTGTCAACGGCGTGCTCACGATACCGACGATTGCCAGCTACAACGTCAGCAAGGGCGGCATCAACCAGTTGACCCGCGTGATGGCACTGGCCCTCGCCGACAGGGGCATCCGCGTCAACGCCGTCGCGCCCGGCACGATCGCCACCGAGCTGGCCGCTAAAGCCGTGCTGACCAGCGACGATGCGAAAGCAAAAATCATGAGTCGCACCCCGATGAAACGCCTCGGCGAGCCGTCCGAAATCGCCGACGTGGTGGCCTGGCTGGTCAGCGATGCAGCCAGTTACGTGACCGGCGAGATCGTGGTGGTTGATGGCGGGCGCATGACCCTGAACTACACGGTGGCAGTGTAGGCAAAATACCGGTCGTTGAAGTCCGTTCGCCCGGCCAGCCATCCGAGCCGGCTTAAACTGCCGCCGTGCCCAACCTGTCTGACCCCTCCACGCTGCTGGGCTTGAGCGTTGCGCTGGGCATTGGCCTGCTGATAGGCGCAGAGCGCGAACGCCGCAAGGGCAGCGGCCCCACGCGCGGTGCCGCCGGCATACGCACGTTTGCCGTCGCCTCCTTGCTTGGCGCCGTCGCTGTGTTGCTCGGTGGTGAACTGGTGCTGGCGGTGGTTGCCACCGTGCAGCCTGCGCTGCTCGGCCCGCTGATGTGGCCCCTGGTGCTGGGCGGGGTGGCGGCATGCGCCTACAGCCTGCTGTTCTTCCCGCAGAAAACACCGGCCTTGGAAGCGGTCCATGCCCAGCCGCAGAAACAGGACATGGGCCGTGCCTTCGATCTCAGGACGGCACTGGCGTTCGCTGCCATCGTCAGCGTCGTGCTGGTGGTGTCGGCGGCGCTCAACGCCTGGCTGGGCGAGCGCGGCACCTTGCTGGCGGCCGCAGTCACAGGCCTGGTGGATGCTCACGCGACGGCGGCCTCGGTAGCCTCGCTGGCGGCGGCCGGCAAACTCCCGATGGAAGCGGCGTTATGGCCCATCCTCGCCGGCCTGAGTACCAACTCACTGATGAAGGCTGTTGTGGCGTTCCACGCGGGCGGCGTCGCTTACGCCGCGCGCATTGTGCCGGGACTGGTCCTGGTTATCGCTGCGATCTGGCTGGGTGCGTGGCTCGGGTAAGCAACAAGACGCCGGCGAGTACGGCCTCTACCCCTCAGGTCCGGTGGAAAGCGTGATTTGCGATCGGGAACGTCATCCAATGTGGCCGGCAGCTGGCAACCACCGAAGCGCGGATTGTCGGTCCGGACGGCAAGCTCTACGCCCATACCACCACCACCTGCATGGTGTTTGACCTGCCCACCGTCAAGGCGGGCGGCACCCATCAAGAACTTGTTCTAGATCGCCTGGCTCGCCAACGGCCCTGACTGTGTTCTGACCTGCTCGACGCGGCGGTTCACCAGGGCGGCAGCCAGCATCCATTTGGCGCGGCTCAGCCAGCCGAGGGCCAGGTCTGCATGCTCTTTGTTGCTGTAAAAATGCTCGGGGTCGTGGGCCACACCCCAGTCATGCACCGGCATGCTGGCGGGGTCGGACTCGTGGTACTGCGCATGGGCGGCATGCCGGCCGTCCCAGAAATGCTGGCCGCGCACATGAACGCCGTAACCCAGAAGGCTGCCCTGCTGCACAAGCAACTCGGCTGCCCGGGTCTCCAGCAGGGTATCGGCCACATAGGTATCGGTCTGAACCCAGTCGCCGTCTGAATACACTTCGCCCACCGCATGGGTGATGGTGCTGTGGGGTACGTCAATGATTCCCCTGAGGAAAGCACTGGGCAGGCTGACAAAACGCAGCCGGGCCGGCACCCCGACCGAACGCAGCATGGCCACCAACAGTGTGCCTTTGGTATGGCAATCCCCTCGACCGGCCTTCAGCACCGAGGCCGCAGCGATATGGTCAAAGCCCGCCACACAGCCAAAAGGCAGCGACTTGATGAAGTCATGCACACAAACGGCCTTCTGCACATTGGTGGTCGCCAGTTGCGTGATTCGCATGGCCTGGATTCTGAGCTTTGGATCGTCGAGGTCCAGCAGGCGGGTCGGTCGCAGCCATTCTTGCGGCTGGTCGTTTGGAAAAGACAGGGTCATTAAAGGCAGGGCCATTGAGTTTCAAAGCATTATGCAGGGTCATGCGCAGCAAGCCCTGATAAAAAGTTGTATGCATGACGAAGCCCCGGGAGGCTGCGCGGGGTCGCCAGGTTGCCGCACAATGTGGCGCTGGTCACCAAGAACAAGGACATTCACCATGAGGCTTTTGCACACCATGCTGCGCGTTGGCAACCTGCAACGCTCGATTGACTTTTATACCCAGGTCCTCGGCATGAAGCTGCTGCGCACCTCGGAAAACCCGGAATACAAATACAGCCTGGCCTTTGTCGGCTACGGCAACAACCCCGACCACGCGGAGATCGAGCTGACCTGGAACTGGGACACCGACAACTACGACATGGGCACCGCCTATGGACACATTGCCCTTGGTGTACCCGACGTCTACGCCGCCTGCGAAAAGATCAAGGCGGCAGGCGGCAACGTCACGCGCGCGGCCGGGCCGGTCAAGGGCGGCAAAACCGTCATCGCCTTTGTCACCGATCCGGACGGCTACAAGATAGAACTGATCGAGCGCGCCGGGGACGCTGGCGGCGCCGGATTGCGCTAGCGAGGCTGCGCGCAGGCCTGCCGCGCCAGCTCGCTGACCCGTGCCCAGTCGCCGCGCGCCAGCGCGTCGGATGGCACCAGCCAGGAGCCGCCCACGCAAGCCACATTGGGCAGTGCCAAAAATTCCATGGCGTTGGCGGCCGTGATGCCGCCCGTGGGACAGAACCGCACATCGCCGAACGGCCCGCTCCAGGCCTTGAGCATGGCCAGGCCACCCGCCTGCAGCGCCGGAAAAAACTTGAGCTCGGTGAACCCGTCTTCCTGCGCCGCCATGATTTCGCTGCCGGTGGCCACACCGGGCAGCAGCGGCAGGTGCGCATCGCGGCAGGCCGTGCCAACCGCATGGGTGTAACCGGGGCTGACGATAAAACGCGCACCGGCCATGGCGCAGGCCTGCACGTCGGCCGCACTGCGCGCAGTACCGGCGCCGATCACGGCTTCGGGCACATCGCGGGCAATGGCCTCGATGCAGGCCAGGGCCTGCGGCGTGCGCAAAGTGACTTCAAGCATGCGGATGCCGCCCGCCAGCAGCGCACGCGCCAGCGGCACGGCATGCGCCACGTCAGTCAGCACAATCACCGGGATGACCGGCGCATCACGCATCACCTGCAGCGCCGTCAGCGGGCCCTTGACGTCGATACTCACGTCCACGACAAAGCTCCTTCTTCAGCAGTCAATGCATGGCGGCGCATGCTGGCAAACAACTCGCGTCCCATGCCCACGCCATTGCCGGCGCGCAGCGCCTCCGGCACGGCGGCAGGCTGCCGCGCGGCCCATTCGTCTGGGGCGACCCTGACCTCGAGCATGCCGCTGACGGCGTCCAGCAGGATCACATCGCCGTCACGCACCCTGGCCAGCGGACCGCCAGCCGCCGCTTCCGGCGACACATGAATGGCCGCCGGCACCTTGCCAGAGGCGCCGCTCATGCGGCCGTCGGTCACCAGCGCCACGCGAAATCCCTTGCCCTGCAGCACCGCCAGCGGCGGCGTGAGTTTGTGCAACTCGGGCATGCCATTGGCTTGCGGCCCCTGCCAGCGCACCACGCAGATGACGTCGCGCTCCAGCTCGCCGGCCTGGAAGGCGATGTGCAGGTCTTCCTGCGAATCAAACACGCGCGCAGGCGCCTCGATGACGTGGCGGTCGTCCGGCACGGCCGAGACCTTGATCACGCTGCGCCCCAGGTTGCCCTGCAGCAGCTTGAGGCCGCCGCTGGCGCTGAAAGGTGCGCTGGCCGGCCGCACGATGGTCTCGTCTTTCGACGGCCCCATCTCGTGCCAGGCCAGCTTGCCATTGCGCATTTCCGGCTCGCGCGTGTACTCGCGGATGCCGCCTTCACGTACCGTCAGCACATCCTCGTGCATGAAGCCGCCATCGAGCAATTCGCGGATCACAAAACCGGTGCCTCCGGCGGCCTGGAACTGGTTCACATCGGCGCTGCCGTTGGGATAAACATGGGTCAGCAAAGGCACCACGTCCGATAACGCTGAAAAATCGTTCCAGTCGATCAGGATGCCGGCCGAACGCGCGACCGCCACCCAGTGGATCAGGTGGTTGGTGGAGCCCCCAGTGGCGAGCAGCGCCACCATGGCATTGACGATGGCCTTTTCATCAACGATCTTGCCGATGGGTGAGAACCGCTTGGACGACTTCACGACGCCCAGCACGGTGCGCGCCGCCTCCCGCGTGAGTTCGTCGCGTAAATCTCCGCCGGGGTTCACAAACGCGGTACCGGGCACATGCAGACCCATGGCCTCCAGCAGCATCTGGTTGCTGTTGGCCGTGCCGTAAAAGGTGCAGGTGCCAGGGCTGTGGTAAGACTTGAGCTCAGCGTCGAGCAGCTCGTCACGCCCGACCAGTCCCTGCGCCGCCAGTTCGCGCACGCGGGCTTTTTCCTTGTTCGGCAGACCCGAGGGCATGGGGCCCGCCGGCACAAACACCATAGGCAGGTGGCCAAAGTGCAGAGCGCCTATCAACAGGCCCGGCACGATCTTGTCGCACACGCCCAGCATCAACGCGGCATCGAACATGTCGTGGCTCAGCGACACCGCCGTGGCCATCGCGATCACGTCGCGGCTGAACAGGCTGAGCTCCATGCCGGTGGTGCCCTGAGTCACGCCGTCGCACATGGCCGGCACACCGCCGGCCACCTGGGCGGTCGCGCCATGCAGGCGCGCTTCCCGCTTGATCAGGTCGGGGTAAGGCTGCATCGGGGTGTGCGCCGACAACATGTCGTTGTAAGCGGTGACGATACCGATGTTGGGCGCGCGTTCGGTGACGACCTTGAAGCGGTCGTCCAGCGGCATGCCGGCCACCGCGTGGGCGATGTTGCCACAGCCCATGCGGTCCACGCTGATGGCGCGCGTCGCGGTGCTGTCCAGCCGCTGCAGGTAGGCGCTGCGGGTGGCGCGGCTGCGCGTGCGTATCTTTTCGGTGACGAGGGCGACGACGGGGTGGAGGGTCATGGGGAATTCCAGGCTTGGTTTCGTAACTTTATTACTTCGTCCATCCTACTTGGTTACCAAGTCCTTGGGAAGCTGCGGGTACATGCCGGTTACCGCCGAAGGGCCTATGAGGCCCATGAGACCCGACAAGGCCCGGCCTCACTGCAAGGCGATTTCCACCCGGCGCGCCTCGGCATCACTGCCTGTGCCCGCAGTCTGCGCGGGTTTTTCAAGCCGGATCTGGCTGTCTGCCACACCCGCCGCCAGCAGCGCATCGCGCACGACCAGCGCACGCTGGCGGGCCAGGTCGGCATTGCGCGCGGCATTGCCCTTGGCGTCGTGAAAGCCCGCAATGACCACTTTTTTCCCGTTGCGCACCCCTTTGACCACATCGACCAACGCCTCGCTCGCGCCGGCCGCCAGCTCGGCTTTTCCGGATGCAAAGTAGAACTTCACGACGCCATATTCCACGGTGATGCTGGCCGCGTCGGCGGCGGCCTGGGCCGCCAAAAGGGACGGGCCGGATGCGGCAGGCGCGGGTGCTGCGGCAGGCAAAGTCGCAGCCTCCGCAGGCGGCGTCACGGCGGGCCGCGAAGAAGAAACCGGCGAAGACGAAACACCCGCAGCGTTGGTGCGGCTCACGACCACACCCAGCACCACCGCCAGCAACAGGGCAATGAGGCCAAACAGCAGGCCCAGCACCCAGCCCTGCTGCTCATCGTCCGATTGTGAAAACATGCAAAAAATCTCCGTGAAACTGTTGGCCTGCTGCCCGCGCGCGAAGGGCCTGCGTCTGCGCAAACGGCTCAGTCATTGTAAAGTGCGGACGTGGACAAAACCCTGCCCCACGGCCTGCAAGCCATTCGTGATCCTGCCCCCATGCTGGAGCGCTTTTTGCACCAGTGGGGCGGCAAGGATGACCTCTGGATTTTTGGCTATGCCTCGCTGATCTGGCGCCCCGATTTTGAATTTACCGAGCAGCGCCGCGCCAGGGTGCACGGCTGGCACCGCGCGCTCAAGATGTGGAGCCGCGTCAACCGCGGCACCCCGGAGTGCCCGGGGCTGGTGTTTGCGCTGCTGTCCGGCGGCAGCTGCCACGGTGTCGTCTACCGGGTGCCGCGCCACGACGTGCCCGAGGTGGTGGCCATGCTCTGGCTGCGCGAGATGGTCACCGGGGTTTACGACCCGCGCTCGCTGCGCTGCAGCACCGCCAAAGGCCCGGTCCACGCGCTGGCCTTCACCTTGTCGCGGCGCAGCCCCAACTACACCGGCGAGCTCAGCGAAACGCGTTACCAGCAGATATTTTCAGATGCCTGCGGGCGTTACGGCACGACCCAGGACTATGCCCGGCAGACGCTGGAAAGCCTGCAGCACCACGGCATTTCGGATGCGGCCCTGGCACGCCTGCTCAAGTTGTCGCAGGCCGCTATTGCCAGCGCGGAGCCGGAGGCCTAAAGTCCAGTCCAGCTCTAGTCCATCTTCTTTTTTAGACCTACCGGAGACAACCATGAAACAAAGTCTGAGTCTGCTCGCCACCGCCGCCCTGCTGAGTGCCTGCGCCAGCATGCCCAGCGGCCCCCGCGCGACAGCTGCGCTGCAGAACACGATAGGCAGCGCGACCACCGGCAACGTCAGTTTTGTCCAGGCTGGCGGCAAGGTGAAGGTCACCGGCGAGGTGCGCGGCCTCAAGCCCAACGCAGCGCATGGCTTTCATGTGCATGAAAAAGGCGACTGCTCCAGCGGCGACGGCATGAGCACCGGCGGACATTTCAATCCCACCGGTGCGCCGCATGGCAGCCACGGCAAAGGCACGCATCACGCGGGTGATTTGCCGAGCCTGAAGGCCGATGCCGCCGGAATAGCCAGATTCAGCTTTGAGTCGAGCATGATCGCCGTGGGCAGCGGCGTAACCAATGTCATTGGAAAGGGCCTGATCGTGCACCGCGACCCCGACGACTACACCACCCAGCCGACCGGCAACTCGGGCCCACGCCTTGCTTGCGCGATCATCGCCCGCGGCTGAAACTAGGCCTGGCGCGCGGCCAGCAGCTTCTCGGCGCGCGCCAGGTCTTCCACGGTGTCCACATCGGTCACGATGCCGATATCGTCGAGTTCCAGGAATGCTATTGAATTGATAGCTTCCTGTGCAAGCAGGACAAGGGCTGCACCCTGATTTCCTTCTAAATCCAGCAGCGCCGGCCCGCAGGCGGCGGAAAACCGCACCGGGTGGCCGCGCTGACCCCGGTACAGCGGCACCAGCGCACCCGACGGCGGCGCCAGGGCGACCTGCCGCAGGGTATCGCCGCGTATCAGCGGCAGGTCGGCCGGCAGGATCAGCCAGCCTGGCGCGTCGGCTGTGGCCCGCACACCGGCGGCAATCGAGTCGCCCATGCCGGGACGCGAGGCATCGGCCTGCACGACGTAATGCGGCAGGCCGCTGGTCCGGACCGCAGCCAGCACATGGTCGCGGACAGCCTTGCCGGCCAGCAGTGCGTCGAGCTTGTGCGTGCTACCGCCGGACGCGGCAAAACGCTCGCCGCGCCCGGCGGCCAGCACGATCACCACGGGCAAGGAGGAGCGACAAGGGGTGGGTGCAGACGCGGCCATGGTGGACTACCTATACTTCCAGTATGTCAGAGACCACCACCCACATCGCCGACCTGCGCAAGAGTTACGAGCGCGCCGAACTCAATGAAGAGGCCTCGCATGCCGACCCGCTGCGGCAATTCGGCCAGTGGCTGCAGGAAGCCATCGACGGTCAGGTGCCTGAACCCAATGCCATGACGCTGGCCACGGTGGCAGGCAATGGACGCCCCTCCACCCGCGTCGTGCTGGTCAAGGGCTACGACCAGCGCGGCATTGTCTGGTACACCAACTACGACAGCCGCAAGGGCCTTGAGATTGCAGCCAACCCTTTTGCGGCCTTGCAGTTTCACTGGGTTGAGCTTGAGCGCGTGGTGCGTATCGAAGGCGTTGTCGAAAAAGTATCAGATGAGGAAAGCGACGAATATTTCCACAGTCGGCCGTTGGACTCACGCATAGGCGCCTGGGCCAGCCCGCAAAGCGAAGTGATCTCTGGCCGCAGTGTGCTGGTGGCGAACGCCGCGAAGTACGGCGCCAAATTTTTACTGCAGCCGCCGCGCCCGCCGCACTGGGGCGGCTACCGCCTGGTACCAGACAGCTGGCAGTTCTGGCAAGGCCGCAGGAGCCGGTTGCATGACCGGCTGCGTTATACGCAGCAGACAGCAGGCGGCTGGCTGCGCGAACGGCTGGCACCGTGAGTTGGCTTGCGTCGAATACTTATTGCTATTAATTCAATAGCTGTTCACGCCCGTGCTTAAAGGGCCACGGCCATTCTCGATGTTCAAACCGCATCGACAAGTGCTTTTTGGCGGCTTCAAGGAACGAAACGGTTTTCGTGGCCGACATTGAACCTGGCGAGCATCGCCATCAGGGCTTGCGGATCCACTGGCTTGACCAAGTGGTGATCGAACCCGGCTTCGTGAGAGCGGCGTCGGTCCTCGTCCTGCCCCCACCCCGTCACGGCGATCAGCACGACCGCCTTGCCCCACGGCTGCTCACGGATACGGCGGCACGCGTCATACCCGTTTAACTTCGGTAAGCCGATGTCGAGCAGCACCACGTCGGGCCGGTACTCCCCGGCCGTGTCCACCCCTTGTTGTCCGTCGTAGGCCGTGCGAGTATCGTTGCCCATCATCTTCAACATCTGCGACAGGCTATCCGCACCATCCCGGTTGTCGTCCACGATCAGGATGCGCAGCGACGACTCCGTGGCTGCTGGTTCGTCTTCGACGCCGGGTGCCTGCGGTTGTGACGCCTCGACGACGACCAGCAAGCGCACGACGAACTCGCTGCCCTTGCCTGGCCCCTCGCTCTTGGCCTCAACCCTGCCGCCGTGCATTTCCACCAGCCGCTTCACCAGCGTCAGCCCGATGCCCAACCCACCCTGCGACTTCTCCAACGACCGGTCCACCTGCGTGAACATCTCGAAGATGTGGGGCAGCTGGTCGGCCGCAATGCCGACGCCGGTGTCCTTCACCGTCACCACCGCGTCGCTTCCTTGACGTTCGACGTTCAGCAAGATGTGACCGCCGGGGTCGCTGTACTTGGCAGCGTTGTTCAACAGGTTCAGGAATACTTGTGCCAGCCGAGTCAAGTCGGCATCAACAAAGAGCGCTTGCTTCGGTAGGGTCACGGTGAGTTCGTGCCCCATCTGCTCGATCATCGGGCGGCTGGTTTCCACTGCACTGTTGAGGACCGCCGCCAAAGGAACTCGCTCCTTGCGCAGTTCGAGCTTTCCCCGGCTGATGCGGCTGACGTCCATCAAGTCATCGACCAGCCGCACCATCTGTGTGAGCTGCCGTTCCATCATGGAACGGGCCTGCTCGATAGTTGCCTGCTTCCCACCCGCCAGCTTCATCACTTGCAAGCCGTTGCGGATCGGGGCGAGCGGGTTACGCAGTTCGTGCGCCAAGGTCGCCAGGAACTCATTTTTGCGGCGGTCCGCCTCGGACAAGTCGGCGGCGAGTTGTCGCAACTTGTCTTCGTCGCGCTTTCGCTCGGTGATGTCCGTGTGAACACCCACCCATTCGCGGATCGTCCCGTCGGCATTCAAAATCGGCACCGCACGGATCGAACAGAGCCGCCATTGACCGTCGTGGCGACAGACGCGGTGCTCGAATACGAACGGGCGTTTCTCGGCCACCGCCCGCGTCCACGCCTCAATCGTCGGCTGTGCATCTTCGGGGTGGACCGCCTTGGACCATCCGTAGCCTTGGTAATCCTCTTGGGATTGACCGGTGAAGTCCCCCCATCCCCGCTGTTCGCCTTCCATCAACCCGTCGGCAGTGTTCGTCCAGATCACGTCACTCACCGCTACGGTCGCCGCGCGGTAACGTTCTTCGCTTTCGCGGAGCTTCTCCGAAGCTGCGCGGCGTGCGGTGATGTCCATCCCTGAGGGAACGAGATGCGTGATGCGCCCTTCGCTATCACGCAGCGGTGCCAGCTGGAAATCTATCCACAGCGGCGTTTCGCCGGCCATGCGCACGGGCACGTCATAGCGCACGACCTCTCCCGCGGCGGCACTTTCGCACGCGACGCGCAGTAGCGCCTGCACCTCTGGGGAATAGCTCCACCAGGAGCAGTCCCAGAATTTCTTCCCGAGCACCTCGCTGGAGGAAATGCCTGCCGCCTCCAATGGTGCGCGATTCACCTCGATCAAGGTTCCGTCCACCGTCATCACGCCGACGAACGCAAAGAGATTGTCCAGGACACGACGGGCGAATAGCTGGCTTTCGCGGAACGCGTCCTCCGCCTGCTTGCGCTCGGTAATGTCACGGGACACGGACAGAAGCCGCAAAACCCGCCCGCCGACTGCGTCACGGACGGGGCTCACCGTGACCTCCCACCATTTGGGCGTGCCTTTGGCGGTCGGGCGGTAGGCCCGGAACGAAGACACTTCGCCGCCCACGGCCCTTGTCACGGACAGCTTGATATCTCCGCGCGCGTCCGCAGGCCATAACGCCGCCCACTCCTGCCCGCGCAGAGCCCCAAAGTCGTCAATCTCCATCGCACACAGGCCAGGGGTGTTCATATGCAACAGCCGCCCGTCCATGTCCAGCACTTTGACGCAGTCGGGGGTCGCGTCCATCAAGCTGCGGTTGAACTCTTCGCTCTCCCGCAATTGCACGTCGACATCCCGCCGCTCCGTCATGTCGCCGACGGCTTCGGACGCCATCACATTGCGGCCCTCTGCATCCTCCTGAGTTGGCATGTCGACTCCAGCGCTGGTCTATCGAATAAACTGGACTTCCTCGTCCCGAGTGCGCCGCGCCTTGCAGGAGTTGGGGTTTACTGTAACTGAGTGCGACGATGGCGATATCAGTTTCTTCATCAAGTCTTTAGATGAGGAAATTGATAATTTTTGTCACCATGGGAATCGACCCTGCCAAGAACGTCTTCGGCGTGCATGGCATGGATACGACAGGCAAGCCCGTGCGATGGTCAATGCAGCAAAAAGCGGCTGGTGCCGTAGGCTTGCCCTGAGATCACCCGGGACTTGAGGAGCCTGCCCTGGACCCGATCCGGGGGGATCCACGTCGGATGAGGCAGGCCCATGCAGCATGGATTGCGGGTCAGGCCCGCAATCACAGATCAGGCCAGCCGCTCAATCATCTGGCCAGCCACCGCATCCATCTGCGCAGGCGACACCAGCGTCGGCTTAATCTCCGCCAGTGGCACGAGCACAAACGCACGTTGGCCCATACGCGGATGCGGGACCGTCAGCCGTGGCGAATCGATGCGGGCCTGGCCGTATAAAAGCAGGTCGAGGTCCAGGGTGCGCGGCGCATCGGGATAAGGGCGTTCGCGGCCTGCGGCCAGCTCCAGCGCCTGCAGTTGCTGCAGCAGCGCGGGCGCGGTCAGGGCTGTTTCCAGCGCCACCACGGCATTGACATAATCCGGCCCCGTCTCAGCCCCGGTGGAGTTGCTGACAAGGGGAGCGGTCCGGTACAGGCTGGAACGCCGCGCCACGCGGCTCAGCGGCAGTTGGCCAAGCGCCTGCATCGCCTGCCGCACGGTGACCTGCGCATCGCCCAGGTTGGCACCGATGGCCACGTAAGCCGTGACCCATGGTGTGTCATCACTCCAGGGGCCGGCCGCTGGCATGGCGCAGGTTCAGTGGTCGGACGGCGGGCTGGCAGACGCCCCGCTGCCCTCACGGTTGGCCGGCTTGCGGCGGCGCCTGCGTTTTTTGGCCGGCGCTGGTTCACCAAATTCACCCGCTTCACCGGACTCGGGCGCGGGCGCTGCGGCATGGCCAGCATCAGCGTCGCGCGGCAGGTCCGACTCGGCACGTTTGACACGGGTGCGCGGCTGCTGCGGTTTTTGCGCCTGTTCCAGCCGGGCCTGCTCGATCATGTCGTGGCGCTCATCGTCGTAGGCAGTGCTGAATTTCTCCCACCACCCGGCCAGCTCCGTCTCAATCTCGCCGGTTTGCGCGCGCAGGCGCAGGAAGTCAAACCCGGCGCGAAAGCGTGGTTGCTCCAGCAGAGAATAAGGCGATGAGCCGGTGCGCTTCTCGAACCGCGGCTGCATGGTCCAGATCTCGCGCATGTCGGTGCCCAGCTTGCCGCGGCCCGACACATCGCCGATTTTTGCGTTAAAGGCATCGTCAATCGCGTCTTGCAGCGCGGGCATAACGTGTTCGCCGCGCTGGCGCCGCCTGGCCCAGCCCTCACGCACATCGGCCCACAACACGCAGGACAGCAAAAAGCTGGGCGCCACTGGTTTGCCTTCGCCGACGCGGCGGTCGGTGTCGAGCAGGGCCAGCTGCAGAAAAGGTTCTTCCGCCGTGTCCACGACCACATCCAGCAGCGGGTAGATGCCGGTATTGAGCCCCAGGAATTTGAGCTGCGCAATGCTGGCCAGGGAGTGACCGGTCTGCAGCAGCTTGAGCATTTCATCAAACAGGCGCGATTGCGGCACGTCGGCCAGCAAGCCCTTCATGGCGCGCAGCGGTGCCATGGTCTTGTCTTCGAACTTGAAGCCCAGCGCACTGAGCTTGGCCGAAAACCGCACGGCGCGGATGATGCGCACCGGGTCTTCGCGGTAACGCGTGGCCGGATCGCCAATCATGCGGATGATTTTTTTCTTCGCGTCGCGGATGCCGTTGTGGTAGTCCACGACGATCTGCGTTTCGGGGTCGTAATACATGGCGTTGATGGTGAAGTCGCGCCGCGCGGCGTCTTCTTCCATCGGGCCCCAGACGTTGTCGCGCAGCACACGGCCCGACGCATCGACCGCGTGTTTCATGCCGGCCAGCTCGCTCTTGCTGGTGCGCTCGTTGCCGCCGACCTGCTCGGCCAGGCTGCTGTCCAGGTGCGCGCGGAAGGTGGAGACCTCGATCACCTCATGCTCGCGGCCGCGGCCGTAAATCACATGGACGATGCGAAAGCGCCGGCCGATGATGAAAGCGCGGCGGAACAGGCTTTTGACCTGCTCGGGCGTGGCGTCGGTGGCCACGTCGAAGTCCTTCGGGCGCAGCCCCACCAGCAGGTCGCGCACAGCGCCGCCAACGATGTAGGCCTCGTAGCCAGCTTGCTTGAGGGTATGCACCACGTCCATCGCGCGGTCATCGACCAGCTTGGGATCAATCGCGTGGTCTTTAAGGCCGACTTCCTGGCGTTGGCCGAAAATTGATTTTTTGGACCGCTTGGCACCGGTGGTGGAGCTGTCGGACTTGCCGAACAGCTTGTCGATAAATTTTTTGATCATTGAATCAGGAGATTTTGCCGGGCCGGCCGCGCTTGCAGGGCAAGGGCCGAAGTCCCCGGCAGTTAGAACAGCTCAAGTATGCGCCATCCGCGCCCGGCGGCGATGGCGCGCAGGCGCTCGTCCGGGTTGGTAGCCACCGGGTGGGTGACTTTTTCGAGCAGGGCCAGATCGTTCATGGAATCGCTGTAAAACGTGGTTTCGACGCTGTCCCAGCCCCAGCCGCGGTCGGCCAGCCACTGCTGCACCCGCGTCACCTTGCCCTCGCGAAACGACGGCGTGCCGCGGATGGCGCCGGTGAGCTGGCCGTCGGCGTCGCTCTCCAGCTCCACCGCGATCAGCTCGCTCACGCCGAATGCCGCCGCGATGGGACGCGTCACGAACTCGTTGGTGGCTGTGACGATGACGACCTCATCGCCTGCGTCCTGGTGCCCGCGAACCAGCGCCAGGGCCGAATCCTGTATGCCTTTTTGGACGATTTCCCGCATGAAACTTGCGTGAGCAGCTATCGAATTAATAGCGCCCTGCTGCCGGATCGCCTGCGTGGCGAAGCGCACGTAGGCGTGGATGTCGAGGGTCCCGGCTTGGTACTGCGCAAAAAACTCCGCATTGCGGCGCTTGAACTCTTGCCCGTCACACCAGCCCAGTGCAATCGTGAATTCGCCCCATTCGTAGTCGGAATCGAAGGGAATCAGCGTGTGGTCGAGGTCGAACAGGGCCAGGCGTTTGACCCCCACGCTGTTCACTTCACATGCCGCGCCTGGGTCAAATGTCACGAGTTCTCCAGCATGGACTTGATCAGGGGAATGGTGATGGCGCGCTGGGTCTGCAGCGCATAGCCGTCGAGCTGGTCCAGCAGCTGCATCAGGTTGCCGAGGTCGCGCGAGAAGCGGTTCAGGATGAAATCCATCGCCTCGTCGCTGAGAAACACGCCGCGCGCATCCGCCTCCTGCCGCAACACCGCGCGCTGGTCGGTCTCGCTGAGCGCCTGCAAGGCAAACACATGACCCCAGCCCAGTCGCGTGCGCAAATCTTCGCGCAGGGTCAGGTCGGCAGGCGGGGCTACACCGGCGGCCAGCACCCAGCGCGGGTGGCCATCGGTCGCATTCAGGGCATTGACAAACCAGTTGAAGGCGGCCTGCTGCTGAACCGCGGTGTACAGGTGGCAGTCGTCGAGGATGACCGCCGCCCAGCTTTCATTGAATTCGGGCGGCTCCAGCACCGAGGCATCCAGCCAGCCAACCGCCGCCCCCTGCTCACGCAGCGACTCGCTGACGGCCTTGAGCAGATGCGTCTTGCCGCTGCCAGCCTCGCCCCAGAGGTAGGTCGGCACCGGCGAGCGCAGGCTGTTGCCGACCCACAGTTCCAGGTGCTTGAGGGCCGCCTCGTTCGGCCCGGCAAAAAAGTTGGCCAGTGAGGGCGGAGAGGCCAGGCCGATGTCCAGCGCGATCTGCTTCATGGCTGTTCTGCCCCGTCCGTCTGCGCCGAATCCTGGCAGCAAGCCGGCGCGAGTTGGGAGGTGGAAGTAAATTGCATACAGCCCGAATGGGGTCAACCCTTAGAATCTTGGGATCGATTCTATCGGGCTTGGTGCCCGCCCGAAGCCGTTTACCCACCAAGCAGCATGACCACCCCCTCCCCTTCCCCTTCCCCCCTGAGCTACAAAGACGCTGGCGTTGACATTGACGCTGGCGACGCCCTGGTTGAACGCATCAAGCCGCTGGCCAAAAAAACCATGCGTGAGGGGGTTCTGGCCGGTATAGGCGGCTTCGGCGCGCTGTTTGAGGTGCCCAAGCGCTACAAGGAGCCGGTACTGGTCAGCGGCACCGACGGCGTCGGCACCAAGCTCAAATTGGCTTTTGAATGGAATATGCACGACACGGTGGGCATTGACCTGGTGGCCATGAGCGTCAACGACGTGCTGGTGCAAGGCGCAGAACCGCTGTTTTTTCTTGATTATTTCGCCTGCGGCAAGCTCGATATCGACACCGCAGCGGCGGTGATAGGTGGCATTGCCAAGGGTTGCGAGCTCAGCGGCTGCGCGCTGATTGGCGGCGAAACCGCTGAAATGCCCGGCATGTACCCCGAAGGCGAATACGACCTCGCCGGGTTTGCCGTCGGTGCGGTGGAAAAGTCAAAAATCCTGACCGGCAAAGACGTGAAGCCCGGCGACGTGGTGCTGGGCCTGGCCAGCAGCGGCGTGCATTCCAATGGTTTTAGCCTGGTGCGCAAATGTATTGAACGCGCCGGCGCCGACCTGCCCGCCGCACTCGATGGCCATCCTTTCCGGCAAGCCCTGATGGCGCCGACGCGGTTGTACGTTAAAAACGTGCTGGCCGCGCTGGCCGCTCACCCCCCTTCGACAGGCTCAGGACAGGGCATCAAGGCGCTTGCCCACATCACCGGCGGCGGCCTGCTTGAGAATATTCCCCGCGTGCTGCCCGAAGGCACGGCCGCTCACCTGAAGAAGGGTAGCTGGCCGCAAACCGAGCTGTTTGCCTGGCTGCAAAAAACCGCGGCCATCTCCGACTTCGAAATGAACCGCACCTTCAACAACGGCATCGGCATGGTGGTGGTGGTCGATGCCGCCAGCGCCCAGGCGACGGCGAAGACGCTGCGGGACGCTGGAGAACAGGTGTATGAGATCGGCGTGATTGCACACAAAGGCGACGGCGCCGCAGTGACCGTCAGCTGAGCCGCCCCCAGGCCCCCGGCTGGCAGAGCAAGCTTTTCGCCCGCGCCGCATGCCCACGCCGCCAACTGCAACGCCAACACGTCTTCCCCCGGCGATCTGGGCGTTGGGGTTTGTCAGCCTGCTGATGGACATTTCTTCCGAGATGATCCACAGCCTGCTGCCGGTTTTCATGGTGACGGTGCTGGGCACCAGCATGTGGGCAGTCGGCCTGATTGAAGGCGCGGCAGAGGCCACCGCCCTGATCGTGAAAGTTTTTTCGGGTGTGCTCAGTGACTACTGGCGCAAACGCAAGCCGCTGGCGCTGCTGGGCTACGGCCTGGGCGCTGCCTCCAAACCGCTTTTTGCACTGGCCACCAGTACCGGCATGGTGCTGGCTGCCCGCCTGATCGACCGCGTGGGCAAAGGCATGCGCGGCGCACCGCGCGATGCACTGGTGGCCGACCTGGCACCGCCCGGCATGCGCGGCGCGGCCTTTGGCCTGCGCCAGTCGCTCGACACCGTGGGCGCCTTCGTCGGGCCACTGGTAGCGATGGGCCTGATGCTGCTCTGGGCAAACGACTTCCGGGCGATTTTCTGGGTTGCCATGGTGCCCGGCTTCATGGCGGTTGCGCTGCTGTTGTTTGGGGTCAAGGAGCCCGCACCGCTGCACGCCGCCAGCGACGCGCCAAGGCGCAACCCGATCAGCAAGGCCCAGTTGCGGCGCTTGAGCCCGGCTTACCGGCGCGTGGTGCTGATGGGCGCGGTGTTCACGCTGGCGCGCTTTAGCGAGGCATTTTTGTTGCTGCGCGCCATGGAAGGCGGCTTGCCCATAGCCTACACGCCGCTGGTACTGATCGGCATGAACGTCGTGTATGCGCTGGGCGCCTACCCCTTTGGCAAACTGTCCGACACGGTGAACCACACCACGCTGCTGGCCTGGGGGCTGCTGGTGCTGATCGCCGCCGATCTGCTGCTGGCCTACAGCAACCAGTGGCAGTTTGTCTGGGCCGGCGTCGCCCTGTGGGGCCTGCACATGGCCATGACGCAGGGCCTGCTGGCGACCATGGTGGCAGAGGCCGCGCCGCCCGACCTGCGTGGCACCGCCTTCGGTTTTTTCAACCTTGTCAGTGGCCTGGCGCTGCTGGTGGCCAGCACACTGGCCGGGGTCTTGTGGGACCAGCTGGGCGCCTCCGCGACGTTTATCGCAGGGGCCGCTTTCAGCCTGGTGGCATTGCTGCTCCTGCTGATGTGGCGCTGGCGTGGCTCTCAGGTTCCGCAGTGAGGGACAGAGTAACGTCAGAGTAGGCCGTTGAGACCCGAATCACCTCCAGCGCATCAAGCCAGGGCACGCCGGGCGATATACCCCGACCTTGACTCCCCCGCCTCCTTGGCGGCCTGATCAATCCTGCGCAGCACGCGTGACGGCAAGGTAATGTTGATGCGCTCCGTCTTGTCGGAAAGGGAGGCCAGGTCCACGGTCACGACGGCCCAGGTCCAGCCCGCAAACTCGGGGTTGGCCTGATGCGCGGCAAGTGATGTGGCTTCGGGAACGGGTTGACCGTCATCAATAGCCACTTCCAGCCACAACTCGATCGCTTCCCTGGCGTTGTCCATGGCCTCGTCCAGCGTGTCGCCAGCCGAAAAGCAGCCGGGCAAATCGGGAACCACCACGCCATAGGCTTGGGTATTGGTGCCCGTTTCAATTGCAATGGGGTAACGCATGGTGTCTTCCTTTCGTGGCAATCAGGGGCCGAGCAGCACCCACCCAGCCTGCTCCAGCTTCTTGATGAGCTCTGCACTTTTCATTGTGTGCATCATACACACCAAATCAAGACGCGTCTTCCGTCATGCTGTCGATGTGCGATATGCCAGTTGCCTGTCAGTACGTGTCTCCCAAGCAGTTCTGCTACAAAAACACTAGCTGCCCACACCCGCAGTTATTAAGCGCACTGGACTTTTGCCTCCAGTTGTATCAAACTGTTGCATTCGCAAGTTCTGGAGTATTCATGCCGGTCATCGCAGTCGTCAACCGCAAAGGAGGCAGTGGCAAAAGCACGCTCGCCGCCCACATCGCGGCATGGTGCGCGCGCAACGGCAGCTCGGTGATGCTGGGCGACGTGGACCGCCAGCAATCGGCCCGTGCCTGGCTGAAGCGGCGCGACGCCGCGTTGCCAGCGATCGCTCCCTGGGCGGTAGATCACAAAAACATGCTGCGTGTGCCCACCGGCATCACCCACGTCGTACTGGACACCCCCGGCGGCATGCACGGCTTTGAGCTGGCGCGTGTGGTGATGTTTGCCGACGCCATCATCATGCCGGTGTGCAACTCCATGTTTGACCGCGAATCGGCCGGAGCCTGCCATGCCGAGCTGATGACCATGCCGCGCGTTGCCAGCGGCCGCTGCCGGCTGGCGGTGGTGGGCATGCGCATCGATGCCCGCACCAACGCCGCGCAAACGCTGGACGAATGGGCGGAGTCGCTGGGTGTGCCTTTCCTGGGTGCGCTACGCGAAACCCAGCTGTATGTGCGCAGCCTGGAGCGCGGCCTGACGATTTTTGACCTGCAGCCGCAGCAGGCCGCCCCCGACCTGGCGCAATGGGCACCTATTTTGCAGTGGCTCAAGCCACAGCTTTACCCGCCGCAAGCCGCCAACGACGGCAGCAGCGTGCTGCGGCCACCAGCGCGCACCCTCGCGCCGACGGGCGCTGTGTCACCCAAAACCGTTCCCGACGAAGTGGTGTCCAAGCACCGGGGGTCATTACCCAACAGCCTGATGCCAGCCCAGGAGTCGATGGTGCAGGGCGGACGCCTGTCCACGCTGAGCACCACCCGCACGGCGACGGTACCGGCAAAACCTGTCGACAAACCCACGCTGGTGCGCACCACGCGGACCGATGGCCCGCAAATTCCACAGTTTTTGAAGCGCAGCGCTAATCAATAGAGCCCCCACGGTCGCTCACTTCGTGTAGCTTCCTGCCCCCCGAGGGGGCCGCTGCGCCTGCGGCCTGGCAAAGCCAGATCCGCGGCCCTTGCTGGTATGAAGAGCCCCCACGGTCGCTCAC
>Ga0105046_10004902_pt1 | contig 21249 bp, 20 predicted proteins | sample MAT03_FD_78385 | JGI IMG/M metagenome (GOLD analysis project Ga0105046, IMG submission 78385) | Freshwater microbial communities from Lake Fryxell liftoff mats and glacier meltwater in Antarctica - MAT-03 (megahit assembly) | ecosystem: Environmental > Aquatic > Freshwater > Ice > Liftoff...
GGATGCGAACACCCTGAGTTGCGAGGAGTTTTTTCGCAATCGCGCCCGCCGCAACGCGCGACACCGTTTCGCGGGCACTCGATCGGCCACCACCCCGATAATCGCGGAAGCCGAACTTCGCGTCGAACGTGTAGTCGGCGTGACCGGGACGATATTTGTTCGCGATATCGGCGTAATCGTTCGAGTGTTGATCCTTGTTGCGAAACACGATGCCGATGGGCGTCCCGTCAGTCCTGCCGTCGAACACGCCGGAGAAGATTTCCGGTTCGTCGGCTTCGTCGCGCTGTGTGGTGAGTTTCGATTGACCCGGTTTGCGGCGGGCCAAGTCCGGGAGCAAATCCGCGACGCCGAGTTCAAGCCCGGCGGGGCACCCGTCGATAATACAAAGATATCCGGGGCCGTGGCTGACGCCCGCCGTGGTGACCCGGAACAGCTTGCCGAACGTGTTTCCTGCCATGCGGTGATTGTACGCCGCGGAGACCCATCATGCGGCTCATCTTCTCGCTCGCGTTATTTGCCGGTGCCGTTGGGTTCGCATGGTGCCAACCGCCGGGCGGGGAAGTCCCCAAGGACACCGACCCGCGCTTCGGCTTTCCCGTTCGATTGAAGGCTTTCCCCCAAGACACGGCCAAGCGTGCCCTGGCTTCCACCGTTGAAGCGATTGAACGCAGCGACTTGCCTTATCTGGTGGCGCATCTGATGGACCCCGGCTTCGTCGATCTGCGACTCGGCGACCGGGCGAAGCAATTCGAGGCACCCGCCGAACAGGAACTTTCGCGCCAGCGTGACGCTCAAATCCGCAACCCCGAGAAATACAAGCCCGAAGAGCGCCTTCCCACGGACCGTGTGAAGTTCGCCGCTCTCATCGTGGCCAAGAGCCGCGAACTCGCGTTCAAGCAACTCGTCCGCGATGTGGAAGACAAGCTGCTGAACGATCCACAGTCGATCAAGGACATGAAGAAAATCCTGAAGGACGGCAAGTTCGAGGATGTCGAAACCGGCGCGAAGGCCACCCACCCGGACGTGAAGGACCGCGCCGTCTACTTCCGCAAGATCGGCGAACGCTGGTTCCTCGAAAACCGTCAGGAAGAGCAACCGAAGAAAGACCCGTAAGCCGCATTCGACCGGCTGCATCGAGTGCGCAACACCGAGCGCCTGAGGCGATAGCTTTCGACCGTGCCGCTGATAAGAATAACGGAGGGTCCACATCCAGGGGGAAAGTTCATGACGATCCTGAAGCGTTGCCTGTTCGCCACGGCTGCCGTTCTCGCGGTCTGTGGTGCCGTTCGAGGGAGCGGGGCCGAGTTCAAACTTTCGGCGGTGGGAGTAGAGTTGGGAAAGCCAGAGGACGAGAACGCGGAGATTCCGAAGTACCGGGTGAAGGCAAAGATTGGCCAAACGGTGACACTCGTTGCCGACGGGGTCGTTCTGCCGCGCGGGGGTGCCGCCGCGCCCGGCGACATCGACGCGGGAGCCTGGTTGTTCGACGACGAGGTCTTCAAACTTGTCCCGTCGGAGAAGGCTAAACCGAGCAAAACGAAGTCCGTCGTCGCGCTGACAGCGCTCAAAGCGGGCACGTCGCGGGTGCGGTTCGTGGGCGACATCCTCGGCCGCTATCACAAGTTTGACGTGGTGATTGAGGTCGAAAAGTGACACAGCTTTCCGAGGTTAGGACCATGGAGCGGCAAGGCGACCCTTCAAACTCCAACGCCCGAACATTCACGGCCCGGTGGGTGTTCCCGGTGTCCGGCCCGCCACTTCCACACGGCACCGTGGCAGTTCAAGGCGACAGCATTGCGGCTGTCGAACCACACGGGGTTCGCACGCCGGACGAAGACCTCGGCAACGTCGCGCTGATTCCGGGCTTGGTCAATGCCCACACCCATCTCGACCTGAGCGGGGCACGCGGCCGCATTACGCCGACCGATCCCGCACACTTCACCGACTGGCTTCGCGGCGTGATCGCCTTCCGCCGCACCCGCACCCCGGAACAAACCCAGGCCGACACCCGCGCCGGCCTCGCGGAATGCCTGCGATTCGGAACCACACTCCTCGGCGACATCGCCTCCGAAGGGGCGAGTTGGGCCACGGTCGCAGCGGCCCAGACACGAGCGGTAATCTATTACGAGTTGATCGGGTTGAACTATAAGCAGGTCGAAGCTGCCTGGAACCACACGTCCTTTGTTTCGGGTATCAACTGGTATCAGAAGCCGCCACCCGGAACGGCAGTTCACCCCGCGACGCCGACGTGTCGCTGGGGGATCAGCCCACACGCCCCGTATAGTGTGAACGTTCACACGGCAAAAGCGATCTTCCAGATGGAGAATTTGACGGCGACGCATCTCGCGGAGTCACCGCACGAAGCGGAGTTACTCGAACGCCGAACTGGCCCATTCGTCGAATTCCTCACCGCTCTCGGCGTTTACCAACAAGACGCCCTGGCTTCAAATTGGGTAAACTTTCTAACTCCGGTCGTGAGCGGGAAAGTGCCACGATCCACGCTCATCATTCATGGGAACTACCTGTCGCCCGAGTTCCCGTTCCTGGCCAATCAATCCGTCGTGTACTGCCCGCGAACGCACGCGGCGTTCGGCCACCCCCCGCACCCGTTCCGCAAGTTCCTGGAACGTGGCGTGCGGGTTTGCCTCGGCACGGATAGTCTCGCGTCGAACCCGGACCTCGACATCCTTGCGGAAGCCCGCTTCGTTCACGCCCGCTACCCCGACTTCCCAGCCGATGCGCTCCTCCGAATGGTCACCCTCTCCGGTGCCGAAGCCCTCGGTTGGGCCGACGTCTGCGGGAGCCTGGAAGCCGGCAAGTCCGCCGACATGGTCGCCGTGCCGCTCCCCGACCGCGATGCCCCGCCGCACGAACTGCTCTTTGCGAACCACCCCGCCGAACGCCGCACGATGTTCCGCGGCGAATGGCGTGGCGAGGCCAGCCCGTGATCGTCGTGAAGGTCGGCGGCAGCCTGTTCGACCACCCGAAACTCGGCCTGGGCTTGTGTGCGTACCTCGACTCGCTCGAAGCCGATGTGCTACTCGTTCCGGGTGGCGGGGACGCGGCCGACGCCGTGCGGACGTGGGACGCCACACACCACCTCGGCGAAGTCGTTTCGCACTGGCTCGCCCTGCGTGCGCTCGACGTGACATCTGCACTGCTGCGGCATCTCTTGCTGCGAGAACCCCCGACCGCGTCCGCCGTGCGGGTTCTCGATTGCCTCGCCTTCTCCCTCGAAGACGACGAGCGGCCCGGAGCGCTGCCGCACTCGTGGGGCGTAACTACCGACAGCATCGCCGCCCGCGCCGCGGTGGTGTACGAGGCCGAACGCCTAGTGCTGCTGAAGTCGGTCGATATTGACGTGGGAACGTCGTGGGAAGTCGCTGCCGAACGCGGGTGGGTCGATCCGCACTTCCCGCGTGTCGTCGCCGACGCAGCCTTCCCGGTCGAAGTCGTGAACTTCCGCCGCGTGCTGGATTCACTTGGGGGTTAACCGCGGGTTCACTCCAGTTTTGAGTCGCTTGATGACCAGTTCCGCTTCGACCGTGAGCAACGCCGGTTCCTTTCCGACGAAACGGTTTGAAACATCTACGTTATTCGGGTGATTGCTCACGCCTTTACCCAAATAGATGGCTCCGCCAACTGGCATGACAGCGGGGACAATGGCATCGTGAGGCACGTAGAGGTATGGTGAGTCGAAGAGTGTGCTGGCTGTGGCCAGTCCGCCGTTGCAGACGCACATCCACACCTCCGATTCAAATTGCGCCGCCAAACTTGCAAGGAGCGCTGCACCCGGTTCCGCAATGGTTGGGAATTGTGCCGAGTCGAGAGGCAACGCCAGTTTTGCATCGACTTTGTTCGTGGGTGCAAAAGAATCGCCCCACACCGCGATCTTCGTCGGGTCAATCTCCTCCTTGCGGGATTGCAACCAACGGATCACGCTTCGCAAGTCGCGGAGTTGCGAACCGATCACGGGTTGGCCCAGGATGAGGTTCGTTTGCGAGATCGACGTGCGAGAACTGCCGCGTTCGGCGGAACTGCCCGGTTGAGTTTCGCCGGTGCCGCGAACATCTGCCAGACACACCACGATGCCGCCCTTGAGAAACGCCGCAATCACGTCGCCACGTTCTTTCAGGAAGCCGGCTTTCCCGCCCTGCGCGACCATCACGACGACAGGCAACTGCCCCTTCGCACCTTTCGGCGTGATTACAAGGAAGGGCACCACGATGCCCGGTTCCACTTCCAGCGCAAAACGAGCGAGTTGACCGCCCGGAACGGCTTCGACCTTTCCGTCAATGAGCTTCGGCTTCGCGGGGGGTTCGATGTCGCCAAGCAATTTCGACCAACTCGCACTTTGCTCTGCTGCCCACTCACCTTGTTTAAGGCCGAGCATGCGGCGGCGGAAGTCTGCTTCCCCTTGTTTTACCAACACCCCTGCGACTTCATGTAACTTCTTTGGCTGCAACTCCTTCTTCGCGTTCTCGGTCCAGCACATCAAGTCGCTGGCCGCGAGGCGGCGGCTGTACTCTTCGGGGATCGCCATGCCGAACCAGTCTTTGAGCGCGGGGTAGATCATCTTGCGGTGGACCGCGCCGATGTGTGTGCAGTGCGTGTTCTCCGGGCCGTTATTCCGCACGCTGCCCGCGCCGTGGGCGATTCGCAACGCATCTTTCGCATCGTACACGTTGAAGATTTTCTGCAAGCGCGGGTAAGCCGGGTCGGTTTTCTCATCCAGGGCGAATTCGTGGGCGTAGATCACCTTTCGCGGAGCCACGCTACCGACGATTACGAAGTGAGCGTAGCCGTCGCGGGCACCGTTGCGTAGCCCTCGCGTAGACTCCCAGTAGCCGTCGCCGAACCATGCGAAGTCGCGATCCGGGTTCTCCTTCACGCTTGATTCCGGCTGCCACCCGCCAAAGTTGAAAGGCACCACGCAGGCGATTCGGTCGTCGAGTGCTGCCGTCACGCCCGCCGGGTCGCCGCCGCCCGCGACCGCGCCCAACATGATGATGCGGCTCTTGTCGATACCAGGTTGCTTCAACAACACATCGACGCCCCGCATCAAGTCCCACACCATCCAACCCATCAGGGATTCGCCCGCAGCCGAGAGTTGCAGGTTCGAGTTGTACCGGAAGAAGTAATCCTGCCGGCTCACGCGGAACGGCTTGTCGTAGTCCTTTTCGGTGGCGAAATCGTGTTGCCGACGTTCGCCGTGGCCCAAGTGATCGGGCACCAGAACCGCGACGCCGGCGCGTGCCCACGTCATGCCCATATCTTGAAGCTCGCCTTGCGTCTTGGGCGTGTGGTGAGCGTGCGAGATGATGATTCCCGGCATCTTGGCGGGCGGTTTCGCGGGGAGGTACAGATTAGCGCTCACCCACAACCCCGGCCGCGATTCGTACAGGATGTTGCGGATGACGAAGCCGTCCCCTTCCAGTTCTTTCGTGACCTTGATAGGCATGTTCTTGGGCGCTTCGGGGAACGTGCCGAGCGATTCACGCAGCGCTTTGATGCGGACATCGCGGTACTTCTCCCACTCGGCTTTCGTGGAGACCGCCGCGAACGCCTTCGACTCGCGCAGATTCGCTTCCTGCATGCGCCGCTTGGCGTCCGCACCCATCATTTTGGGAAGGTCTTTGGTGCGCGGGTCGTCCGGACCAAAGACGTTGGGGTTCACGTCCGCGAAATCAGCGGCGAGGGCGAACAACGCGAGCGCGGCGAGGAGGATACGCATGGGGTTTTACCGGTGTGTGGCATTCGTCCCTGGGAAACAATCAACCGACCCAGGTAATCTTATCCAGGTGATCGACGCGCGGCCGTTCCTCCGATATAATGCCGAGTCTGGCGGGGTGAACACCCACCGAACCCACTTTTTCTTGCTTCCCGCCTCTCTCCGCTGCCGAGGGGTTGCTCATGTTCCGGTTCTGTACGCTATTGCTGCTCGTTGGTGCCGGAGGCAATCCGGTCGTCGCCGCGTCGCCCGACCCGAAGTCGCTCGTGGTCCCACCCGCCGATATCGCGAAAGCGCGCGACCTCGTCGAGAAACTTGGAAACGATGAGTTCGCCGTGCGTGAAGACGCCGAGCGGGAACTCGCCAAGATGGGCCGGTTGGCCCGCGTCGCGCTCTTGGAGGCGGCGACCAACGACCCCAGCACGGAAGTGCGGTCGCGGTGCCTCACGCTACTTCCCAAAGCTACTTCGTTGGAGTTGAAAGCCAGGCTGGAAACGTTCCTGGCCGACGCCGACGGGAAGTATGAACACGACCTGCCCGGCTGGGACGGTTTCCGATCCCTGGCCCGCAACGAATGGTCGCTTTTCGGGTATCCGGTTTACGCGAATCGTTCGCTCGACCGGGCTGCCCGCGAGGTGTTCGCCGATTTACTCGCTACCTCCGCGAACCGGCAGATTCTCCTGGCGGCCAGTGGATACCAACCGGAACTCGGTGGGCTTGTCGCGACCCGGCGGCAGGAACTTTACTCGCAAAAGTATCCGCGGGCCGTGTTCATCAATGGAATGGTAACGCAACCGGGTCTCCGCCGCGAGCCAACTGCGGCGGACATCACCACGCTGCTCTTCGGCGAGTCACTGGTTCCCAACAACGTCCCACCGCGAACGGCTCCCATCAGCGTGCTGCTTTCAGCCTCGGGGTTTATGTCCGCCGCTCAGAACCCGGATGACAAAGGGAAGGTTTACCGGGCCATTGCCATCGCCTGGCTCGACTCGCGCAAAGACCCCGTCGATATGACGTATGCCACGACCGTGGCATCGAGCCTGGGTTTGCCGGAACACGCCTGCCGAATCGCGGCCCGAATCTTCGAGGCCAAAGGTGCCGTGGTTTATCAACGCGGGAACGCCGCCGCGATACTTGCCCGCCTCGGCAACAAGAGCCACCTGCCGCTTTTGGAGAAAGCGCTGGGGGAATCCACGGTCCTGACGAGCATCCGCGTGAATGTCCCAGGCAAGCCCGTCAACGAATGGCCGGTCCACGAGGTTCAAATCCGCGATGTGGCGCTCGCCGTCTCGCTGATTTTGAGCGGCGAGAAACTCGAAGACTACGGGTTCACCGATCAGTACAAGGCGAACGGCGTTGGCGGAGCTACCTACTCGTACACCCGGTACTACCTGACCGAAGCGAATCGGCCGGAAGCACTCGTGAAGTTTGGGTTCTGGAAGCTCAAACAAAGCCTGAAAGGCGTTCCGGCGGCCCCGTGAGCCTGTCGCGCATCTCGTAGGGCGGGACTCAAGAGGAGACCACGAAGCGGTTGCGTTTCTGCCTTCATCACACTGCGGATCAGTGTGACGAGAATGCGAGAGATCGGAGCCGCAGAAGCCAAGTCGGCTTTCTCAGCCGAGGCACTTCTTGAAGCCTTCCGTGAGTTCGTCGCGGTTCAGGTTGCGGCCGATGAAGATCAGTTTGTTCGAGCGCGGGGTTTGGCCCCAGGGCTTATCGACTTTGCCGTCAAAGAGCATGTGGACGCCCTGGAAGACGAAGCGGTTTGGGTCGCCCTTGATGCTCAGAACGCCCTTCATGCGGAAGATGTCGCCACCCTTCACCTGTAACAACTCGCTCATCCACTTGTTCAATTTCTTCGAGTCCAAGTCGCCGGGGATGGTGATCCCAACGCTCGTCACCGATTCATCGTGAACGTGGTCGTGGTGTTCTTCTTGCTTCGCGGCGACGTGCTTCTCCTCAAGCTGAACGCCCAGGGAAAGCGTCTCCTCGTGGTGTTCGTGTTTGTGGCCGCCATCCTTGAGGAAGTCGGGTTCGTGTTGCAGAATACGGTCGAGGTCGAAGCCCTTGACGTTCAGGACGTGGTTAAGGTCGATCTGCGAGTTCTGAGTACGATAAACCTTGGCGACGGCGTTCATCTTCTTGATGCGGCGTTCGAGCGCATCGAGTTCCGTGCTGCTCACAAGGTCCGTCTTGTTCAGCATGATAACGTCGGCGAAAGCGATCTGCTCCTGGACTTCGCGCGCGTCCCAGTGCAGCATGATGTGCTTGGCGTCCACGAGCGTGACGATGCCGTCGATAGTGGTTTTCGCCTGGACTTCGTCGTCCATGAAGAACGTCTGCGCGACCGGGCCGGGGTCAGCCATGCCGGTGGTTTCGATCAGGATGTAATCGAACTTATCGCGCCGCTTCATCAGGGTGCCGAGAATGCGGATGAGGTCGCCACGCACGGTGCAGCAGATGCACCCGTTGTTCATCTCGAAGATTTCTTCCTCGGCATTGATGACGAGGTCTTGATCCACACCAATCTCGCCGAACTCGTTCTCGATGACGGCGATCTTCTTGCCGTGATGTGCGGTCAGGATGTGGTTGAGGAGCGTGGTTTTGCCCGCCCCGAGGAAGCCAGTCAGCACGGTGACGGGCACGCGGTTTGTCGTCGCGGTTGTGGCCATGAGAAGTCGCCCCGTTTTGGTATGGTGGAGAAGTCCGGCGAGGTGATTGTATCCGATCCGCGAAGCAAGGGGAGCATGGTTGAAGCGTGCCCATTGCAAAATAAGTCCCCGGCAAGCCGGGGACTATATGAAGACATCGGCCAGATAGCCCCCGGCTTGCCGGGGGTTCTTCACACACGCCGATACGACCAACAGGTCACACGATGCCGTGGTGGCCGAGGTAGCGTTCGGCGTCGAGGGCGGCCATGCAGCCGGTGCCAGCGGCGGAGATGGCTTGTTTATAGTAGTCGTCGGCGACATCACCCGCCGCGAAGACGCCTTCCACGCTCGTGAAAGTGCGTGCAACGGTTGTCCATTTTACATAGCCCGACAGGTGCAGTTCCAATTGCCCGTCCAGGAAAGTCGTGTTCGGCGTGTGCCCGATCGCGCAGAACATGCCGGCCACTTCGAGTTCTTCGCTTGCCGCGCCGACGGTGCTTTTCAGCCGCACGCCGGTGACCTGCTTCTCATTGCCCAGCACTTCCTCGACCACGGTGTTCCACTTCACCTCGATCTTGGGGTTCGCCTTCGCGCGGTCGGCCATGATCTTGCTGGCTCGCATCGAGTCACGGCGCACGATCATGTAGATTTTGCTGCCGAACTTCGTGAGATACGTCGCTTCTTCGCAGGCCGAATCGCCAGCACCGACGACGGCGATGGGCTTGTTGCGGAACATCGGGAGGAAGCCATCGCACACGGCGCACGCCGAGACGCCCTTGTTCTTGTATTTGTCTTCGCTGGGCAATCCGAGGTAGTTCGCCCGCGCGCCGGTGGAGATGATGAGCGTGTGCGATTCGATGGTTTGTCCGTCGTGCGTGGTCACCGTGAACGGCCGTTTCTTGAGATCGACCTTCACCACGTCCTTCGATTCGACGCGGGTGCCGAAGTTCTTGGCTTGTTGGCGCATCAGGGCCATCAGTTCTGGGCCGTTGATGCCGTGCGTGGGCTGTTCTTTGTTGTCGGCGACCCAGTAAGGGAAATCCACATCGTCGGGCTTGAGGGCGGTTTTGAGGTACTGGCGGGTGTCGCCAGCGGGCCAAGACGGGAAGTTCTCGACTTCCGTGGTCAGAGCAAGTTGACCGAGCGGCATGGTGCCGTTCTGCTTGTTCTTGTTATCGTAGGGGTTACCTTGGAAGACGATGGGGTTGAGTTGCGCACGCGACGCATAGATGGCGGCGGTCCAGGCGGCCGGGCCAGAGCCGATGATGATGACGTTCTCGGGCATAGTTCACGGTGGTCGGTGGTTGTGGGGTGGTTGTTAGTTGGTTCCGGGTCTGCGATTCTTGAACAGGGAAGGTGTCGCCGTGCCGGATGGTGATGGTATTCTAGATGCACGCGGGGCGATGGCCGAATCGGCATTGCATTCGCGTTCCATCGGCTGTTCCCAGGTAAGGGGCATGTGCGCGAGTTATTGCACCCCGGCAAGCCGGGACTTTGCGTCAACAGCGACCGAACGCTCATAATTGTGTCTTTGTACGCCTAACGCCAGGGGTTGCGCGAAGCGCTGCACCCCTGGCTACCATCCGACGCCCATCCGGGCTAAAACCAGGCTCAATGAGCTTTGTCTTTGCAGCCTGAAGGGCGACCGACGAGTAGCCAGGGGTGAAGTGAAGCGCAGCGTAACGAAACCCCTGGCGGGCCTACCGTGAATATCCCAACACCAAACACCAAACACCAAACACTCACCACTCAAAACGATGCACGAACGGCTCACCCACTTCCGCGAAATCCTGCGCTACGTTCCCCGGTTCCGCGACCGGGTGTTCGTCATCGCCATTGATGGCGCGGTTGTCGAGGACGACAACTTCCCGAACTTGTTGCTCGATATCGCGCTCTTGCGAAGTCTGAGCATCCGTGTCGCGCTCGTCCACGGCGCTGCTCACCAGATTCGCCGTTACGCCGAACTCACGCGGGTGGTTCCCTCCGATCTCGACGGCACCGGCATCACCGATAAGGACACTCTCCAAGTCGCGCTCACAGCGGCTAACCGCGTCACACACGAAATCCTCGAAGGGCTTTCCGCCAACGATCTGCGAGCCGCGTGTCCCAATGCCGTCGTCGCGCACCCAGCCGGCATCCTCGGCGGCGTCGATCACCTCTTCACGGGCAAGGTCGAACGCATCGACACGGTCTTGCTGCAAACGCTCCTCGAACACGACATCATCCCCGTGGTGCCACCCGTGGGAATCGATGGCACGGGCAGTTCCTACCGGCTGAACTCCGACGCCGTGGCCGTGGAAGTGGCGAAGGCGTTGCGAGCCGTAAAACTCGTGTACCTGAACACGGAGGGCGGCGTTCGCGGGCCGGACGGTGTGGTCCGCCAACTCACCGTGCAAGAAGCCGAAGTGTACCTGAAGCGGCACAAGGGAGACCTTACCCCGGAAGCGATGACCAAACTCACGCACGCCGTGCGGGCCGGCAAGGAAGGCATCGAGCGGGTCCACATCATTGATGGCCGCGAACAGGAAGGCTTATTGGGGGAAGTCTTCTCGAATGAAGGCATCGGCACGCTGGTCTACGCGAATGAGTACCAGGCGATCCGCACGGCGCAAAAGAAAGATGTGCGTGCCGTCTTTGCGCTCACCCAGAAAGGCGCTCAAAACGACGAGTTGGTGAAACGCACGCGGGCCGAGTTGGAGAAGATCATCGGCGATTACTTCGTCTTCGAGGTGGACCGCAACGCGATTGCCTGCGCCGCTTTGCACGTTTACCACGAACAGAGCATGGCCGAGGTCGCATCGGTCTTCGTGGATGAACGCTATGAGAACCAGGGTATCGGCCGCAAGTTGATCCAGTACGCCGAGAACCTCGCCCGCTCGAAGGGGCTGGCCACGCTGTTCTGCCTCTCGACGCAAGCCGTGAACTACTTCGAGCAGAAAGCCGGCTTCAAGCAGGGCACACCCGACGACCTACCGCCAACTCGCCGCGAGAAGTACGAGCACAGCGGCCGACGGTCGAAGGTACTCACGAAGTCGCTCGTGCTGTGATGCTGTACTATCGCGATGCCGCAAGCGGCGAAATTCCCAACCCACCACGAGGATTCCCGATGACGCGATTTCTGTTCGTCGCCTTGCTTGGATGGACAAGTTCGACGGTCGCTACTGCGGCAGACCCCAAAAAGATGGAGTGGACCGTTGGCGATGTGAAGCGAGAAGCCTTGGTCTACATCCCCGAGAAGGCGGACAAGGAAGCGGCCCCGGTTGTCTTCGCGTTCCACGGGCACGGCGGGACGATGAAGTACGCCGCCACGAAGTTCGCCTACCACAAGCAGTGGCCGGAAGCGATTTGCGTTTACATGCAAGGATTGAACACGGTCTCAAAAACCGATCCCAAGGGGGAGAAACCCGGCTGGCAGAATATCGCAGGTAGCAACGAGGATCGCGATTTGAAGTTCTTCGACGATGTCATCAAAGCGACGCGACACGGGCGGAGTTTATCCGTCTGCAATGCCGTCTTGCCCTGCGGGAATGCGATGCGATTCCACCGCAAGGGGACCCAGAATGGATACGATCACGAGATTTGATCTCGATGCTCGGAACTCGCTGGGTAGCCGAGTTGCCGGTGATTCGCGGTATCCACTGGTCGGGTTTCTGGCGAGGCTTTCCGGGCGTCGCGGTTGCCAGCCCGACGACACTGGTGCGAAGTGGGAAACGGGCGTGGGCGGTCGCGCCAGTGCAGATGTTGACCATCAACGAGTTGCAGGACACGGGGGCCAACACGCTGGCGCATTCCTCACTTTTCGAGCGACTCCGCGTGTTGAACATCGAGCGATACTACGCCATCCGCGACGGCGCGGTTCTCCTTCGCATCCTGCTCCGCTCCCGACACGCGGTGGGTCTCCGGCGGCTCTCGTTTATCGACTCAAACCTGAATGAGGACGCCGTGACGGCGATCGTGAATAGCCCGCACCTGACCGGTCTGGAATGGCTGAACTCCGGTCGCAGCGAATTCCAGGATCAACACGCTGAGGTGCTGCTCAACTCGCCCACCTTCACGAACCTCCGCAGCGGTATCTTCCGCTCACCTCAACTGAGCGACGTGATGAAAAAACGGCTCAAAGAACGGTTCCCGACGGCGACAGTGTGAAAAGCCGCCACAGATGAGACAACTAATTGAACCACAGAGGCACCGAGAAAGGCAGAACACAGAAATTGCAGGGAACGAAAAGCAGCGGGCCTTTTCGGTTCTCTGTTCTCTGTCTTGCATGATGTCTTGGTGCCTCTGTGGTTCAAAATTCGCATCTCACTTCATCACGGCAAATCGACGGTCTTCAGGTCGAAGCCGGCATCGGTCTTGACGAGCAGGATGGCTCGGGTGTCGTCGAACTTGTCGAGTTGCACGACGCCTGTGAGCGCGACGATCTTCTCGTACTTCGGGCCGGTGATGCCCGTCTGCGCGGTGATCGCAGCGGCGGTGGCGAAGTCGGCCGTCGGAATCTTGATGACGCCGTACTTCGTGTTCGCCGACAGCAGATAATCCTTGCCGTCCTTGGTATACGCGATCATGTCGAGCGGTTGGTTACCGTTGCCGAGTTCGGCGATGGTCGTGCCCTTCACCTTGGCCCCGGCCTTCAATTCGCTCACGGGAATCTTCACGAGCGGGGTGCAGGTGTACGACGCCATGATGTTCTCTTCTTTGCCGATCTTGTACGGGGTGAACGTGCGGATCGGCGACTTGGTTTCGAGCTTACCGTGCGCTCCGTGGTAAATCTCGATGCCGCTGCCCTTGACGGCTTCCCCGAACGGGTACGGCACGGCCCACAGCGTGCTGGCGAACTCTTCGCTCGACAGCCCGGCGACGAACAATTTGCCACCCGTGAACGCCATGCTCGTGAACGATTGGGCCTTGCCCTTATCCTGGCCGGTGAGCGCGACCTTGGCGAACATCACATCCTTGAGGCTCCACGCCTCGGCGGTGCCATCGCGGCTCACCTTCACGATAGCCGGCGTGCCGGCCCCAGTCCCACGGGTCACGGCGAGGTACACGTTGCCGGACGCCGGGTTCACCTTCACATCGTTGATCTTGACGTCTTTCTCGGTGACGCCGAGGGCGGCCGCGACTTTGGCATCGATCTTCTCGACATTCACGGGCTTCTCACCGCCCGCTTTGGCGTCGCCGGTGTCGATGGCGAACACGGTGGTTGCGGACGAATCGCCAACGAAAAGCAGCCCCTTGGGGCCGAACGCCAGCGTGGTGGCGGACTTCAATTCCGGGGTGCCCTTCTCAAGTCCTTCGGCGGCACGGCCAAGGGACGAGGCGGCCAACACCGCGACAACGGCGAGCAGCTTGCTGTGCATCTGGAGTTCCTTAAACAGTGGCAGTTGAACCGGGACGGAGAGCGAGCAACCCCGGCAGTGGCATCTTCACGCGCCGTCCGTGGAGTGCAAGGGGTAAAGTGGAGTTTCCGGCCTCATCTCGCTTTCATCAAACCTCGGGCAACCGGGGCGAAATGACCGCGATCTTCATATAGCCCTGGTGCTCTGCTCAGGGTCTTCGTGGAAGTTCCGGGATGCAATGCACGCGGTCATGCCTCAGACTTCTACCCAGGGCAAATCCTTGACCGTAGGGAAGCGTTCGCGCATGCCCCAGATCACCTTGGGGTGGCTGAAACAATCTCGGGCATCAATCTCCGGGATGAGCGTGTCCCCAAGACCATTCTTGACGAAGAACGCATTGAACCCGTATCGGTTGACGCCCACGAGTCGATACCCTTTGCGCTTGCCAAGTTTCACGAACGCGCCAAGCGACGCACCCGCGAAGTTCGGCATGCCATTCGTTTTGGGGTAAGCCGCCGCGGAGAAGTCGTCGGCATATGGGACGGTCCAACACCGTTCGGGGCCGAGGATGTCCGAATATTCCACAATCACGACCCGAGGCGTAACGGCTTCGATGGCGTCCCAAATCCAGTAATCGACGCCGTCCAGGTCGAGGGAAAGCAGGTCGATCTCGCCCACGAACCCATTGGCCGTGAGCAGTTCATTGACGCCCTGACGGGTGACCCACGAGAGGGCAAATCGGGGCGGAAAAATGTTGGTGTGTGGGGATTGCGCGTAGAACTTCTGCCCCTGGTCGATGCGGACCTTGCTGCCGTCCACGAGTAACCCGTGCCAGCCGTGGTTGAGGATCAGGTTAGCGCTGTTGCACTCGATCCCGTCGCCCGCGCAAATCTCCGCGCATAGTTTCTTCGACACGCCGAGAACGGAGAAGAGAAACAGCAAAATCCCGTCCTCGTCGGTTTGGGAGTAACACTTGAAGCCCGTGTCGTTGACGCGGGGCAGCGGGTGCCTGTCTTCAACGAGGCGTCGGTAGGCGAGTTGCAGTTGAATCTGTGTCGCGGCGTCGGGGGGCGGCGGAAGGTGGCGGATTGCGTCGAGTGTTGGTTCGGTGAGGAAGCCCCGGATTCGGCTGGCGAATCGCTTGACGAAAGCTCGCACGCAATGCTCCTGAACCAGTGGGCCAGCCAGAAGTAGAACCCCCGGCTCGCCCAGGGCTACATGAGTGAAATCATAACATATTGACCCGGCACCACACATAGCCCCGGCTTGCCGGGGTTACTTCTTCACCTGGAGTCGCGGATGGCACGTTCACTATCGGGGCAAGTCGCACTGGTCACGGGGGCGTCGAGCGGGATTGGTTGGGAGTTGGCCCGGCAACTCGCAACGGCGGGGTGCAAGGTCGGAATCGTGGCCCGGCGGGAAGAACCGCTCCGCGCCTTGCAAGCGTTGATAACGGCAGCGGGCGGCGCGGCGACCGTGGCTGTCGCCGATGTGGGTCAGCGCGAGCAAGTGGAGGCGGCTTTTAGCACGGTGCGGGCGGCGTTCGGCCCCGTCGATTTGGTCGTGGCGAACGCCGGCATCGGCAAGGCCACCTACCTGAACCCCGTGAACATGGCCGACATCGAGAACACCTTTCGCATCAACCTGATGGGCGTTATCTACACACTGTCGGCGGCGCTGCCTGAAATGCTCGCCCGGAGGTCGGGCCAGTTGGTCGCGGTGTCGAGCCTGGCGGCTTATCGCGGGCTTCCCGGCGAGTCGGCGTACTGTGCGAGCAAGGCCGCGGTGAACAGCTACATGGATGGCCTCCGCATCCACCTGCGTGGCACCGGCGTGCAAGCCAACACGATCTGCCCAGGGTTTGTGAAGACGCCCATGATCGTGGCGAACACCTTCCACATGCCCGGTCTGATGGACGCAGAAACCGCCGCTTACCGGATGATTCGCGCCATCAGGGCCGGCACGAAGGTGTACAGCTTCCCCTGGCGGCTTCACATGATGGTGAAACTCAGCCGCCTGCTCCCCGACCGCCTCATGAACTGGCTCATGGGCGACAGCTTGGCCCAGATGGAGAAGGCGAAAGGAGCATGAAGAGAGGAAAGATTCACTTTAGAGTTCGCGGAACACGCAGAGAGAAACCGAGGATCGAGAGAAGCAGAGGGGTTCTGGCATTTACTCTCGTTATCTCGAGACTTTAGCAGCAGGAGTGCGTGGATTGAGGCTTCCCAGGGTCGCCGCTTCGGCGCACTCCATCGTCATCAAGTTGCGCGGATCGCAGCCCATCGTAGCTAATTTCGGGCGGCAGGAAGAAATTAGGCGACCCGCACGGTGGCGTTTCGTGATGACCCACTCCTCAGCGGCAATTCACCTCACTCCTGCTGCTAAAGTCTCTTTATGGTTTTCATTTTTGTGTACTCTTGTGCCTTTTTGTGGCCAACTGTCTTCTGTATTAAATCTGCGTTCGTCCGCGGCTAAAACACTTCACTTCCGCCACGACCCACCCGGAAGAAATCGCGGAGAAACCTTGCCGATTGCGCCGGCTAACCCTAATCTAGGTTTTTCTTGAACCCGAGTCCGGTTGTGCCGAGAGCGGGTAGGTTGATCCAAGCGAGGAGTTCAACGTGGCCGGCCAGACCGAACGCATCCGCATCCGGATGGAAGGGTACGACCACGAGGTTCTCGACCGGACGGCGACCGAAATCGTCGCCACGGCGAAAGACACCGGAGCCGATGTCCACGGGCCAATCCCGTTGCCCACGAGAATTGAACGCTACACCGTGTTGCGTTCCCCGCACATCGACCGCAAGAGCCGGGAGCAATTCGAGATTCGCACCCACAAACGACTCATCGATATCCTGAAGCCGACCCAGAAAACTATCGAAGCGCTCAACAAAGGTCTGAGCCTGCCGCCCGGTGTAGACATCAAGATTCGGGTCATCAGTGGCACCTGAGCCGCGACGTGAAGATGTGAAGTGGAAAAATCGTACCGGGAGTGTTGACGATACGCGGCCAGACAATACATTACTAAGCTACCGCCCGCCGCACGGTTCCAAGAAGGAATCACATCCGGCGGGCGGTTTTACGCGACAAGAAAGTACGACCTTACTTCACCGCCGGCATTCATCTCACTTCCCGCGATAAGCGAGAAACAAGACCGAAGCCAATTGAGCGGTAACGCTGGGCAACCCGGCGTTGGTAAGATCAGGAGCGGACGAAGCATGCCCGACACTACACCGACCGGCACGCCCACCGCGGGCAGCGATACAGCATTGAACGGCGAATCGAAATCGCCGGCCCAACTTGCTCACGAAGCGGCAGCCGAGGCGGAAGCTGCGGCAGCGAGTGCTTCACTTCCCCGCGTGCGGTTCGTGACAGACAAAATCACGCTCGCGGTCGTGGACAAAACTGGGGCGGACAAGGGCAGTGTCGAGATCGATCCTGCGGTATTCGGTGGCAAGATCAGTCGGCAGTTGATGCACGATGTGGTGTTGATGTACCTCGCCAACCAGCGAGCGGGCACGCACCATACGCTGCGTCGTGGTCAGGTCGCCGGGAGTACGAAGAAGTTGTTCCGACAAAAGGGCACTGGCAACGCTCGGGTCGGCACGAAACGTACCAACAAACGCCGTGGTGGTGGCACCGCGAAAGGGCCGAAGCCCCGCGACTACGAATACCACCTGCCGAAGAAAGCCGTCCGCGCCGCGACCCGCATGGCGATCCTATCGAAGTTGATCGACAAGCAGGTTGTGATCCTCGACGAGTTGACGCTGACCACCCCGAAGACCAAGGAAATCGTTGAGGTTTTGAAAGCCATCAAGATTGGCAAGAAAACCACCGAAGCCGGCGATAAAGATGTGAGCCTCGCGGACACGACGGTACTCATCGGGACAGCTGGGCTGGATGCAAACGTCTTCCGGTCGGCTCGCAACATTGAAGGCGTGAAGGTGCTGCCCGCCGCCGAGTTCAACTGCTACACCGTGTTGAAGCAGAAGCGGTTAGTTCTCACTCGCGCGGCCCTTGAGGCTCTGCTCAACCCCGAAGCCGCCCGTGCGGCAGTTGCTCCGGCGACCCCCGTGACACCCGAACCCGAGTTCGCTCGGCGCGGTCGGGCCGGTGAGTTCCAGGAACGCAAGAAGCCCAAAGCCGCGAAAGCCAAAGCGAAGTAGTCGGCGAGATGCGGAATGGTGGCGACACGGACTTCAGCAGAATAGCAAAATAGGCGAACCCGAAGCGTTAGTGCTGATGGGGTGGAGGAGAGATGGCGACTTCACGACCGCATCCGAAAAAGTACGTTCGCAGGCTCGAGCGCCGCAAGCCGTGCGTCCACGGCGACCCAGGTCTTGAGTTGCGCCCGCACCAAGTGATTCTCCGTCCGCTCGTCACCGAGAAGGGGACTCACCAAAGCACGCGCTACAATGCGTACACCTTCAAGGTGAACCCGATCGCCACCAAGACGCAGATCAAGACCGCGGTTGAAGAGTTATTCGATGTCCGCGTTGAAGGCGTCCGCACTCAGAATTACCACGGCAAGAAGCGTCGATTCCGCCAAAGCATCGGGCAACTGACCCGGTGGAAAAAGGCCATCGTGACGCTTAACGGCGACGATAAGATCGAGTTCTATTGATTGTGAGCCGTCGGCTGTCAGCTTTCAGCTTTCAGCCAAAAGGCCCTGGCCTTCCAGTTGGCTTGGTGATCGTTCATGGCCAAGGTGTCGGATGTCGATGCCTGGCTGATAGCTGACCGCCGATAGCTGAGAGCTTTGAAATGGGTATCAAGCAATATAAACCGACTTCCGCAGGTCGCCGAGCGGGCATGGTGTCCGATTTCGCGGACTGTACCCACCCGCGCAAGAACCGGCCCGAGAAGTCCCTGCTCAAGCCGAAGCCCAAGAAGGGTGGCCGCAACAACCAGGGCATCACCTGCGTGCGGTTCCGGGGTGGCGGCCACAAGCAGCGCTATCGCCAGATCGACTTCAAAAGGAAACGTGACGGTGTCGAAGCCACGGTCATTCAGGTCGAGTACGACCCGAACCGCAGCGCTCGCATCGCCCTCATCGAATACCCGAAGGACGAGACGCACGCCTTCTCCCGAACGTATATCCTTGCCCCAGACGGCCTCAAAGCCGGCGACAAGGTGATCTCGGGCGACACCGACGCCGTCGAGCCGAAGCCCGGTAACTGCATGCCGCTGTGGAAAGTGCCCAGTGGCGCGACGGTTCACAACATCGAACTGGTGCCCGGCAAAGGTGGCCAGATTTGTCGCTCGGCCGGTTGCAGCGCCGTTCTCGGTGCCCGTGAGAAGGAGTGGGCACAGCTCACCCTTCCAAGCGGTGAAGTTCGTCGTGTGTCGAGCAAATGCCGGGCAACCATCGGCAGCGTCTCGAACTCCGAACACATGAATATCAGCATAGGCAAAGCCGGCCGCATGCGCTGGAAGGGTCGCAAGCCTCACAACCGCGGCACCTCAATGAACCCAACCGACCACCCGTTGGGTGGTGGAGAAGGGCGCAGCAAGGGCGGTCGCAACCCGGTCTCCCCCACGGGTGTCCCGGCCAAGGGTGGCAAGACCCGCAAGAAGAACAAGCCGGGGAACAAGGCCATCGTCCGCCGTCGGCCAGCCGGTCGGTTCCAGAACACCGCGTGATTTTCTGTATCCGCCTTTGGCAGCGAGACGTTCGCGGAAGATTCGACCAGGTGATTCGAGAAAATCAATCTGGTCATCGGACCAACCGGCTCATAATGTAATCTTCCCGGTACGAATCGCACCGGATTTTTGCTTTATGCTGTCGAGTCGCGGAAGTTGCGAAGAGACCTGGACCGAAGACCTGAAGACTCGGGACGAAACGAATGAGCCGTTCGCGTAAAAAAGGTCCGTATGTCGATGAACGGCTTGCCGCCAAGGTCGGCAAGGTCGGCTCCAAGGAACCGATCAAGACTTGGGCACGGGATTGTACAATCATCCCTGAATTCATCGGCGCGACGTTCCTCGTTCACAACGGTCGGGCCTTCATGAAGGTGTACGTGACGGAAGAAATGGTCGGGCATAAACTCGGCGAATTCTCCCCGACGCGAACGTTCAAAGGCCACTCTGGCGGCAAGAAGGCGGCACCCGCACCGGCAGGGAAGTGATTTGTTGGGAGTGTTAGTTGTGAGGTTTGTTGATGTGCCCTGCGGGGAGAACACAAAGACGAAGCTGAGCAACTCACCACCCACAACTAACAGATAAGAACCATGCGATACACAGCAAAACATCGTTTCGCGGATGTCGGTGCCCGGAAGATCCGGCAGTTCGCAACGCTCATCCGCGGCAAGAACGTGGACGACGCCCTGCAACTGCTGCGATTCTACCACAACCGCGGGGCCAAGTTGCTGATGGCCGTGGTTCAAAGCGCCTACGGCAATGCGAACGACCAGGAACATCCTGACCCGGATGGTCTGATCGTGAGCGAGTGCCGCGTCGACGGCGCTCCGATGTTCAAACGGATTCAGCCCCGCGCCCGCGGCACAGCGTTCCAGATCAAGCGCCGGATGGCCCACATTATTGTGGCCCTCTCGGACCCGATGGATGATATCGAACTGCCGGACTTTGACGATCCGCGAATGAGTGAGGGGTTCCCGGCTTTGGTGACACCCATCGCACCAGTGCCGGGCGAAACGCCTGCTGTGCCGCCCGCGCTCACAACGGGCGAGACGCCCGCTCCGGCGGCCGCACCTGCAACACTGGCATCGGCTGGCTCGTAAAACGTCGTTGGAGCATCGGCACGGGGGCCGGCCGAAGCCGGTCCCCGAGTTGTTTTGATGGATGGTTGGCGGCATTCAATACCGAACGCGACGGGGTTCCCTATGGGTCAGAAAGTTCGGCCAACTGGCTTTCGCACGGGGATCATGCGTCCGTGGCGTAGCACTTGGTACGCAACGAAGAACGATTTCGCGGAACTGCTGCTGGAAGACTTCCACATCCGCGCGTTCATTCAGAAGTTTCTGACGAGCAAGCGGGATCGCCGCGAACAACGGCCTGGGATCGCAGACATTCGCATCGAGCGAACACGCGAACGAGTGACGGTTGTCGTCATGTCCAGTCGCGTCGGAGCGATCATCGGGAAGAAGGGCGAGAAGATCGATAAGATGACCAAGGCGCTTGAGAAGTTGACTCACCGACACATTGAGGTGAAAACCGTCGAAGTGACCCGGCCGGAGATCGACGCTCAACTGATCGCCGAGGACATCGCGGAGCAACTGGAGAAACGAGCCAGTTTCCGCCGGACGATGAAGCAAGCCATGCAACGGGCGACCGAAGGCGGCGCGAAGGGCGTAAAGCTCCAACTCGCAGGTCGTCTGGGTGGAGCGGAAATGGCCCGCTGCGAGAAGGGAATGGAAGGGTCCATCCCACTCTCGACGCTTCGCTGCAAGATCGAATACGGGTTCACTGAGGCTCACACGCCCCAGGGGAACATTGGAATTAAAGTCTGGGTTAACCAGGGCGACTATCTGACAGGGGACATCGCCGATGCCACAGATGCCCAAGCGGGTCA
>Ga0105046_10004904_pt1 | contig 21247 bp, 17 predicted proteins | sample MAT03_FD_78385 | JGI IMG/M metagenome (GOLD analysis project Ga0105046, IMG submission 78385) | Freshwater microbial communities from Lake Fryxell liftoff mats and glacier meltwater in Antarctica - MAT-03 (megahit assembly) | ecosystem: Environmental > Aquatic > Freshwater > Ice > Liftoff...
AATCACGTTCTCGCCAAAGACAGTGGAGTTTTCGTAGTATCCACCAACAAAGATGTTGTTGTTTCTGTCTGTGGCAACAGAAAACGCAAAGTCTTCGTTGATGCCACCAAACTTCTTTGTCCACGTAAACCCACCAACGGCGTCGAGCTTTGCGAGGAAGATATCTGTGAAGAGGTTGCCGTTCGAATTCGTGGGAGGAGAATTGTCGACGTACGACATTGCGCCGGCAAATGCACCCGTGATCACAAGGTTGTCCTTACGATCCATGGCACAGGCAATGCCACGATCGATGCCAGGCGTTCCCATGCGGTGCCACCATTTGATTACACCAGTGTTATCGTAGGACACCACAAAGAAGTCTGCCTTGTTGTTAAAACTCTCAACGATTCTGGCATCGAATAGGACAGCGCTTTCGAAGGTTCCGACAACGTTAATGCGCGAGCCGTCTTTGTTAATGCAGAGTCCGGTTGCACGATCATTCTCGATGCCACCGATCTTCTTCACCCACTGTACAGCGCCTGAAGAATTCAGTTTACACAAGAACATATCGGCCTTACCGTCGGCCGTGATCTTCATTTTGTCGAACTCTGCCGTACGACCGAACGAGCCTGCCAGATAGACATTCCCCGTAGAGTCTGCGGCCACGTACGGACTCGTCTCGTCAAAGTTTGTAGAACCAAATACTTTGGCCCATAAAAAAGCACCCATGCGATCAAACTTCGCCACGAAAATGTCGACGCTCGCAAGGTTGATCGTTTCCAGCGTTGTATCTCCGATCAACATCTGATCGGAAAACGCGCCGCAAACATAGACATTGCCCTTATTATCTAAGGAAATGCTGTTACACTCGTCTACATCCAATCCACCGAAGGTGTTTGCAATCATCACGCCACCATTCGCGGCGAATCGCGTCATGAACACATCGTAGTTGCCGTAGGCTTGGATTTTCTCTTTGTCGAACGAGATGGAATCCGAATAGGTACCTGCTACACGAACTTCGCCATTTGGTGCAACGGCGATCGACGTGGCGTCGTCCAGATTAGGGCCAAGGCCCAATTGAACCCAATCCACTGCTGGTTGCGCCAGCATTGGTAGGGCGGCAAGGCTCACGAACAATACAAGGAAGAGACGTCTCATTACAACTCCGAAGAATAAAGAGAAATGTCATTCTTGTAATCCGCGGCCAACTTTTACGATACGTCCATCGCTGCGCAGTTCTGCAACTGTGGCATCAAGAATACCGTTGATAAAGGTGCCGCTCTTATCTGTAGAATAGCGCTTGGCCAATTCAATCACTTCGTTGATGGTGACCTTCACGGGAATGTCTTGGCATGTAACGAGTTCGGCGATGGCCATGTGCATAAGGATTCGGTCTAAGAGTGCAATGCGTTCGAGATCCCAATTCACGGCGTGTTTTTCGATCAGCACCTGATTTTTCTCGAGCATGGAACGAACGGACTGCAACAGATGCACGGCATAGTCTTCGTCTTCTTTCGACCACTGGATTGGAATATCTGCATCCAACTCCATCACTTCTTCTGGACGAAGAATTCGCGTACCCTCGCCTGCCGTTTCTGTGGCTTCGAAGGTGAACTGACGAAAGAATATATGAGGGAAGATAATTCCCCATTCTTCCGGTGTTTCGAAACATGCTGCAAGGATCTGCAGCACCTTTTCGCGTGCCATGTGTCGAGTACCACGAACGGATCGCGTCTTACTCGTTGGGAACTTGTCGTCTGGTCGTTCTAGTGCCATACGCTTATACACCGCGGATCGTTGGCGATCCGTTGTAGCCGCCGTGAACGTGACGCACTTTGTGAATGCGTTCTTCTGCAATTGCATTCGATGCTTCAACGGGTAGAATGTTACGCTCTTTGGCCGTCACGAGAATATTCATGGTGATGTCGAAGACGCCTTGCGCTTGACGCATTACTCTCTCGCGATCGTATCCTTCGACTTCCGACGCCACGTTCATCAGACCACCCGAGTTCACGACGTAGTCCGGACCGTACACGATGCCTCGCTCCTTGAGCATGGTTCCGTGCTTGCGCTCCTCTTTGAGTTGATTGTTTGCGCCACCACAGACGATCGAACACGAAAGATGTGGAATCGTGTCGTCGTTCAAAATGGCACCAAGTGCATTGGGCGAGAAAATGTCGCACTCTGTTGTAAACACTTCCTCTGGCTTGATAACGGTTGCTCCCGTTTGTGCCGCAAGATCTTGTGCCTTCTCATTGAAGATATCAGTCACAAAAACCTTCGCGCCTTCCTTGGTAAGCGAGTGCACGAGGTGCGAGGCCACATTCCCTGCGCCTTGCACAACGATACGCTTGCCATTGAGCGAGTCGGTACCCCAAGCGAAACGGGCGCAAGCTTTCATGCCTGAGTACACGCCAAACGCTGTTACCGGACTTGGATCTCCGGAGCCGCCTACGCCACCAACGCCCGTAACATACTTGGTCTCCATGCGAATCCACTCCATGTCTCGAACACTGGTGTTCACGTCTTCGGCAGTGATATACCTGCCGCGAAGCGAGTCCACCATGCGACCGTATGCGCGGAAGAGTGCCTCGTTCTTCATTGTCTTCGCATCGCCAATGATCACGGCCTTGCCGCCTCCCAAATTCACTCCGCTCACTGCTGCCTTATACGTCATCCCGCGAGAGAGACGGAGCGCATCGGTGAGTGCTTCTTCGTCGTTTGCATAATTCCAAAAACGTGTGCCGCCCAGGGCGGGTCCGAGTGAAGTGTCGTGGATGGCAATAATGGCGCGTAAGCCGGTGATCTTGTCTGAGCACATAACCACTTGTTCGTGGCCAAGGTCTTGGAGGGTGTCAAAGATTTGCATTCATTCCTCGTGTTAAGCACGGCGTGCGGGATTCATGAACGCGCAAAATACGGGAAAGCGAAGAAGGGCGAGGGGCAAAAAAAAAGGGCCGCCAAATGGCGACCCTTTAGGATTTGATCTTGGTTATTGCCTGATCAATAGCGATCGCGATTGTTGAAGCGCGGACGCTCATCGCGTGGACGAGCCTCGTTCGCTACCAATGGGCGTCCGCCCAAGTTGCGACCGTTCATTGACTCGATAGCGTTATTCGCTGCGTCGGTGTCGGGCATTTCTACAAAGCCGAAACCACGGCTACGGCCTGTGAACTTGTCTTTCACGACCGAAGCATTTGAAACTGCACCAAACTCTTCGAATGATTGGCGCAATTCAGCGTCGCCCATCGAATACGGAAGGTTGCCAACATAGATATTCATACAAACCTCAATACGGACCAAATTCAGTTCCGTGCCATGAAGAACCAGTGAATTTATCTCGACTCGGCACGATCCCCACGATGGTCCGCCCCCGTGGGATAAACAAAGATACGCGCAATTGCGACCCATGCAACATTTATTTGCATTAAGGTTTATTCATGAAATTCAAGGACTTATTGAGTTATACACAGAAGACGAGGGGTCACCTAGCGCTCTCAACCCTACGTGCCACCTCTGCCCAGTTCACCACATTCCACCAAGCCGCAATGTAGTCTGCCCGCTTGTTCTGGTACTTGAGGTAGTAGGCATGCTCCCAAACGTCGATCCCGAGCACCGGCGTACTTCCCCACGACGAGAGCTTATGCTGGTTCTCGGCCTGCAGGATGATGAGAGAACCGTCGGACGGACGGAAGTGCACCAACCCCCATCCACTGCCTTCTACGGCCGCGGCGGCAGCATTAAGCTGCTTTTTGAAAGCGTCGAACGAGCCGAAGCTCCGCACGATCAGGTCCATCAGCGCGCCCGAAGGCTCTCCCCCGCCACCCTTACCGGATGGTGCCATCACCGTCCAGAACATGGAGTGCAGGAAATGACCTCCACCGTGAAAGGCTGCTTGTTTGGACCAATGTTGAACGAGGGCAAAGTCGCCCGAAGCACGTGCCTTGGCCAATTCGTCTTCGGCCTTGTTCAGTCCGGCAACGTAGGCGGCATGGTGCTTGTCGTGATGTAGTTGCATGGTTTGCGCATCGATATGCGGCTCGAGCGCGTCGTAGGCATACGGAAGAGGCGGGAGTTCGTGCTTTGTGGGCGTGCCTGACGGGACGAGTGGTGTGGCCGCAAGGGATGCTGCGGATGGGAGGGCGGCAAGGCCCAGGGCGCCTACTGCAGTTGCTTTGATGAAGTCGCGACGGTCAGACATAGCGTGTTCCCTTGTTGTGAAGTCCTCAACAATAGGCAACTCTCTTCGAAATTCACCCTTCGGCTGCGTCGGCGTGAAGGAATCGCTCTGCCTCTAACACATCTTCCAGGCTTCCGATGAAACATGGAACGCGCTGGTGGAGCGCCGTGGGCACGAGATCGAGAATGCGCCTGTATCCGTCGGTGGCGCGGCCGCCCGCTTGCTCGACAAGGAACGACATGGGGTTCACTTCGTAGACGAGCCGGAGTTTGCCGTTGGGCGACGAGGTGTCTCGCGGATACATGAAGATGCCGCCATAGTGCAACGTCCGATGGATGTCTGCCACCATCGTGCCCACGTATCGAAGCGAAAACGGACGGAGTCCATCGTCGGACGGACTAAGCAAGTGTCGTACATAGTTGCGAAGTCCTTCATCCCACTTGTACGAATTACCGCTGTTGATAGAATAGATCTTCCCTCGACGTGGGATCTTGATCTTCTCGTAGGTGAGCAGAAACTCTCCGATGGTAGGGTCGAAGGTGAAAATATCTACGCCGTTCCCACTCGAATACACCAACTGCGTGCTGCTCCCATACATCGCATACCCAGCCGCAACCTGCTTAAAGCCCGGTTGCAACACGTCTGCCAACGATCCCGGTGCCGACGACGTTGGATCGAGGCGCTGATAGATGGAAAAGATCGTTCCGATCGACACGTTCACGTCGATGTTCGACGATCCGTCCAGCGGGTCAAACACCAACACATACTTTCCGTTGTGATATGGCGCGGTAATCGGGATCAGATCTTCGTTTTCTTCTGAGGCCATCACACAGAGATGCCCTCCGTGGTCCATGGCTCGAATGATCATTTCGTTGGCATGGATGTCGAGTCGCTTCACCAGCTCCCCGTGCACGTTCACATCCTCCGTCACCCCAAGCACATCGTTCAGGCCCGACCTGCGCACATCCCGAGCAACAATGCGGATGGCAAGCGTGAGGTCTCGAAGAAGTCTCGAGAATTCACCGGTTGCAGAAGGGTGCAACGCACCCTCCTCCGTGATGTGGCGCTCGATGGTAACGAGTTTGGTGGTGTTCAGAAAGGGCATGGTGCTGTTGGATTACTTTTTAGTGGCGTCGAGGTGAACCGAGAGGACCGGACATGGGGCTTTTCGAAGCACTCGTTCTGTGGTGCTGCCAAACAAGAAGTGCTCGAGACCGCTCCGGCCGTGGGTTCCAATGGCAATAATGGAGATGTTGTTCTCCTTGGCATAGTTGCAGATCTCGTCGGAAGCTCGACCACGCACGACCGTTGTTACAGCCCTAAACCCTTCCGCCTCTAACACACCTGCCAACACAAGAAGCTCCTTCTGGGCATTGTCGTAGAGCTCTTGTTCGATATCTGCAAATCCAACTTGGGCATAGCTCCAATCTGCCGGGTATACCACTGGTTCCACGATATGGAGTAAATGCAACGTTGCCGTGGTGTTGCGTGCGATCTCCTTTGCGTACTGCAAGGCTTGACCGGCATTTTCAGAAAAATCCGTCGGCACGAGTAGAGAGGAAACAGCGAACATGGGATTTTCAGGTAGTTTGTGAACGTATAACGCAACATACCAAAAGCAATGAAAAGCCTGTTCACATCCTTTGCCCTTATGGGCATGGTAGCCGTATACGCTCTCGCTGGGACGTCAGATGGTTGGTACTCTCTGATGAAAAACAACGAGACCGAGGCCATTCGGCAGTTTAAAGCGGCACTTGTTGCCGACCCTGCAGATGGCAGAGCGTATCTGGGACTTACCTACGCCTACATGATTCACTCACAGGACACGCTGTCTTGGCGCTCATTTCAAAGTGCGCTTCGATCGATGTCTGACCAAACTCCCTACGTGTATGCGTCTGTGCTCACACAGCGTGTGCTTTCGCAGGCTGGCGCGCGCAATTCGGGAGTGCGCGACATGTATGTACATGCCGTTGAACATCCAGACTCGACAGGCATTCTGCGCGCCATGGCGTACGAGCAGCTTGGGTCGATCGACGAACTCTTTGCAGACCTCGAAGGTGCACGCATGTGGCGCGAGAAAATCGGAGCACTCCAAGAGTGGCGTCTAATCGGTCCGTTCGACAACATCTCCGGTTCCGGTCATGAACGCGTCTTCCCACCAGAAACAGAAGACGATCCAACAGCAGAGTACAGCGGAGAAAGTGGTGCGCGCGTTCGTTGGATGGAACCCGGCGTTATTCGCAACGATGGTTGGGTAGACTTTGCTCGATACTTCCCGTCGCTCCGTGGAACGTTCTATAGTGTGACGTATGCTTTTGCCGACGCCGACAAGCGCGTTCAATGTCGCATTGGCACGTCGGGCTCGTTCAAGCTGTTCTTGAACGGTCGGGTTGTTCACGAGAGTATCGATGAACACAACAATGATCTCGACACCTATGTGACCGACGTCACCCTGTCGAAAGGTTGGAATCGCATTCTCGTGAAGTGCGGCAATTCCGAACTGTCGCGCTGCAACTTCTTACTCCGCATCACCACTCCAGACGGACTTGCCGTGCATGGCCTTCAGTTCTCAACCCAACCGCAAATCACGGGGAGCGCAGATCCACAACCCAAGCAACGTCCGAATCCTCATACCGATTTCTTTCGAGCTCAAATCGCAGCATATCCGGACCGGTTTGAGAATCACTTCCTCCTTGCAGAATCGCACCTTCGTAACGACGAAACCACACAAGCAGAACTGGTCCTGCGCGAGGTCCTCAAGCAATACCCAGACTGTATAGCGGCTCTCATGCTGATGATGGAGGCATACCGGCGCGGCGACAAGAACGACGAATACCTTACCACCATAGAACACCTCTCTTCGCTCCGACCCGATGTACCCGTGTCGCTCTTCTATAAGTTCTCACGGGCCATGCAGAATGAACAGATCGACGAAGCAACAGCCATTCTTCCGCGGATCGAATCTGCGCTCCCATTAAGCAATGAGTTCTTCGACGCGTCGCTGCAAGTGGCACGTCAGCGCAACGACATTCAGCGTATCAACGAACTCACAGCGCGCGCCTTTGAGATCCACCCGGGCAACTACTCCTATGCTGTAGCCGTGGCAGGTCAAGCACTCCAAACAGAAGGACGTCACGAACTCGCTCTCTCTATTCTTCGCAAGCACCTTTCTGTAGCGTATACAGAGAATGGACTCATCACAATCTCGAATGTGCATCGAGACATGGGTGATATGAATGCGTGGGAAGAAGACTACAAACGACTCTTTGCTATCGGTTCCCCGGCACCGGGCTATCTCGTAACGCGTGCCGACGTCTATGCATCGCGACGTGAATACGATAAGGCGCTTGGCGAAATGCGAAGGGCACTCGACCTTGCTCCCGGCGTTTCTTCTATCTGGTTCCGTACCGGTGTGTTAGAACGTACGCTCTACAACAAGGAAGGTGCGATCACCTCGTTCCGTCGAGCTCTCTCCTGCGACCCCTCTAACTTCGAAGCACGAGATGCATTGCGCGAACTCTTAGGACAGCCATCGCCGTTCACATTGATGGCGCAAACGGACGTCGACTCGATCATTGCAGGATCTCCAACTGCCGAAGATTATCCCGATGCAACAGCCATCTACCTAACCGACGATGTTCGTCGCGTTGTGTACGATGGCAGTAGAAGCGAAGTCTTGCACGAGACCATCATTCGCATCCTGACAACAGAAGGCATTGATGCCTTCAAAGAATATCAATTGCCCTATGATGCAGATGGCGGATTCACGATCGAGAAGGCTGTAGTACGGAAGCAAGGCGGCAAGGAAATCCCTGCCGATAGGAATGGTTCCTTGATCGTGTTCAAGAACCTCGAGCCGGGCGACTTCATGTACTTGCGCGTTCGTGTGCGAGAAGCGCGGCGCGGTAGACTTGCACCGTACTTCTGGGATGCCTTCGAGTTCAATGGTTACTATCCGCAACTCCATACGCGCTACTCCCTGCTCGTTCCCGCAGATAATACGTTCCAGTGGCAAAGCACGAATTGGAATGCAACGCCTCGCACATCAACGAATGCCTTTGGCAAACTGTATGAATGGTCGTCGAAAAACGAAGTGGCTATCGACTTCGAAGAGGCAATGCCAAGCTATTCGGAGGTAGGAAAAACCGTTCAAGTGTCGAGCATGTCTAAGTGGTCCGACCTCGTGGATTGGTACTACGATGTGGCCCGCACAAAGACCCGCACCTCCTACGAGATCAAAGAGATTGTGGACCAGATCTTGCCCTCCACCATCACCGACGAGGCGAAGATTATCGAGGCCGTGTACAAGTACATCACCACCGACATTCGATACAGCAACGTCTCCTTCCGTCAAAGCGGTACCATACCGCAGAAGGCGCGCACAACCTTAGTGACGCGAATCGGCGATTGTAAAGACGTTGCGACGCTTTGCATTGCCATGCTTGCCGAACGTGGCATCACGGCATATCACGTGCTTGTAGAAACCAATACCTCGCTCTTGCGAAAAACCCCTCTTCCGAGCATTCCCTTCGACCATGCCATTGTCTGCGTCGAAACCGAGCGCGGCAGACTCTTCCTCGATCTTACGGCGGCAAACGTACCCATCGGTTCGGTGCCGTTCGGAGATATCGATGCATTCTGCTTACTCATCAAACCAGGCGAGAACATGCCCTTCCGCCTCGACAGATCTTTCTTTACTCCGAACAACTCGCGAGTGAACACCAGTATCGTGATGCAGACGGACAATTCCGCCTTGGTCTCGCGCTCGTTCACGCATACGGGCGCTCGTACGCAACTGTATCGAACGGCGTGGATTGGCAAAACGCGCAAGGAAAAGGAAAAGCAGATCACGGAGCTGCTGTCGGGAGACTATCCAGATGTGGAGCTCAGGGATTTTGAGATCAAGGACCTCGACACCCTGTCGTCGTCGATTACCTATTCCATGTCGTTCCACGTTCCGCAATTCGCAACAGAGGCTGGAGCCTTCAAGTTCTTCAAGATTCCGTGGTACGATGAATTCAGTCCAGATGCCGCGCTCGCGTATGCAACACGCATCTATCCTATCGAAACAACGATGTCGCACGATACTGTGATTGAGAATGTTGCAATCACTATTCCCGATGGGTACGAACCGTCGTCGATTGTGCGCTCATTGAAGCGTGTGAATCCGGCAGCAGAGTATTCGTTCTCAACGAACGTTCAGCGCAACGCGATGAGTATCGAGCGACACTCAGTATTCAAGCGCAGCATAATTGAGCCGAAGGAGTATCTCGACTACAAGCTGTTTTACAACGACGTCGTAAAGGAAGATCGCCGGTACATGCTGTTGATGCCGAAAGGAACCATCGTACGATCGCCCAAGAAAAAGTAGCATGCCGCAGTTCCCACGTCGAGTTGTTTGTCTCACAGAAGAAACCACAGAGACCCTCTATGCCATCGGTGCAGATCATCTGATCGTTGGCGTAAGTGGCTTTACTGTGCGGCCACAGCGCGCACGGAAAGAGAAGCCAACGGTGTCGACGTATCTCGACGCAAAATTCGACAACATCATCGCTCTCCGTCCGGACGTGGTCTTTGCATGGTCGGATCTGCAAGCAGACATCTGTGCGGAGCTTATCCGTCGAGGAGTAGAAGTGGTTTGCTTCAATCATCGCTCGATTGAAGGCATCATTTCGATGATTGGCAAACTAGGCGCCTTTGTTGGCTATCACGACCAAGCGCACGCCTATGCACTGGAGCTTCGCGTGCGAGTGGATGAAGCAGCTCGTGTTGGCTCCCTTCGCGCCTTCAAGCCTCGCGTCTACTTTGAAGAATGGTACGATCCTATTATCACCGGTATCTGTTGGGTGAGTGAGCTCATCGAAGTGTGTGGCGGGATTGATGTGTTCGCAGAGAACCGTCAGCACCAAGGCGCAAAAGAGCGCATCATTGCAGATCCACTCGAAGTGGTGCGCAGAGATCCCGACGTGATGATTGCCTCGTGGTGTGGAAAAATGTTCAAGCCCGATCGCGTACGTGCTCGTCAAGGATGGGAAACGTTTCGCCCAGCAGTCAACAATATGATGTTCGACATTCCATCGCCCATCATCTTGCAACCGGGTCCGGCCGCACTTACCGATGGCATTGATGCCATCACCAACATCCTCTCTGTTGTTCCAGCGAGAACATCATGAACACGCTGCGCTTCACGGCATCGTTCGATGCCCTTATCTGTTTGAATGGTTCCATACCGTCCGAAGATCTCTTCGAGCAATTCGCAGAGTTGCCATTGATCGCGGCAGATGGTGCGGCCACAACGCTCGTAGCCAACGGTGTGGTTCCCGAGTTCATCGTAGGCGATCTCGATAGCGTGGATGCCGATACACTACGTCGCATCGACGGCCTTACCGAAGTGATCGTCGAGCCAGATCAAGACGCGAACGACTTCGAGAAAACTCTTCGCTTTGCCGAAGGGCAGCTCTGGAAGCGTCTCCTTATTGTGGGAATCCACGGTGGCGACCTCGAGCATACGCTCAACAATTGGAGTGTGATGATGCGATATGGTCGGACTCTCTCCCTTACCGCCCTCGACCGTTCCCGCTACGCCCTTCCGCTCTATGCTTCTACGCAGTTCTCGGCATCGGAGAACGAATTTCTTTCGCTCATTCCGCAGCCGCATGCCCAGCTCACGACGGAGGGATTGCAATGGCCTCTTTCGAACGAAGCTCTGTGGCTGGGAGGGCGGGAAGGGGCAAGGAACAGGGCTTCCTCGGACGTAGTGCAGATCACCGTTCACGACGGCTCTCTGTTGTTCTTCTGCGACGCACGGATTCCCTTTGCGCCCGAGTTCGGCTGATTCTCCTATATTCGCAACCCAATACCCACGGAGAGCACATGCGCAGAGAGATTACCGAATGGTGGAGCCCTAACCTCAACAAAAACATGGAGATCGTGGCCTACGGTCACATGGGCCCAGCTCTCTTACTCTTTCCCAGCGCGGCGGCAGACTTCCTAGAATACGAGCGCTTTCATTTGATAGACTCGATCAAGGAGCACATCAATGCGGGCAAGTTCAAGGTGTATTCGATCAACAGCATCAATAGCGAAAGCTGGTTGAACGACACGATGAGCGGACGTGATAAGTCGATCCGACATCAGCAATACAACCAATACATCGTCGAAGAGGTTGTACACCACATCTACCGCGACTGCGATGGTCCGGTACCCATTTACACGAGTGGCGTATCGCTTGGGGCATTGCATGCTGCGAATACGTTCTTCCGTCGGCCCGACATCTTTGATGGCGTCATTGCCATGAGCGGCATCTACGATCTCAAGTCGTACTCGAAGGGTCACTTCGACGAAGACTGCTATTTCAATAGCCCAATGGACTACTTGCCAAATCTGAACGAACAGTATTGGTTGAACCTCCTTCGTGTAAAACATCACGTTTACTTTGTCTCGGGCCGGGGCAACTACGAAGACCCCGAAGCATCACGTGACATTGGTCGCGTTCTCTCTGCAAAGGGCATACCTCACGAAGTAGATCTGTGGGGCCATGAATGGACGCACGATTGGCCAACGTGGCGGGCCATGCTTCCCCACTACCTTACCTCACGATTCTGAACATCGGTCGCATTTTTCGCCGTTCGTATACAGGCAAGCACAATGCGATGCGCCTCTTCGGCGGCATCGTGTAGTTCCGTAGCATCTTCAGGCGCAATCTCGTCGAGATCGTCCAACAACCGCAACCAGTATTTCGCATCGCGAATGTTGGAGTCGGCCATGCGCAGCTGCATCAAGAACTCTGCTCGCGTACTTGCTCCTGTTGCTTGTTCGATTCGCGCTCCGGCAGAGAGACACGATTGAATAAATGCATCATCGATGTCGCGCGGCGCACCCAGCGCCGCCCGCAGCCTACCCCAGCGTGCTGCTACCACGGCAAAGGCATAGGTCTTTTGAATGAGTGGAGTGTCCATACGTGCACGGGACGTACATAGGATGGAATGTGACAGGACGCCGCGTACTATCGCCGTTTTGGTTTGGATCGTTTCGTAGCAGCTGGAGCAACTAATCCGCATTGAGCTAGAAACTCCTTCACATTGCTGTTCACGACGCGGGAATCGAGGAAGACGTAAAGACGCTGGCACGTCTGATCTGTCCCGTTGATAGACCCTGTGACAACACGACTGTACGTGTCCTGATGAAGACAATACCTACTTCTCCACGAATCCTTTTTCATTGATCTATGCAACGACGCTCTTTCGTCTCTTCTGTGTTGCGTGCTGGTGTAGTGCTGCCCTTTATGACTACGGACAGCATGCGTGCCTTCGCGTACCCGACAGACCAACTCGGACACCTATCCGCCACCGATCAAGAAGGCGAGCGCATCCTAATTCTACTTCGAATGTTTGGTGGCAATGATGGACTAAACAGTATCATCCCATTTCATGATGATGAATACTATCGGATTCGGTGAGATCGATGCGTCTACAACATGTCGATTGCTTTCGCATTTCCGTGGAAACGATATCTGGCTTGCCGCCTGCGATTCCGATGCGCTGCAACGCGTGGGCAATCACACACGCAGGTATTCCGACGAGTCTCCGTTGGCAGATGCATTGAAGATTACGTCACGACTCATTCGAGCCGGACTCACAACGCAGGTGTACGTCATACATGCATGACAATTCGACACGCATCACCGACAGCGAGAAGTGCATGCACAACAACTCGACGAGCTGTTCTCCAATGTTCACTCACTCTTTCGAGAACTGGAAGATTCAGGCGATGCCGATCGTGTATGCATCATGCCGATCAGCGAGTTTGGCAGACGGGTCGAGCCTACACAGTCGGGCACGGATCACGGTACAGCAGCGCCAGTCTTTGTAATTGGTAAGCACGTCGACGGAGGGCTGTATGGCGACGCACCTTCGATCACGGATGTTGATGCGAACGGCAATCTCAAATGGAGCACGGACTTCCGACAGATTTACTCGTCTATCATGCGTCAGTGGTTCTCCATGGAACCATCCAGCATCCACACGGGTGTGCTCACGAGAATGTTTGCTCCGCTCCCACTCTTTGCTAAAAGCGCAAAACTCTCATCCGTTATCACCTTGGCCCCTATTCCTGCGCGAACAACGCTCGGCGTGATCGGTCTCCGCAATCACACCACTCCTGCGCAGTTTGTGATATCCGATCTACAAGGTCGAACTCTCTTGTCCGGCACTCTCGATCTCATGCAACGAACCACCATTCCCCTACCTGCGCTCGTTGGCGGCGTCTACGTTATCAGCATCACCGAATCTCTAGCAGATGGATCGTCGTCGGTACATCGTCAAGCATTCCCAGTTGAACAGGTTTGATGGTGCTGCGGCGCACCAACGTTTCGGAAGATCCTTCGCCCAATGTTGAATTCCTGTCTACACCCATCCCTACTTATCACGATAGCCAATGCCAATCGTGCCCTGAAACGCGATGCCAATGCCTACGCTGCCGTTGCTTCCGTAGGAAGCCCAGATGGCAGGCGATATGGGACCGAGCTTGAGTATGCCGGGATAGAACTGACCAATCACGGTTTGATCTTCTTGTCCGCTTACTTGCAACGAGGCCATGAGCGAGTTGTTCCTATCCCAATAGACGCCTGCCGTTGGCACGAGGTTCAGACTGAGGATTCGTACGCTAGGATCTACCGTGTAGAGCGTCTTACCTCGCAAACCAGCCCCAACGCTGATGCTGTTCTCGGAGTCGAAATGGTACGACGGACCCGCCATGTTGCTCATGCCCATCAAATACCACACACTCCACTTGTCCTCGGTACCCGGAATTGTCCACTTGAGTGAATAGTACAAGCCGTTGTTGCCGAGTCGCGCACCAGGGAAGGTGATCATCGGGAGATTCGACCAATCCGCCATGTGCAGATCTTCGGCAAAGAATCGCGAAACATCATCACTCGTGAACAACAGGATTCCCAACCAGTCAAAGATCATGAGGTCTGCAATGGGATCGGAGTTGTATCCCACATATCCTTCGTTCTCGACAACTTCATTCAGCATGTGATACGTGATCATCGTTCCAACCGCCCACGCACCAGGCGCTGCCACCTTGTTGTGCACGAACCATTCCTCGAGCATACGAAACGTCATACCTCCACCGATCAGGTGGAGCTGGTAGTTCGGCAACCACTGTCCGCCCTCTTTCGTGAAGTTCAACGGAAACACTTCCGTCGTCAGCCATCGCCCCCATCCGATCTGCGAGATGGTTGCGCCCATATTTAAACAATTCTTCACAACATTCTCAAATCCTGTTCCATAGGGCAGGTCGAAGATGTGGCGATTCTTTCCGTCGAGTTGAATGATGTCGTAGCTACCGTTGATCACGACGTTCCACGGAGTGAACATCGACATAGATCCGTAGTCTACCGGTTTGTAGAAGTATGGCTCTTGTGCACGCATGGGCATGCATGTAGAGAGGGCGGCAAGGAGGAGTGGAAGTGCAAATCGTGTGGTGAACATGCGCTACAATTTACGGGCATCGTATGTTCGTAGCAACTACATCACTAACCTGAAAAGACCATGGACATTCTAACGACCATTCATAGCCACGATCGGTGGATCATTTTTCTCCTGGGTGCTGCAGCCTTTGTGTTCTGCCTTGCCGCCTTCCTTGGCAAGAAAGCCCTTTCGAAAACGGCGTTCTTCGTTCTACGACTCTATGTGTTGACGATGACGCTACAGTTCGTGATCGGGCTGGTGCTATTGATCGGACGTTGGGACGATGCGGGTGTTATGCTCCGCCATCGCCTTGAGCACGCCTTCTGTATGCTCTTGGCACTTACCGTACTTCACATGCGCGGCAAGTGGAGTAAGGGCTCACCATTTGCTACGGCTCGCAACATGATGCTCGTGGTGTTGACGTCGATCATCCTTGTCGTGCTTGGCATTACCGTTGTGAGCATGCCCAAAGGCGTGAACATTTTCGGAATGTAATCACTCGATGGGCGTTTCTACAAGTATGTTCACCGTGCGCGAGTAGAACCTGCCCTCGGGGAGATTGTTGGTGTAGAGCAGACCTTGTGCGCCCTTGCCTTCAACGGACATTGAACCGGCGTTCAGCGTAGAGGCAACATTGCGCGCTCTACCCTCGGAGAGTTTTTGATTGAACATCGGATCTCCGATGCGATCGGTGTGTCCGCTTACACGCACAGCGGCCGCAAGCGAGATGTTCTTTTTGATGCGATCGAGCAACCGAGCATTCTGTTTGGATATGGTCGAGTCTGCAAAATCAAAAGCGATGAGTGAGTATCGGTCGATCTCCATGTCTTTGATACGTTCGCGACGTTTTTTAGAGATCGTGATCTGCTCAACATCGATAGATGGTCCGTCTTCTGACACGATGTTGCCGGAAAGGTCTTTTACCGAGAGAACATAGTCGATTGAACTTGGTGCACGCGGAACATGCGTCTGATCGTTCTGCAAGTCCCAGTCGACGTACACAGGCAGAGAGTCGCGACCGCTGAATTCTTTGGTGACCATCTCGTCCTGCTTTGCCTGCAACGTCCACGTATCCAATCCGCCTTCCACCGAGCCCAACATGCGGAAGCGAACTCCAGGCGGCGTGATGGTGCGAGACGTGTCGGTAGTCCACACCGGATCAAGAACACGCGGATCTGTTGTGGCGATCTCTGCACGTCGGTTTTCTTCGACGCCGTCTCGCTCTTTTACATTCGATGGTACACTCGGCAAGGCACGCGTCTGCGTATTGATGCGATCTGCCGCAATGCCCCATACTTGCGTGAGATACTCTCGCACTGTGCGTGCACGCTGTTCGGAAAGCTTTGCATTCGATGCCTCGGCGCCCTGATCAGATGTGCATCCGGTGATGGTGATCTGCGACTCAGGAAATTCTAGCATACGTCTGCCAATCACGTTGAGTACCTCGTGATACGTGTCGAGCATGGTTGCGTTGTGGAGGCGCTGCTCGCTGAACTGACGAATGGTCTCGGGCGTGCGACGTGTGTAACGTTGCGGGATTTGCGATGAATTCTCGGCGAAGAACACATAGGGTAGGAGTGGCTTCATTTGCGTCGATAAGAACTCTTCTATGCGCAGCGTCACGGAAGGGAGTTCACGTCCGTCTGCTTCGAGACCCGATGCGCTCACCGATGCCTTGAGTTTGCTTTCGTAGTTCGGACCACGCGGACTTTCTTCTCCCGGCGGCGAATACTTTACGGTGAGGCCGAATCGTAGCGCCGAAGTTTTCCAATCAAGGTCCGACACTACGTTCGTGAGTGGCAACATGTAGGCCACGTCTGGTCCAACGAACCACGTTCTGTTTTGCGTGAGCGCAATGTCGTACGATGCCCCCATCGTTAGGTAGAGCGCAGGGTTCACGGCGTTGGGAATATCGCCACTCGACTGCAATCTGCGCCGTTTACCATTCTCGAATGTTCCCGTAGACGGCGCCACGAGTTCTTCGTATTGGGAATAGGTCTTTGCGATCATGTAGCCGAGGTGCGGTCCGGCATAGATGGTAAGATCGCGAAACGGTTGAACACCGATCGTTGCTTCGAGAGCAATGGCGTTACGCGATACATCGATAGAGTGCAATATCTCTCCAGGAAAGGCCTCTCCTCCAACGTTCATGAGTCGGGATTCAGTGGATGACACCGGAGCGCCATACATGAAATAGCCAAGCCTGCCCGACACTACAAGGAAGTTGTTCAATGGAAGATCGATCATAAGTCCCGCATCGAATCCCCACTGTTGTGAATCGCCAAAACCAGGACTGCAACACGGCACGTTTGGAAGAGCCTTGAACGAAGCCGTGCTCATGATGTTCATGGCATGACCGAATAAACCGAATCGCATGCGGTCTTGTGCATGCATGGTAGTAGAAGTAAGCACCATGAAGGCGGCAAGGAGGAGGAGTTGTTTCATTGACGTACTCCCAGCGTTAGTACGCTCTGTTCATTGTTTGCTCTGCACACCACCGAATACATGCCGTCTGGAATGCCTTGCAGATCTAGGACAATACTGTTGGTTCCAACTGCAGACGGTCGAGCCTCCATGCTCCCCACCACCCTGCCCATCACGTCTACAATGTTTACATCCATTAGTGTGAGCCCATCGCTGATGTAGATGAGTGTTGCACTGCCGGATGCAGGATTGGGCGCTATCACAACTGGCGCCACGCGGTTTAGGTAGCGGCGCGCAATACCACCGGCCCGACATATCTCGTCGAGAGTAAAGGTTGTACTGTTTGCCTGAACACCGGCGGAGCATGTTGGAGAAGATGTTCCATCGATGCGAATGGGCGTACTGTCTACTCTACCGAGCGTCGACACATACGAAAGCACTGCAACGCTATTGGTAAATGCCGAGAGCAGGAGTTGTATCGTTCGTTGCGCAGTGTTTGGATCGATGACTCCTCTACTGACACTATTGGTTGGTGCGAGAATGGTGGAGTTGAAGGATATCGAGATGGTGGTGTTCTGGCCTAGACATTGAGTCAACTCTGCTGCATTGAGCAGGGTGAACAACACATACACTGGTACGCTGTCGCGGGCCAATGTTGGACTCACCTGCACATCGATCTTCGCAACAGGGTCGAACGTTTGAATAGTAACGGTGTCGGTCACTCCTTCACAACCGTACTGATCCACAATGCGCGCGAAGTAGGGGCCCGGTGTGCGAACCACCAAGAGTGGTTGCGTTCCACCGGTATTCCATCGCGGTTGCGAATAGCCGGCCGGTATGCGCAGCGTGATAGAATCACATGCGCATATCGTGGTGTCTGCTTGTGTAAGCGATGGATGCGGTATCGGCCGCACGCCAACAACAATGCGTGCAGAGTCTATGCATCCGTTTGCTGCGGTTACCACGACGGTGTAGGTGGTGCCTTGTGTAAGCGTTGCGGTAGGTGTTGGACTCGTTGCATTGTCGAGACCTGTTGACGGAGACCATTGATATTGCACACCACCACTTGCTCGAAGATTTGCCGTAAGGCCACTGCAAATGTTTGTGTCGGCCGACGATGTGATCGTAGGTAGTGCACCAATAGCAACGTAGACCGTGTCGCGTGCCGTGCATCCATTCGCGTCTTCAACCTCTACCCAATACGAGCCAGAGTTGTTCACGGATAGTTGTTGCGTGAGTGCACCGGTAGACCAACGCGTTGCACGATAGCCCGACCCAGCATTCAGCACCACAGCGCTGCTCGCGCAACCGCTCACCGTATCGCGAGGTGCAAGTGAAGGCGTTGGCAAGGGATTGACGGAAACGGTCACAGACCGAGATGTTGTGCAGCCATTCCTATCGGTACCTGTAGCGCGATAGGTAGTTGTTGTTGGTGGTGAGGCATTCACAACACTTCCGTTTGTTGCATTCAGACCCAAAGGAGGCGCCCATGTATAGGAAACTCCTGTTGGTGATGTAGCACGAAGTGTTGCAACACCTCCTCGGCAGATTGTGGTGTCGGCGCCTGTTGTCATCGACGGCAATGGCACCGCACTCACAACTAGTGTTTGCACGATGTCGCATCCAAGTGGATCCGTGGCGCGCAGTGTGACGGTGGTGGAACCGTTTACCGTGAGTCGCGGCTGCGCGGCAACACTGTCGTCAAAGAGCGCACCGGGCGACCAATTGAACGTGTATCCCGGTTGTTGTGGAACACCAACGCGAATCACACTACTATCGCATATGGATGTGTCTGCTCCTGTCAGGCGCGGAACGAAGAAGTTCTGTGGAACGTTCGGCAGTCCCCAGTTCACCGTTGAACCCGCAGGAAACTGAATGGCAAGATCGATGTAGGCGCATCCAACACCACGAACTTCGGGTTTGTCGATTACAGCAAGGTAGGACGTGTTGTTTCGAGCAACGTAGATCTTTCCGTTTACACCAATCTGCATGCCGCCAAATGCAACACCCCCAATTGTTGTACCTACGTCGATCTTCGACGCTGCAATGTTGGCAGCATTCATGTCGAACTGATAGAGATGATTGATGGGTGAGGACTTCCATCCACTATTCACGTAGAGGTAACGTGACGAAGGTGAGAACGAAAGACCATAGCGTTGTTCGCCTAGATCAAACGCAATTGGATTCGAGACCACACCGGTTGCGTTGTTGAATTGGAACACTTCGGTGGCAATCATTTCTGACGCACTTGCAATCCACTTTCCATCGGGCGATACTTTCATTTCGCCTCTGCCATCGGCTGCCGATGGCATCGCCAGACCGACAACGGAATTCACGCGAGAGCCAACAGAGAATCCGTTTGTTCTCGTTACCTGATAGGCAACGAAGCCACGATTGCGAAGTCGGTAAATCACCCAGTAGTCAAGTCCGTTGCAACCCTTTGCCGCTGTTACTTTCTCTGCCACACCGGAGAGGAGCGTAAGCGGAGTGCCAACACTGATCACCTCGCCTCCTTGCACGCGTACCTCGGTGACTCTTCCTTGAGAGTTCGGGAATCTCGATTCGTCTTCTACGGTGAACACGAAGTAGCGTGTTGAGTCTCCCGGGTGCGGGACGATTACGGGTCCTTGCGTGGACGAGGCAACATTGCCGCCGATTCCTGTTGCCTTCGCAACATGGCTGTGGTCCCAGATTGTTGAACCATCTGTGTAGAACAGGATCACACCTGTTCTGCTGTTGCAGATCACGCTGGTGCCTTCGATGTTCGTGGTGGCACCGTTGGTGATGGGAGTTGGTGGATCTGTGGCAAAGGAGAGACCAGCGCGATTTCCAAAGTACCACGTTGCCGTTGATCGGTCTTGAGCCGAACAAGGCAAAGAAAAGGCGGTGGCGAGCAGGGCGAGTGAAAGAAGTACTCGACGGATCATAGTGGTGTCTCTCTAAAACGTTGCGCGAACATAGGCATAATTTTAGGCACAGGGTTTGCTAAATGGTGTCCACTATGAATTGGTCATCCCATAGCCTCATAGCACTTGCGTGCATTCTCATTCTGACGTCCTGTGGTCAGACCACAGAGCCGTCGGTACCGCCTACCAATGCCTTTGCATTGGATGGCGATGGATTTCAGAACCTCAACCTGGCAATGCCGACGGTGTATGTGCCGGTGTTGGTCGACACTTCGAAACGAACCAACGAGTTTCTTATGGGCACAGAAGTGCCCTCGACCAAGGACTCCATCTTCCTGCTGATCAGATTTCCGGGTCGCACACCGGGCGCGTTCGCCTGGGGCGGAGGAAAGCTCGACGTCACCTACACCAAGCTTACACTCAAGCGCAAGTCCGGTCAGCGCGTTGAATACATCCCGTTCCCGAACAACCCTCAAGGAACAACTGTGATAACACAGTATGATTCTACCGGTATTCGTGGTACGTTCACGGGTGAACTCGCGAATTCATCGAACGGAACCGTGCGTGTACAGATCAAAAACGGCATTTTCCAGGCTCGTCTTCAGAAGTAGTCTCCTTTCCATGCTCTATATGTGCAGCATGGCCATGGCAGGCACGCCACCCATCCCAACTCGTGGGATAGAACTTCGCGGCATTCATCCATTGTCACGTCCTCTCGTTGCCTTCGATGCAATCGAGAATGTGGTCTACTGTGCGGGCACGTTCGCAGACAGTATGCGCATTGGCTCGCTGCGCCTTTACGGCTCGGGCATGCACGATGTATTTCTTGCGGCCTTTGATCCCGACCTTCGACCTCGCTGGATTCAGCGAATGGGCGGCTACGGCGACGATTCTGTTACCTGCATGACGGCACTTCCGAATGGTGGCGTGGCGCTTGGACTTATGTGTGGCGGACAGGTGCTTGATGTGCCAGCGTACACCATCGGCACCACTACCTTCACCGGCAAGGGCGGATACGACGCCGTGGTGACGTCCGTAACCGGCACAGGCGCCATTCGATGGACACGGGCAGACGGAGCCCAGTACTCCGAATTCCCCACTGCCATTGCTACTTCCTTCAACGACATCTTTGTGTGCGGCACCTTCGTTGGGACATCGCGCTTTGGCTCTGCCGTTGTGCAGGACGACGGACGTACATCGGCCTACCTGCAACGCATCTCGCCCACAGGCGAATCCATGTGGGTGCAGTGGACGCGTGGAATTCAAGGCTCTTTGCAAGGAAG
>Ga0105046_10004907_pt1 | contig 21246 bp, 14 predicted proteins | sample MAT03_FD_78385 | JGI IMG/M metagenome (GOLD analysis project Ga0105046, IMG submission 78385) | Freshwater microbial communities from Lake Fryxell liftoff mats and glacier meltwater in Antarctica - MAT-03 (megahit assembly) | ecosystem: Environmental > Aquatic > Freshwater > Ice > Liftoff...
GAAGTTCGAGGTTCGAAGTAATGATATGCTCACTTCAAACTTCAAACTTCAAACTTCAAACTTAATTACCCAACAGTAATATTCGTGACTTCAAATTCCATGGCACCAGCGGGTGTCTGGACTTTGGCGATGTCTCCCAACACCTTGCCGAGCAAGCCCTGGCCGATGGGGGAGGTGACCGAAATTTTCATCTGTTTGGCATCGGCTTCTGTCTCCGAGACGAGTTTGTACGTCATCTCTTTGCCGGTTTTCAGGTTTTTGATAGTTACATTGGACAAGATGGCCACTTTGGAATCATCCAATTGGCTCTCATCAATGATTCGAGCGTTGCCGAATACTGTTTCCAACTCGTTGATTTTGAACTCCAAAAGACCTTGAGCGTCTTTAGCCGCGTCATATTCGGCGTTTTCCGAGAGATCGCCTTGCGAACGGGCTTCGGCGATGGCACGGGCTGCTTCCTGCCTGCCATTGGTTTTGAGCTCGTCTAGGTCGCTGCGAAGTTTATCATAACCACCCTGCGTCAGATACGTGTAGTTTGCCATAGCAAAATTCTATTATGAATGAAAAATAGATCAATAACATTCAATTTCCATGTTAACTTCTTCAGGAATACAAGAGGAAGAAAGTCAACAGTGAAAAACCAAAGGTCAGTTGATCAGGTAGGGGCAGAAAAAAACAGAAACGTCCCTACCGGGTGGTAGGAACGTTTCTGCATTGCCCAAAGTACTGCAAAGATACAGCACGTAAGATAAAGCGCAAGGGTGTTGCACTTTTATTTACAAATCAATGCGAACACCGACGTTGTGAATACCGTTGAAAATGTTGGTGTTACGATAAGCGTAGTCGAGCGAAACGCGGGTGTCCGAATTCTTCTTCACCGGCAGCGACACCGACATTCCTGCGCTCAGGCCATTGTCCAGCGTTTCTTCAATTTTGCTGGCGTTGAACTCCGTTTTGTAACCTACCCGAAGGGCGAAATTCTGGCTGAGGGTGAACTCGATACCGCCGCCAGCCTGGTCGCGCGAGAACGCATTGGAAGTGAAGTTACCAATCAGCGACAAACGGGTCGTAGTGCCAAACACCCAGTCGTACGACATACCGATGTTCAATTGCGAAGGCAATTCGTACGGCGCAGAGCGCTCGTAATACGTGATCGGGTAGCCCACCGCAGCATCGTTCGGGTTGGGGCGCGTTTTGGACAACCCTTCACCAGTGAAGCGCATTTTAGAGCCGACGTTGCGGAGCGAAATACCAAACTTGAAGTTGTCTTTTTCACCTGTTACGTACTGCACACCTGCATCCAGTGCAAAAGCACGGGCGCCTACGTTGTTGATGGATTCGCTGACAAACTTGGCTGTTACGCCTACGGAGACTTTGTTGCTGAATTTGTTCGAGTACGACAGGCCCATATTGAAGAGCGAAGGGCTGAACATACCGCCAGAACCTTCCGGAGAGTTTTCCGTCGTGTACTCAAAATCACCGAGATTGAAAGAAACCAAACTCACACCAAAAGCACCGCCTTTGCCCACGCGCTGACCAAAACTGAGCGCATTGATGCCCATGTCGGCACCTTGCAGATAAACGGTATGGCCCAGGTTAATCTGTGTTTTATTGATGCGCGACAGGCCCGCCACGTTCAGGTACATCGCGTCGATACCAGAGACGGAAGCCGTATTCATGGAGTGCAAACCCGCGCTGCGCGCCCATGGATTGATGAGCAATTGTCCAGCTCCCGCCTCACCCTGGCGGTCAGGATTGCCCGCCCAGGCGGCTCCCGCAGACAAAATCGCACACAGTAAAAGTGTGATGTATTTTTGATTCATACGAATAGATGTTGAGAGAAGGGTTATTTCGTCATTGAGTCATTCGTCATTGGGTCATTCCATCACAAGCGTTCATTACAGATTGTAACCTGACGAATGATGAAATGGCCCAAATGACGAATGACCAATGACGAAATGACCCAAATGACGAAATAACGTTAAAGTCCGGACGGGTCAAATTGTCGGGCAATGCCAAACCACTTGATGGTTCGTTCGCCCAAACCAGGAGCCTGCACCTGTATCAGGTACACACCGCTCGCTACAGGTATCCCTTTTGTATTCTTCAAGTCCCACTCAATGGCTGGTGAAATTTGATTGTACGCGGAATATTGCTCGTCGCGCCGGTACTGGCGGATGAATTTGCCATCCATCGAGTAAATCGTCACCGTGCACTTGCCAGGCAAGTTGGTGATTTTCACAATGTTCGAGAACTGGTTCACCTCATACTGCGAGTAACCGTAATAAGGGTTCGGCACCACTTTGATCGAATCCAGCATGTTGGCAATGGTTGCACCTTCCAGGCGTTTCGGTTCCCGGTTTTCCAGTTTGAACTGGTATTTCGGATAAGCCGTTTTTTTGCCGTCAGGACCGTACCAGGTCTGATAAGGGTTGTCTACGCGGACTTTGATGCGCAGATCGTTGGGGATAAGGCCGGTAGGACCATTCCCAAGCGCCGGCATCTTGACCACCGGCGTACCGATACCCGTCGGAGTCAACTGTAACATACCTGCCCAGGCAATGTCGGGCATACGAGCCACTTTGTAAATCCCCGTATTGCCCTGATTGGTTGCAAACTCTGGCATCAGACGCGAGCGAAGTGCTTCGCAACCGTCATAAGACGTGCTTGTCACATATACGTAGTGCTGTCCGCCGATCGTAAAATTGTAGAAGCTGCCGAAGTCCCCTCCACGGAACAGTTGATTGGTGGGGTTGAAAAGCATATCGCGGCCTGTGAAATCGGGATCAATCGCATTGTCATAGACCGAGTTTTCGCCAAAGAAAATATTGAGGCGGCGACCCGTTTCTACGTCCACAGCATACCCCGGGAACCAGCCCATACCTTGCAGCGGCAATCCTTTCCGGGGGTTGAGTTTTTTGGCAGTAAGACCGGTCGGAATGGAATCCGGTTCCAATGCACCATCCGGATCAGGCTTACCGTCGCCGTCCGCATCGTTTTTACCTACTGAAGGCGCAAAGCGGGTGTCAAACATGAAGCGTTTTTTGCCGGCAGGCGCTTGAGTCACCAAGTCGGGATCGTTCGGATAGTCTGTTCCTGCCGCCGTATAGAAGTGTGAAGCGGTTTCTATCACGATACAGCGACTCCACTTGCTCTTGTCGCTCGTCAGCACGATGTCTACGTTGGGAAGCTGTGCCAGGCGGGCGCGGCGAGGGGTTTCATTGGCCGCACCGACGTTGAAATTCAAAGCACTGGTTGCTTCCACCCAAGCGGGTGTGAAATACGGGTCATTGAGCGGCGCACTTGTAATAAGTGGGTCCCTCAATCGCCAGTCAGCCAGCACATAAGGTAAAAACAGTACGCCATTTATCTGGCTGAAGCCCATGGTGCTCAACCGCTGATCTTTGTCAAGCGGTCGTCCGTCATCATCGGGGTCAAAATCATACTCTCCTTTTGCCGTTTTTGTATAATTGAAAAGACCGATGGGTTGATCCTGCCAGCCAACCAGCCAGGGAGCATTGGGATTGGCGTATTCCAGCTCAATTCCAATAGCACCATTGCTGTGGCCTTTGATCGCAGCCACTGACTTATCGCCCGGCTCCAGTGTCTGGGCCAACGAGACGGAGAATCCATACTCGGCCACAATCTGTTCGTTGAGTGTATCCAGAGTCCGCTGTGAAGCGATGAGCACTCCGTCGGGGAGTTTGCGCAGCTCCCAACGGGCATTAGCATCCAGTTTGTTGTCTGTCAGATTGTTGTCCACGACCGATACTTCGTACGTGCCATCTACTACCTCAAACGGGTTGAAAATTGTCACGGTCAACGGACCACGACCGGGCCGGTACGTGAGTGAACTATCCGCGCCCAGATCGAGTATGCGTGCGCGGGTAGCATCGTCAAGGTCGAGGAAGTTGCCTCCCGCACCTGCGCCTTCCAGGCGAGTGATCACCGGTCCATCGCCATAAGATGACTGTAGGACTTGGTCTATCGAAGGGCGTGGAATGACCGTATACGACCGGATGTTCAAACGACCCGGCAGATAAGAACGACGCTGTCCCTGAATCGGGCGTATCAACGGATCAAAAGTCTGATAGTCGTTGTAGCCATACGCGATCACTGAGTAGTAATACTTCTTATGGTTGACCAACGTCTTATCATTACCCGAGGCAAACTTATCTTCTGTGATGCTGAATGTGTGGCGGATCCCCTGATTAGGGCCCTGGACCTGTAGTTCAGGATAAAAAACTTTTTCGCCACTCTTATTGGGATCATCCGCTTCCCGCCAATTATAGATGCTGGAGATCGAGTTTTTCACATCTACTTCATACACGGCGCGAGCCTTGGTCGGATCGTCAAAATCAGCAGGTGAAACGTTTGCATCTATCAACTGAAAAAGGCGATAGCCCTCAAACTTGAAAAGTTTGAGGCTGTCTGGCACGAACAGCGGTGCAAACGGATCCTTCTCAAAATAATTTTCATTAAAGTTGTTTGAGGTAGGATCGCTGTTGTTGAGCACTGCCACCACTTCACGGTTCAGTTCGATCCAGTCTAAATCAGGGGAGGTTGGACCGTTTGGTATCTCAAAACAGCTGTTGAACAATCCTTGCGCCAAGTCATCCGCCCGGAAGATATCCTGAAAACTCGGACAAGGGTAGTCAATATCCGGCACCCAAGGCACCCCGATGATCAGCTCGTTCACAGCGCCCGGCAGCAGGACAAAGGGACCCGATGCCTGAAGCGTACGACGGTCACCCTGAGGCAGGTTAGCAGTACACATGGACCAGCCTGACGCGTTGTTCGGCTGTTCCGGGAAAACGAACTTGGTCGGAATGGTGCCACCAAAACCGCTGCCACCCAGTGTAAATGGTTCACCGCCCCGCCATCTGCCGGTGATGTAGTTGTAATACTCCACATCCTGAGCAGGGTCTGCCTGATTGGCAGGCGTGGTATTGTTGTAATACACAAAAGATGACATCCCGATCTCGTCGCCATTTTCATCGAGTGGGCCACGGAAATAGTCCACGCCCAGAATCGGAACTTCGTTGCAATAAGTCGCAGTACCTTGGTCACAGTTACAACCCGGCTGACCGTCCTGGTTATCCTGGTTGTACACCACCATGAGGCTGCGAGCAGTGTCGCACCCGATATAGTCATCATAGGCGCAGCCCAGGTCTGGGTCTACCCACATGGCAAAGAACATAGAGTCAATCCGGTCGGTCGCACGATTGATGAGCTTATAGCGCTGGAAGGTCATATCGTTCAGCTCATCGTTGGTGGTGTAGCCGAACGACTGCACCTGCACCTCCATCTGAATGGCTTTGCCATTGGTGCGCGCGTGTGGCGAGCCACCTCCATGATCGTTGTAAATCCAGAAAATCATTTCATCCGGATAGCGGTCTGTGGCGCAACCCCGTACTTCAATAGAGGGGTAATCGCCCTTGAGCGGTTCGTATAGCTCGTCGCGGTCTGCATCGTGGAAGCCTGCCAGGCCCTGATTGGTAAAGGGCAGTTGAAAGCCCCACACATCAGCAAAATGCTGGTTTCCTTTGGCCGGCCACCCGCGCAATCCGCGTGGAATGGCGTTGGGGTCCAGGTTACCTTCCGCTATGTTGCGCAGGTGCTGACGGATTTCCTCGCCGGTCACTTCAAAGTGGAAGTCCCAGTTGGAACAAATGGCTCGTTCAGTGATGCCTTCGTCATTGAGCGGGCCTGGCCAGAAGTCGTTTCTACCGTCATTGCGAAAGGTCTGACAAGCAAGTTTCAGGTTGCCACCGGGGTCAAAGCCGCCCAGCCATACCGAGCCGGCAAACAGAGCCGACACTTCACGGGCAGTTGTAGGGTCCACTTTCGGCACGACATAACGCCCCTCTTTCAGATCCCACCAGCAGTCGCCCCCACCCAGCAATCGGGCACGTACGTTGTTGATGTCCTGATCAATCTGATCGGTAGAGTTAGCGCATACTTCCCGATAGTGCACTTTGTTGTCATTGCTGTTGCCGGGAGAATACTTCTGCTTCGGCTCCCGCGCTTGCGTGATCGAAGCAGCCAGCATCAGCAGGACAACTATCCAAAGTTTCTGTGTACGCATGGTTAGAATTTTTTTAAAATAATTTTTTGAAAAAGTAATTTTCCTGAAGGGTAATTTTCCTGCGGTAATTTTAAAAGTTACCCTTGAGGAAAATTACCCTTTAGGAATTAGAATTCAAGAACAGCACCTACGTACATACGGCGCGGGAGCGTGAATTTGTTTGGATCCAGCAATGCCCAGGAATAGGCTGCGAGATAGGCTTGTGAATTACGACCCTCTGCATCAAGACCGTTGATGATCGAGCGGGCTTCAGCCGTAGCCAACCAGCCGTCGTCGGTAGCCGAGCCGTTAACAGGGTAAACATCCACCACGTTATTGCGATTCAGCAGGTTGGATACGCGGAAATAGACGTTTACATTGAGCGGGCGTTTGCCAGCAGCGGAGAGGTTGAATGATTTGTCCACACGGGCATCCAACGTCAGGCGCCAAGGCTTGCGGTTGCCGTTGATGGCGCCCACCGTACCTTCTCCACCGTAGCGGGTCGGACGGGTTTTCGCCGTATAAGGACGACCCGAAGCACCGATCAATTGCAAGTTCACGCCAAAATTAGAGAGGATGTCTTTGCCTCCTACTACCGGACCATTGTATTGTTTGCCGGAAGCGAAGCGGTAATCCAGGATGCCGCTGATGTTGTGGCGTTCGTCGAAGTTGAGCGGATAGAGTGTGCGGATGTTGCCGCGCGAGGTAAGACCGTTCTGTGAATTCTGGTCAGAACCAGTACCATCCGCGAATTGCAGGGTGTAGGCCAGGCGCAATTCGGTATTCTGAATGCGACGCAGGTCATATTGCACCGTAAAGCCTTTAACCGTACCAAAGTCCACGTTGCCATACGTATCGTAGCGGCTGATGGTCGGTACAAAACCAATGGTGCGGCGCTGGATCATGTCACGCATCTCCCGGTAGTAAGCCGAGAATTTGAGCGCGGAGTTCTGATTCAACTTTTGCTGGAAACCTACTTCGTAGTCCACCACGCGCTCCGGACGAAGGCTGGCGTTGTTGACCGGCGTACGGTCGCCCACGTTGAAATACAGATAGTTGAGTGGCGTTACCTGCCAGCCATCCGGTGGGCGCTGTACCAAAATGTCGTAGTGTGCGAAGAAGTTGGCATCTTCCGAGATCGGGAAAGAGAATGCCAGACGCGGCAACCAGTTCACTTGCGGCGTGTAATCTTCAAACGAGAGATCCGGGTTGAAGCCGGGCTTGAAGATATCGTCGCCGTTCACGGTGTCCAGATACAAGGGCGCCACCGGTTGGCTTCCAAGTACACTGAATCCGTCGTTGGCCTGACGACCGTCCGCGAAGTACCAGGTGTCGCCATCGCGGAAGGCTTTGAGCGTCGGTGTTTGTGCGCTCGCTACATATACTTTGAAGTCGTCACCGACTGTACCGGGGCGTTGGCCAGCGCCCGGTGTGGTAGCGTAGTATTCCTTTGCCGTTTTAATGTTATAGAGCGAATATTGATCACGCATCACTTTGGTGTTCAGGTCAAAACGCTCCACCCGGAAGCCCAGGCTGAAGATCATGTTGTTGAACGTGAACTTGTCCTTGAGATAAGCCGCCTGATACAGCGGTTGCAGGGGAGCCACCGGGAACGTACGGATACCATCTGCATCCCGGGCAGTGAAAAAGTCATTGAACGAGACCCCGTCAGCGAGTTTGTTGCCCAGGTAATCATAGCCGTAATAACTGACCAGACGTTGCTCTGTCAATTCGCGCGAAGAGAACATATCAAGCCGGAAGTTGTCCGGGCCGTATTCGTTTACGTTTACCCAATCCGTAAGCGGAATTGAACTTCCGTTTGGTCCGAGTGATTTGCGCACTTCGCGGTAGAATTTGTTGTCGGGCTGATTGGATGTTTTGATGCCAAAAGAGTCTGTTTCGATCATCACACCATTCACTTCGAGTTGAATTTTACCGATTGGTATAGTATCAATCCCGTTGAAGTGGATGTTAGCGCTCTGATCCATCAGGTTCCAAAGCCCAAATGGGGACACGGAATGCGAACGGAACGTGCGCTGCTCGTTGATCAGGCCAAACTGGATATTGTGCGTACCACTTTTGCCCAGTTTGAGGTCGAAACCGCTGGAAGCCATGATCGTGATGACATCCTCCTGTCTCTTCGAGTTGGTGCTGTACGGGCGGTTGATGTTGTTGTGGAAATTGCCCCAGATGTCATTGTACTGGTCGGTGAAAATACCGTTGCGGACCACATAAGTCTGCTCCGAACCTTCCGTTGCGAACTCGTTGTAGGCCACCAAACCAGGATTCGGGATGGTAGAGTTGCCACCTTCGGTGCCATATCCGGGTTGAAAAGTAGTGAAGCGCTCCGTAAAGCCTACATGCCGGAGACCATCGTCCAGGTTTCCTTCGATCGCAGGGATGTAGTCAAAATTGAAACGACCTACATAGCCATAGTCAAACAAGCGGTCTTTATGGAGTGGGGAGTAGCGACGCTCCAGGCCACGTTCGAAGCCGAATTGAATCTGGTAACTGGCGTTGGAGATGCTGACACCGCTGCTGGTTTTGCTGCCTTCTCCGGTGCCGAGGCGGTGGCGGAAACGGGCAATACCGCGATAACGGCTGTTGTATTCGGTCGGGTTGTTCTGCGAGTTGAGCAGGCGAGCGGTCGGACGGCCGGTACCTTCCGGGTCAGGTGTATCCAGGTTCTGAATATCCTTGTAAGTGCCCGTAACACTCAGGTCAATGTCATCCGACAGGCGGAAATCCAGTTTGCCTGTTACGTCAATGTCACGCCGCTTTTCAAACGGCCGGTAGTTAAAAACATCCACGCTATCATAGGTAAGTTGCTCACCGGAAGGAATGATCGCACCGTTTTCGCGGATCAGCGGATGCTGGTTGAGGCGCGCCAGCACACTTTCTTTTGCACGATAAATCGGCGTAGCAGGCGGGTCATCGTCTTTTTGATTGAGCAATTGGCCGGACATCCGGAATCCGACCACGGTGCGCGATGCGCCATTGGCCATTTTTTTCTTCACAATCGGGCCGCTTACGTTGGCGGTAGCCAGCAGCCATCCAAAAGCATCGAGGCCATAGGAGTTCTCAATCTCCACAGCGCCATGGTAGTCGCTGGCCGGGCCTTTGGTGGTGAGCGAGATGACCCCGCCGGTCACGTCGCCGTATTCTGCGCCGAGACCACCGGTGATAACCTGCAACTGCTCCAGATCCTGCACCGGCGGCGGAGATCCTTGCACCCGGATGCCGTCAATGTAGTAGTTGGTGGCGTTCGAACGGGCGCCCTTGATGCTCACATCACCGCCGTCAATGGAGGTAGTGCCCGCAGTGGTCGCCACGATCTGCTGCACACTCCGCGTAGGCAGGTTCTTGATCTGGTCGGAAGTGAGCGTTTGGCCTGTGGAAGTTTTGTCCTTCTCAATGAGCGGAACTTTGTAGCTTTTAATTTCTACTGTTCCCAGAACTGTACCGGAAGACAGTTCGAAGTTTTGGTAATTGAGCGTGTTAGACAACACCTGCACGCCAGTTACACGGGCAGCCGTGTAGCCGGTGTAACTCACTTCCACGTCATACTTGCCGGGATCGAGCGGGATGCGAAATTCTCCGTTGAAGTCTGTAATAGACCCCTTCACGGTTTCGCCGCCTCTGGTGACTTTTACCGACGCTCCGATCAGTTCTTCCTTGGTAGCCTCATCGGTGACCTTGCCAGACAATATCGTTTGCTGGGCAATCACCGCCCCGGCACTGAGGAGCATGGCAATGGTTAAGAGTAAAGAACGTACCATAGAATGAAGGTTAAATGATTATTATTGATTTGGCAGTGTATTCGTGATTTGGTGATTTCGAAAAAAATCCGCGTCAATCCGCCCGATCCGCCCTCTACCCGCTTCAATCCCCCCGATCCGCGTCATCCGCGTTCCAATTTTTCCAGCAACACTTCCGCCATACGCCGCTTTGATTCATGGGTCCAACCTGCTATGTGGGGCGCCAGCACGACATTTTCAAGGCTGTGGAGGCGCTGATAGATTGCTTGTTCCTCGGCAGTTCGGTTCGGCGGCTTTTCATTTTCAAACACATCCAGGCAAGCCCCGCCGATATATCCGTTCTCCAGCGCTTTCACCACATCGTCGGTTTTTACACAGGAACCGCGCGATGTATTGAGGAGAATAAAGCCCGGTTGGCATTTCCGGATAAACTCCTCCTGTACAAAATGCCTGGTTTCAGCAGTCTGGGGCAAATGCAAACTGATAATATCTGCCTGCTGCTGCATCTCTTCCAAACTTGTCTCGCGCACCCAAGGCATTTCGGCGGCATATCCGGCGGGTTTGTATGGGTCGAACGCCAGCACCGTCATTCTCATGCCCGCCAGTTTTTGGGCGAATTGACTGCCCGTATGTCCGCACCCGATTATCCCGATCGTACGCCCCATCAACTCAAAACCCCGGTTGGCTTCGCGTCGCCATATATTCTCGCGCACTTCCCGGTCGGCCCGGATCAGGTGGTTCGCCAGCGCCAGCAACATGCCGAGTGCTTGTTCGGCTACTGCGTTGCGATTGCCTTCCGGGCTGCTCACGACCAGCACGCCGCGCGCTGCCGCGTAGGGTCTGTCTACAATTTCCATCCCGGAGCCGAGCCTTCCCACAAACCGCAGTTGCTGCGCCGCGTCGAGGAACTCCCGGTTTACGAAGATTTTGCTGTTGATGATCAACCCTTCATACTCCGGTATCACCCGCCGCGTCTCGTCCGGCGTAATCTCCGGCAAGAAATCGCAGGCGTAGCCCCTCGCTGTCAACCCTTCTATCAAAGCCGGATGGCAGTCATCCGTGATGAGCACTTTTCTCGTCCTAGCCATTATTCATCATTGCAGCATTTCTTCATTGACCCTCCTTCCGACATTCGCTATTACTATGACGAAAATAAGGTGGTTGCAGGGGAGCGAAATCAGTCAATGAGTGAACGCCCGCTGCCGGGGGGTGAACACGCCACTTGAGTTTGTGAAAGAAAACACCCAAAGTTGGCAGTTCGGCAGACTTGGTGGAAATTTGCCCGGCGTTCGTCGAACACATCGCCCGCCTCGTCGCCCGGCTGGTTGAGCGGCAAAGATATTTATACAACAACATGAAGCACATCTTTTTTTCGATTCTGACTGCATTAGCAATTTCGTCCTGTACACAGCCTGTTACACCCAAAAAACGCTTGCTTAACACCTATGTGCGCTTTCTGGCCGATGAAAAAACCATCCGCGCAGAGGCAACCTATCAGGAAGGCAGTCCCGATCCACTGCCAGCGCAAATGCCGGGCGGCATCAGTTTTCAAGGTCTGCCCATGAAAATTCGCGCTGTACAAGGCATCACTTACCAGGCAGAATCCTCATCAGACTACACCCCCAAGCAGGTCTTCCACTGGGAAAACATGTCCGGGAAACGTATTAATTTTGAGATGACCATGGCTCCAATCAGAAAGTTTGGCTTCGATAAGGAACCGGTCTCCGGTCAGGAACCCAATACCTTCCGATGGGAAGGCGGACCGCTGGAAAATGGCGAGGCATTCGTCTTTTTATGGGAAAATTTGCAGACCCGGGAGACGGTCAAAATGGAAGTGTTTCAAAACACCGTTGAATCGGAAATCAAGTTTCCGGCCGCCAAGTTGGCAGAGGTAAAGCCGGCGGGTCGGTGGGCTCTTTACCTCGTCCGCAAGAAATTGACCAAAAGTGTGGTAGATGGCATCGAAGCCTCCGGTGTATTGGAATACTATTCGAAGTCGGATACCGTGGAAGTGAAATGAAGTTTGAAGTTCGAAGTTTGTGCAATCGAAAAATCCGTGTCTCATCCGGATAATCCGTGTGCTATACTGTCAATAGCACACGGATTATCCGGATGAGACACAGTTTTTTTTAGAAACTCATCTGTAGGGGTACTTGTACGGTTACCTGGGTTCCAGCGATTGCGCCCTCCTCGTTCAGCATATCTTCTATTTGCAGGAAAGTGTATGGCCCTGTTTTCATTGCATCGAGCCGCTCGCGGGTGATGCTCAGCGCCGCAGACTGGTGGCCGGGCCTTCGTTCCTGCCGGAGCCGGGCAGATTGCTCGCGGCCTATGCCATTGTCGCGGACGGTGTATTGAAGGAGGGCCAGTTGGGGATCATAAGCGAACACAACTTCTATTTTGCCCGGCCGGCCCAGGTGTGACACGCCATGCACCACGGCATTTTCCACAAACGGTTGGAGGAGCATCGGCGGCAGTTCCATTTCGTCCGGGTCAAGTCCGTCAGCGATGTTGATCTCAAATTCGAATGGATTTTGCTGGCAAAACTGCTCCATGCACAAGTATTGTCGAAAGGTATTGGCCTCTTCGCGGAGGGTAATGAACGGTCGCCGCGCATTGCTCAGAATAGACCGCATCAGGTCTGCAAAATGCTGGAGCTCTTGCCGGGCAGTGGCCGTATCCCGCAGTACCACGAGGGCCGAAATATTAGTCAGCGCATTGAAGATGAAGTGGGGATTCATCTGCAATTGAAGCACTTTCTGCTCGAGTTGGAGCAGGTGATTTTGTATTTCAAGTTGTTCGTGTTTGGCCTGCTCGGTGCGGCGAATCCGGTGAATACGGGTTTTTACTCCCAAAAAGAGGGCAATGAGGAGCATTGCGGCAGCGGCAAGCCCAAACCACCACGCCTGCCAGAAAGGCTTTTGGATGAAAAACGCAGCACTCAGCGGCTCGCTGAACAAGTTGCCGTCGGAAGTGGCCTGTACTTCGAACGTGTAAGCACCAGCCGTCAGGTTGGCGAAGTTGACGGCTGGCTGTGAAGAAAGCGGCGACCAGCCCAAGGTGCCGGAGCCCTTCAGTTTCCAGCGGTATTGCACAGATTTTGGGCGGCTGAGGTCAAGGCCCCTAAATTCAAAACTCAGGTGATTTTGGTCGTAAGGCAGTTCGAGGCCGGGCAGGATGCCCCCGTTTGGATCCGCCCAGGCTGCAAAGTCAGTCTCGCTCCGTGGCTTGTAGAACAGGTTGTTTTTTCAAAATGAAGGATAGGCGCCGTGTGAACGAACTGCTGTTCAGAAGGCGCGTACCTGGTCAGGCCATTCATCGTACCAACCCAAAGATTGCCCGTCCGGTCGCGTTGTAAAAGGTAGATATTTTTGGAAGCAAGTTGGTCGGCCGGCGGATAAGGCCTGAAGTGGTAGACATTGGAAGGAGCATCGAAAAAAAGACAAAAAAGGCCCTCTCCTTTGGTGCCCGCCCATACTTTGTCGCGGCCTTCGACGTACAAACAACTCACCGGAACAGGAGGCAAGCCGAATACAGCGCCCACCCGGTTTTTAGGAAAGTTCGGGCTGTCGTTGATGGGTATCCAGCCTGCTTTACCAGACTGGGTGCCAAACCACACGGTACCGGCCGCCGTATCCAGTGCCAGGGTCGTGATGTGCTGATAGTTCAAGCCTTCGTTCTCTCCGATCCATTTGATGGAAAATAAATCAGGCTTTGAAAAACTGATCCGCGCAATCCCGTTGGAAGCCGTCGCCACCCACATATCGCCCGAAGGGTCGGGCAGGATTTTCTGGATCCAGTCGCCGGAAGTCCCTGGGCTTTGGTCAGGGTCTGCATTCCGCTACTGTCGAAAATGGCGATGCCCTTGCCTTCGGTACCGACCCAAAGGCGACCGAGTTGGTCTTCGGCGAGTGCCCGGCATTTAACGCCGGAGAGATAACCGCTGTCGCGTTCGAAAAAGCGCACTGCGCCGCCCCCTGAAGTGGCCGCCCAAATATCGCCGCTATAGTCGCATACCAGCGCGCGAGTGTCGTGATGCGGGAGTTTTTGTTTTTCGGTAATTTGGGTCCAGGTAGCAGGAGCGGGCGACCAGATCGAAATACCTTCGTCCGAGGTGCCCACCCACATATTCCCTGTATGGTCGGCCTGGAGGCGCGGGCACTTGCAATCTGGGCACTTTGAAGCACCGTCAAAACGTTCCCTTGAGTCCCGTCGGCGACCGCGATGCCACCGGGTGTCGCCAGCCAAAGATGGCCCTGATCGTCGCGGGCAATGGCGCGCACGAGGTTGTCAGGCAGGCCGTTGGCGGTCCTGAATTTCTGAAAGCCATCCCCGTCAAAACGGCAGACTCCCCCACCCTGGGTTCCGAACCACATATATCGCCGGCTGTCCTGCATGGCTGCAAACACCTGTGATTGCGGCAAACCCTGCGCCACCGAATAGGTTTTGAGGCTGTAGGGCTTGGGCGGTCACGGAGCAAAGACCCGCACCCACAATGCAATAGGCGGTGAACAGCAGGCAAGTGACGGTGCGCAAGGTCATTGGTGATAGAAGGAAGGTTGCTCCAGGAATCGCTCCAACGATTCATAGTTTTTGAAAATCAATACCCTGGCATCCGGATTCCGATGCTGTTCTATGGCTTTCAGTACTTTCGGTTTGTTTCGATCCGGATAATGCCAGACCCATTTCAGGAAACTGAAATAAATTTTTTCCGGGTAGCCCGGCGGCAATCCAGAATGGGTCTTTCGGGTGAAATGTGCATACTGAAGTCTTATTTTCAGGATATTCTACAGGCAAACATACTTCGGGATGTCCAGAAAAATAATCCAATCTGCACGCGGCACGCGCAAGTCGAGGGTATCGAAATAACTCCCGTCTACAATCCAGTTTTCAGTGGCACCGATGTCCGCGACGCGCTGTTGAAACGCCGCTGCTTCCGGTTTTTGCCAGCCGGGCTGCCAGTAAAGTGTATCGAGGTGGTGGAGCGGAAGGCCGGTTTTTGCGGCCAGTTTTCGGGTAAATGTCGTTTTGCCGGAACCACCGGAGCCCGGGATCAGGATGCGATTCATCGGGTGTTGCATAGGTTGATCAAATTTTCTATCCAGGTCTGTGTCTCGTTGCGGAGTGCCTCATCGGTGTATCAGAATGCACCACGAAACACACGAAGTACGCTAACAAAATCAATTTTAGCGGTCTTAGCGGTAAAACTCAATGGCAGCATGCCGCCGCCATTTGCAAAACGTTGACCACCAAAACTACCCACCACAATGAGGTTTTCCGTGTATTTTTGCACGGTTTTCGCAGGACGTGCGTTTTAGCCGTCCTTCATTTCACCACACCACAACCGTGCGGGCTATAGAATCCGCCACACATAAAAACATGAAAAGTCTGCTCTCCCTTGCGCTTATACTTTCACTGGCGCTCACATCTTTTACTTCGCTCACCGCTCAAGGCATCGAGTTCTTCCACGGCTCCTGGGCTGAAGCCCGGGCAAAGGCCAAGACCGAAGGCAAGATCATTTTTGTAGATGCATTCGCTGCCTGGTGCGGCCCCTGCAAGCGCATGGCCAGCACGGTATTCACGGAGGATAAGGTCGGCGAATACTTCAACGCCAACTTCGTGAACCTTAAAATTGACATGGAAAAACCCGAAAACACGGAGTTTGCTTCCAAATATCCGGTGTCAGCCTACCCAACCCTGATGTTTCTCGATTCTACGGGTAAAGTCATTCAAAAAGCCGTCGGCGCGAAAGACGTGAGCGGTCTGCTCGATTTTGCCAACAAGGCACAAGGCCGCAGCGACAAATCCGCCGACTATGAAAAAGCCTACAACGAGGGCAACCGCGACCCGCAATTCCTCTACGACTATGTGAAGTCACTCAATGCTGCGGGCAAGCCTTCGCTCAAAGTCACCAATGAATATTTTGCCAATCAGCAAGACCTCGGTTCTGACTTCAACCTGAAGTTCATCCTGGAAGGCGCCACGGAGAGTGATAGCCGCGTCTTTGATTTGTTGATGAAAAACAAGGCCAAAATTGCCACCCTTGCCGGGGAGCAGGCTGTCAACACCCGCATCGAAAAATGCTGCGGCAACACCCTGAAAAAAGCCATTGAGTACAAAAGTGAGCCGCTGCTCGCCGAAGCGAAAGCCAAGATGAAGGTCGCCCACCCGGATCGCGCCGATGCCTTCGCCGCCGAAGCCGATATGAAATACTACGCTGCCGTGAAAGATGTGAAAGGTTATCTGAATGCCGCCCGCAACTTCCAGAAATCGGAGATCAAAAACAACTCAGCCAAACTACAAGACCTGATTGTCAACCTGTTGCGTGCCTTCCCGGAAGACCCGAAGGCATTGGAACAAGCTGAAAAATGGGCTAAGACTTGCGCGGAGAACGGTGGTCTGCCGGAATATTACATGACCCTCGCAGAGATATACAAACGCCAGGGCGACAAGACCAAAGCCCGCGCCACCGCCGAAAAAGCCCGCAAAGCCATCGGCGAACCGGACACCAAGAACATGGGGATGAAGATTGAATTCTTCCTGCAAGGGTTGGAAGGCTGAGTACAGGGTTTCTAGAGTTTTTACAGGATTTACAGGTTTTTTTACAGGATTTCAGGATTTTTCAGGATTTACAAGATAAAAATTACCTTTTGGTCTAAACCTGTAAATCCTGAAAAATCCTGAAATCCTGTAAAAAAACCTGTAAATCCTGTAAGATCCTAAAACCCCGCATTGATCCGGATATAAAAGCCGCCCTCGCCCAGGTCGTTGCGGCTGTATTCGAGGCGGATGGTTTTGTTGTACCACATCACGATGTCCAGGCCCGGGCCATAGCCATAGATGACGTGGTTGGAAAGCGGGTTATTGGCACCATAGTATGGATCGTTGGCGTAGCCAAAGTCGTTGTTCAGGGCGAGGTAGATTTTGATGGGCAGCACCTTGAACGCTTTGAACGGCATCCATTTGCCCAGTCGTATTTCCCGGTTGAACGCTTCAAAATGTACTGAGGTTTTCAGGATACCAAAGTCCAGTCCGTCGGCGACATAGTATTCGTAACCGCGCACGAAATTGCCGAAATAACCCAGCGCCTGATTGTTGTAATAAGGCGGTTTACGACGCGGCAGGCTCACGCGACCTTTGAGGCCGGTTTCCACACTCCATTTTTTGTCTTTGCCGAAAGAGGTATAGCGGCTGTGCTCGGCAAACAGCCGGGTGAGCCATAAATCATCGTTTGGGAACAAGCCATTCTGGCGAAAATCCAGCACTGTAATCCAGCCATTCAGCGGATAAGGCCGGATGTCGCGGTAATCGCTCGTAAAATTGTACACCAGGCTGGCATGTCGCTGGCGTCTCTGGCCCTGTAGGAAAAAATCAGGGTTGAGAATGACCGCCACCGAATCCGACGCACGGGTGTCGCGGTATTCGAGGCTAAACCGGTGTGTTGTCAGCAGTTTGGGCCGCCAGCCCAGATTGACAAAAGCGGAGAACTGCTCGATCTGCCAGACATCGGGATTGCGGCGAAATTGCAGTTGACTTCCTTCGGTTGTATACGCCACCTCATGCGTACGGCTATATGACACGGCTGCCTGCATGTTAATGGTGCGGGCCCGGTCAATCGGCGGAAAGCGGTACGAAAGTTCGTAGCGGTTGTTGTAGCCGAACTGTGCCTTGGCTTTGAGTGCATCGGCATTGCCAGTCAGGTTGTTGTGCGTGAGGTCGAGGCCGTAGTTCACGCGGCGGAGCGAGCCGCCAAATTCTTTCCACCAAACATTGAAATTTCGGTCGGCTAATTCGAACAGCGGCACTGGCAGCAGGTACCACGTTTCTGTCAGGCGCACCCGGAGCACCACGTGGTTATTGGCCCGCCACTCCGCCACTCGCAGGTCGGCGACCGTAAAAAGGTCTAGGTTGAGGAGCCGGTTCTTGTTTCGTTCCAGGGTGGCCGCCAAGCCTTCGAGCGGAATGGAGTCGCCGGGAGCAAATTCAAGTTCGCGGAGCAGCAGCGCCCGCCGTGTCAGGCGGTTTCCTTCAAATACAATGGTATCAATATGGACAAACGCACCCGCCGAAGTATCGGACTGCGCCCAAAGGGGCAGTGCGGTCAGGAAGGCAAATACTGCGACAAAAAGTGCACGAACAGGTTGGGACACAGACTTTTGGGAACGAAACAATGGGTGTTGCACGATGAGAAAAGGGACGTCAGGGCGAAACTCCGGATAAAATCTTCTTTCTTTTAAAAAGTTGGAAGCATCAGACGCTCTGGATCGGAATTGCTGGATCAAACGCTTTTTCAGGATTTAAAAAATTGACTTTCAGGCATTTACCAAACATTAGAATTGCTTGCTTCCGCCAAAAGTCCGGCTTTTGAAACGAAACCAAAGGTCTCAAAAGCGCGAAAAATGCATAAAATCATCAACCAAATATAATTTTACATTACTTTTGGCCTCACAACCAGCGACTTATGTCATTTGCTGAACTAATCCTCGACCCGACTTTTCGTTTGATCATCTTTTCGATATTCGTCGTCATCGGCGTTATTATCGGCTGGACGTTGCGCGCCAACTATCCTGAGCGCGAAGTCAAACGGGCCCTCGAACGCACCGAGCAGGAGAAAAGTACCCTGGCCCGCCTCTACGCGCACCTGCGCAATCAGCACGACCTGCGCGAAGCAGATTTCAAACGGGCCGACAACGAACTAAAAACGCTCCGGGTGGCAGCCGCCCAGATCCGCGAGGAAAAATCCACCACCACTTCCAACGAACAAGCCTACCTGGCCCGCACCGAGAAGGCCGAAGCCAATGCCGCCCGCTTTGCACAGCGGATGAGCGAACTTGACACGCAAAATCGCCAGCTCTCCACCCGCAACCAGCAACTGGATCAGGAACTCGCCCGCCTCCAGGAAGAACTGACTGCCTGGCACGTACTCTACAACGATTTCAAAGCCATGCAACAGCGGCTGCTCGCGTTCGAACAAAATGCAGCCAAACTCGAAGCCGAGCGCAACCAACTCTTCCAACAACTCAGCGCCGCCCGCACCGAACTCGAAACCCTCCAGACCGAACTACTCGCTCAGGCCAACCGCCAAACCGCCAGCCGCAGCCGCAAAGGCAATCTCGCCCGCCAGGCCGACGACCTGAAAACCATTCGCGGCATCAGCCCCCTGGCCGAACAGCAACTCTTCGCACTCGGCATCCAGACCCTCGAACAGGTCAGCCGCTGGGATGACGATATGGTCATCGCCACCGCCAAAAAACTGGGCATCAGCCCCGGCAAAATTTTCCAGGAAGACTGGGTCGGCCAGGCGCAGCACCTGTTGGGGAGCCGGTGATGAAGTTATGAGTTATGAGTTATGAGTTCCCGGTAAAATCATAACTTCCTACTTTTCTCTTCCGCCACATTTTCCCCTGCCTGCATGGTCGCTTCTACCTCCCAGTTGGCTCGGAGCGCGGGCATTTTTTTCTCAAAAATTCGTTCGGGTTGCCTGTGTGCGAAGTAATTGCCGGAATCCCAGCGGCGGTTGCCGTTGCGGTCTTCAATGAGGCGGGCCGAATAAGTAGCGGCAGGCAATTGAGGAAAAGTGAGTTTTTGCTGCTCTGCTTCGGCGGTGAACGTGCGCTGGATTTCGAGGGTGGTTCCATTGAAGAGTTGCAGCACATAACGTTTTTGCGGCAGCAAGTCCTTGATGGTCAGTGCGAGGTCGCCGAGTTGTTTGTCCGACAGGATGGTGAACCTTCGGCGCAAAGTGTCCGTGTTGGCAACACCCCAGAGATCGGTGATGGCGCCGGGCAGGAGGGTCAGCAGGTAATTTTTTTCAGGTTTCCAGTCGAGCCGAAGCGTCAGATTGCGGGGCTGCAAGGTGTCGGGCGCAACGGAGAACACCCCGACCTGCACAGAATCCACCATGATTTTCCAGCGGGAGGTATCGAATGCCGTGATGGGAAAGTTGAATGGAAGCGCGACGGGGCGAGCCGGGTGGTGGCTGACGGTTTTGGGAGGCAGCGGACCAGCCGCGGCCGCAGTCGGAGAAGTTGCGCCGCGGTTGTTATTGCGGCGACTGGCCGCCTGTGCCGTTGCTGCTTCATCGCCCCAGATGACGCGGTGGTTTCGCAGAAAAGCCGCCCGGGTCGTTGATTTTACTATAATTGTGTCGCCTCCCGGCAATAAATTCCATGCCGTAGAATCTTGCACACGGTCGTACCAGATAAACATCGTATCGCCCTCAATTTCCCGCAGCACCTTGACATCCGGAGGATCGGAGCCAAAAATGACAGAGTCCGGAACGCTGTTGTATGTGAGTTTGACGCGACCAAAATTGCGGCTTAATTTGTCTTTCAGCCGCAAGGCAGGCTGGTCGGTGAACAACCGGAGCGCAAGCGGTTTGGCTGGCCGCAATGAATCGCCCATCACCAGCACGGAATCGAGATAAGCCAACCGTTCGTCGCTGCCGTTCCAGAGCAGATTCTGATCTTTGTCGTCGAGTGCGACAACTTTGAACTGGCCGGCCCGCACATTGGGAATGGTAAACAACCCCCGCTTGTCCGTACGGGCGAAGTAGTAGGGCTTGCTTTTGCGCAGGATGCTGTCGCTAATTTCGTCGTACAGCATCACCGTCACGTTCTCCACAGGTTCAAGTTTGAACGCATCCGCCACGCTGCCTCGCACAGTGAGGCTGTCAATGTAGTCGCCTGTGCTGAACACAAAGCGCAGGTCTTTGGCGGGATTGCCCTCGTGAAGGTCTTTTACGGCCGTTCCAAAATTGATGGTATAGGTCGTATTGGGCCGAAGCACTTCCTGTTCGGGCAGTTCCACCACCACAGATTTGCCTTTCAGTTTGACATCAGGGCCGCGCTTGGTGAGCAGCGGAGGTGACATCACGACCTGCGTCGGCACGTCAGAAAGTGTCACCCATTCATCGAAATAGAGTTCGATTATTTTGCGGTCGAAGCGGGTCGCATAGTTGGGGGTACTGGCTATGGAGTCCACCTTGGGGGGCGTTGTGTCCTTTGGACCGCCCGTGGGTGCACCCTGGCGGGCACAGGCGGCAAAGAGCAAAAGGAAAAAGAAAAATGAATATCGGATCACGAAATAACTTCGGGTTGTGTAGCGGGAAATTCAAAGTTGCACATGGAAATGGTCGTCGTGGCGAGCAGCTTTGCAGCCTTGTTGCCGGAATTTGTCGTCAAAAAATTTAAATCACAGTGCAGTCGGGCACTTGGCCGGAGATTTTTGATGTTTTTGAAAGATACTTCGTCTGAACTTTTTTACCCCTGAATTGCTTTTGACGCGACATTAAAAAATGGCTTAGGAACGGGCAAATAATAACTTGTAAGTTTCAGATAGATTGGTTTTTGCTCAGATGGGCTATCTTTTTGAGCGAATAGTGGGGCTATTTAATCAAAAAGATGGGTCATCTGGGTGAAA
>Ga0105046_10004909_pt1 | contig 21245 bp, 16 predicted proteins | sample MAT03_FD_78385 | JGI IMG/M metagenome (GOLD analysis project Ga0105046, IMG submission 78385) | Freshwater microbial communities from Lake Fryxell liftoff mats and glacier meltwater in Antarctica - MAT-03 (megahit assembly) | ecosystem: Environmental > Aquatic > Freshwater > Ice > Liftoff...
GAACCCAGCGCTACCGGTCACCGCGTTGAAAGCCAAGGCGGTCCAGTGCGGATCCTCGGCTCCATTCGTGACGAACGTAGGTCGAGACCATCGCACGTCGAGCGGGTGATCGTGGGATCGACGGGTGTGATGGTCACCGGTACGGAGCACTCACTGGTGTTGGCGTTGTGGGAACCAACCACGGGAAAGGCATCGTCGCCGTGCGCTCGCGGATCGTTGCGTAGCCGATCTCCTCGTGAACGATTTTCGGCCAGCCTGCCGGGTTACGAGAGCCCGCGAACCTCCGAGCATTCTCTGGTCGCGGTAGAATTGTGATCGCGCGGCCCGGGGTGATCCGGCACTCCCCAGTGACGTGTGCTTGCCGCCCCTAACGCCCTGGGAGGATCCGTGCTCGCGATCCTCATAGCGTTCGCAATTACCGCTCTGGTGATGCCGTTAGTGGTGCGGTGGTGGGGAACGCGGGCATTCCTGGTGGCCGCGCTAGTGCCCCTTACGGCGTTCGTTCAGGCGATTATGTCGGGCCCCGAGATAGTCGGTGGGGCTGTGCTCGAGCAGCGCTACCTGTGGATTCCCGAGCTCGGGTTCGAGATATCCGTGCGGATGGACACCCTCTCGTGGGTGCTCGCACTGGTCGTCTCGGGGGTGGGCAGCCTCGTGCTGCTGTACTGCGCCCGCTATTTCACCAACGCCGAGCAGAGCCTTGGCCGCTTCGCCGCGGTGCTGGTCGCGTTCGCCGGGGCGATGTACGGGCTCGTGCTTGCCGATGACGTGTACCTGTTGTTCGTGTTTTGGGAGGCGACGAGCGTTCTCTCCTATCTGCTGATCGGGCACTACACCAGCAAAAAGGCCAGCCGGGGCGCAGCCCTTCAAGCGCTGCTTGTCACCACGTTCGGCGGACTGGTGATGCTCGTCGGGCTTGTGTTGCTCTCGGTGCAAACCGCAACAACCAGCCTCGCTGCCATAATCGCGTCACCACCAACCGGCACGCTGACCACCGTTGCGGTGATGCTCGTGCTCGTTGGGGCTCTCTCAAAGTCGGCCATTTTCCCGTTCCACTTCTGGCTTCCCGCCGCGATGGCAGCACCGACCCCGGTTAGCGCGTACCTGCACGCCGCGGCAATGGTCAAGGCCGGCATCTACCTGATCGCGCGGCTCGCCCCCGGCTTCGCCGACATGCCCGGCTGGCGCGAAGTGCTGGTGGGTTTTGGTGTGCTGACGATGCTTCTCGGCGGATTCAATGCCCTCAAGCAACACGATCTTAAGCTGGTGCTAGCTCACGGCACGGTCAGCCAACTGGGCTTGCTGACCGTGGTTGTCGGGTTCGGAACCCGCGCCACGGCCCTGGCGGGACTCGCCCTTCTCGTCGCCCATGCCATGTACAAGGCGACCCTCTTTCTCGTTGTCGGCATCATCGATCACCGCGCGGGCACTCGTGACCTGCGCAAACTCTCGGGGCTCGGTCGCCAGACTCCGATCCTCGCCGTCATCACCGCACTCGCTCTGGCATCAATGGTCGGATTGCCGCCGACCTTCGGGTTCGTAGCCAAGGAGGCAGCCTTCGCCACGCTGCTTGCCGAAGCGACATCCGGATTACTGGTCGGCTGGATAGCCCTCATCGGGATCATTGTTGGCTCCGTGCTCACCGTCGCCTACAGCGCGCGGTTCTTCTGGGGCGCGTTCGGTGCGAAGAAGGGCGTCAAGGCGGTCTCGGCCGTGCGCGAGCATCCGGACTTCGTGATCTCGCCCGCACTACTGGCAGTCTCTGGCGTGGTGCTGGGGTTGCTCGCCTCGGTCGCAGACGCCGTTACGGCCGGGTATCCGGCCCAGTTTGCGCGCACCGCAGAGAGCTACCACCTCGCGCTGTGGCACGGGCTCGAACCGGCGCTCGCGATCTCGGCAGTCACCCTCGGGCTCGGAGTGCTGATGTTCTACCGGCGCGGCGCGGTGGCGGGCATCCAGAATCGCCTGGGCTTAGGAATCTCGGCCGCCGACGCCTACGGCGCGACCATGCGATCGATCGACCGCACCGCAGCCAAGACCACGAGCCTCACCCAACGTGGCTCCCTGCCGTTCTACCTCGCGGTGATCCTGCTGGTATTCATCGTCACGATCACCACCGCGCTCGTGTTCAACCGCACCTGGCCGACCGAGATCCGGTTGTGGGACTTCCCCTCCCAGCTGGTCATCGGCGCAATTATGATCGTCGCCGCGCTAGCCGCCACGCGGGCGGGAAAGAGATTTCAGGCGGTCGTGCTTGTGGGCGTCACCGGGTTCGGGATGTCTGCACTTTTCGCCCTGCAGGGCGCGCCAGACCTGGCGCTCACCCAAATTCTGGTCGAGGTAATCACGCTCGTCGCGTTCGTGCTGGTGCTGCGGCGACTGCCGGAAAGATTGGGCGATCGCAACGGCAGCCGCCATCGCGTGGTCCGCGCCGTGCTGGGAGCGGCATTCGGCACGCTCATGGCGCTCGTCGCGATCGTGGCACTCGGTGCTCGAACGCAGCTGCCGATCTCGCTCGAGTGGGCAGAGCTCGCCTACGAGCAGGGCCACGGCCGCAACATCGTCAACGTAGCCCTTGTCGACCTGCGCGGGTGGGACACGATGGGCGAACTCTCGGTAATCATCGCCGCTGCTACGGGGGTCGCGAGCCTGATTTTCATCACTGGCCGCGCCGACAACCAGCTGCCAAAGGTGCCCCGAAAAGATGCCCGCAAGGCGGCCCGCGCGGGGCTCAAGCGGGCCAACGACCCCACCAATGATGAGCGCGCCGCATGGCTGCTGGCCGGACGCACGCTCCCGCCCCGCAATCGCTCGATCCTGCTTGAAGTGGTGGTGCGGCTCATCTTCCACTCGGTGATCCTGGTGTCGATCTATCTGCTACTCGTGGGTCACAACGCCCCCGGTGGTGGGTTCGCCGGTGGACTCGTCGCGGGAATGGCGCTCGTTGCGCGATACCTCGCCGGCGGGCGGGTGGAACTGCGTGCAGCGGCTCCGATCAACGCCGGCAGGCTACTCGGCATCGGACTGACCCTCGCCGTCGGCACCGCGCTGGTGCCCCTGTTCTTCGGTGTCGATGCGCTCACCTCCACCTGGTTCACGATGCAACTCGGGGTGTTGGGTGAACTTGACTTCGTGACATCCACGATCTTCGATATCGGCGTCTACCTCGTGGTCATCGGGCTCATGCTCGACGTGCTGAGAAGCCTCGGCGGCGAGATCGACCGACAGCTGGAAGACGAAAGTGAACAGCCGCACCCGGCTACCGAGAAGGTGAGCTCGTGAGTGTTTCGCTGACCCTGCTGGTGATCATGGCCGTGCTCTACGCCTGCGGAATCTATCTGCTGCTCGAGCGCAGCATGACGCGTGTGCTGCTCGGATTCTTGCTGATCGGCAACGCGACGAACCTGCTCATCATCATCATGGCCGGCGCTGCGGGTGTCGCCCCGATCGTCGAAGACGGAGTCAGCCGGCAGGAGATGACGGATCCGTTGCCACAGGCGCTCATCCTTACCGCGATCGTTATCACCTTCTGCGTTTCGGCCTTCCTGCTTGCGCTCATCTATCGGTCATGGCGACTGGCCAACCAAGACAACCTCCAGGACGACGCGGATGACGTCGCCATGCGCGACGGCACCGGAGTCGAGGCGGAACTGGTCGACGCGTCGCCCTCCGACACCGAGTTTGAGCGGGGTGAGACACAGTGAACTGGCTGATACCCCTGGTGGTGCTGGTTCCGCTCATCGGAGCGGCCATCGCGCTCGTGCTGGGCAAGCGTCCACGGCTGCAGCGAATCGCCTCAATCGTCGCGCTGGTCATCGTGCTGGGGATCGGGTCGACGCTGCTGTACCTCGTCGACACGGTCGGACCGATGTCGATGCAGGTCGGCGGCTGGGCCGCGCCGTTCGGCATCGTACTGGTCGTCGACCGGCTGGCGGCTCTTATGGTCGTCGTCTCGGCGCTCGTGTTGCTCGCCGTTCTGGTTTTCTCGGTTGGGCAGGGTCTTGCCGACGGCGACAGCGAGACTCCCGTGTCGATCTACTACCCGACCTACCTGATCCTGGCGACCGGCGTGTTCAACGCGTTCATTGCCGGCGACCTCTTCAATCTCTATGTCGGGTTCGAGATCCTGCTCGTGTCGAGCTACGTGCTTATAACTCTCGGAGGAACCGAAGCGCGGATCCGTGCGGGCACGACCTACATCGTCGTCAGTCTCGTCTCATCGATGTTGTTCCTCGCGTCGATCGCGATGATCTACGGCGCCGTGGGCACGGTCAACATTGCGCAGATCTCGCTTCGAATGGCCGAGATTCCGATGGACGTGCAGATCGTCATCCACGTGATGCTGCTCGTGGCATTCGGCATCAAGGCTGCAATTTTCCCGCTGTCGTTCTGGCTGCCCGACTCCTATCCGACCGCGCCCGCACCGGTCACTGCGGTCTTCGCGGGGCTGCTCACGAAGGTGGGGGTGTACGCCATTATTCGCACCGAAACGATTATCTTCCCCGGCTCGGAACTGAACACCGCGCTCATGATCGTGGCCCTGTTGACGATGGTGATTGGCGTGTTGGGAGCGGTCGCGCAGGCGGATATTAAGAGGCTGCTGTCGTTTACTCTGGTGAGTCATATCGGCTACATGATTCTGGGAATCTCGCTCGGAACCGTCGCCGGAACGTCTGCGGCGATTTACTACATCGTTCATCACATCGTCGTGCAGACCACACTGTTTCTCGGGGCAGGATTGATTGAGCGGCAGGGCGGAAGCACCTCGATCACCAGGCTCGGAGGACTGCTGAAGGCCGCACCAGTTATCGCCGTACTGTTCTTCCTGCCCGCGCTGAATCTTGGCGGCATCCCACCGTTCTCCGGGTTCATCGGCAAGCTCGCCCTCTTCGAGGCCACCGCTGAACTCGGAACGCCGCTCGCGTTCGTACTGATCGGGTCTGGCGCTCTCGTCTCGCTGCTCACCCTGTACGCGCTGATGCGAGTGTGGAACATGGCGTTCTGGCGCCCCGCCGCTGACGTCAAAGATTACGAGTCGCCGCTGCTCGACAACATCTCCGAGGCACCCGGCGGCCGAACGGTAAAGGCCGTGCGCTCGATCCCACGGCTAATGATCGCTGCGACCGCCGGCATGGTCGCGGTGACCATCGCTCTCACGGTGTTCGCCGGGCCGTTGTTCGCACTGAGCACTCGGGCCGGCGAAGGCATCGAGACGCCACGAACCTACATCGGGATCGTTCTTTCGGGGGTGGACCGTGAGTGAGAGTGTGAAGGGCGTTTCGCGCCGGGAGGTTCGGTGGCGGGTGTGGCAGCAGCTTCCGTTACTCATCACGCTGGTCGTGCTGTGGATGCTGCTGTGGGGCACCATAAGTTGGTTGAGCCTGGTCTCCGGCGCCGCTGTAGCGATCCTCGTTACACGCCTGCTCTACCTGCCGCCGGTGGAACTTTCCGGGCGGTTCAACCCGTTCTGGTTCATTATCTTTCTGGCGCGCTTCTTCTTCGACCTCGTCCTGGCATCTTTTCAGGTCGCGTTTCAGGCATTTCGACCGAGCGGAATCCGACGCAACGCGGTCATCGAGGTTGATCTCGTGACGCGATCAGACCTCATCATGACGCTGACCGCGATCGCGATCTCCCTCATTCCCGGCTCCCTCGTGCTCGAGGTTGACCGACAGCAGTCGATTCTCTACGTGCACGCGCTCAGCATGCGCGACGATGCCGAAGTCGATCGGCTTCGCGCTACGGTGCGATCGATCGAACGAATGCTCGTGCGGGCGCTCGGATCGGCTGACGACGTGCAGAGGACCCGCGGATGAGCGCGCTCGTCATCATCGCCGGTGTGCTGTTCAGTGCGGGAGCCCTCCTTGCGCTGTACTGCATCGTGCGTGGCCCCACGATTCTCGATCGAATGATCGCCTCGGATGTTCTGCTCACCACGCTGATCCTGGCCGTCGGTGCCGAGATGGTGATCAACGGCCACACCCGCAGCGTTCCGGTGATGTTGGCGTTGGCGGCGATCGCGGCGTTCGCCACTATCGCGGTCGCACGGTACGCATCCGCACACGAGAGTGCGCCGGGGGACGAGTCATGACCTTTGATGAGATGCTCGATCTGCTCGCGGCCATCTGCCTCGTGCTCGGCGGTTTTCTGTCACTTGCGGCAGGCGTCGGTCTGCTGCGATTCCCGGATGCCCTGAGCCGGTTGCACGCGGCAACGAAACCGCAGATCCTCGGCCTCATCTTCGTGCTGGCCGCGATCGCGTTGGAATCGCGCAGCTGGTCCACACTGCTTGTGCTCGCGCCGATCCTCGTCTTCCAGATGCTGACGGCGCCGATTTCGGCACACATGGTCGGGCGCGCCGCCTATCGCACCGGCAACTTCCGTGCTGATATCACCCCGGTGGATGAGCTAAAAGACGCGATCGATCGCGCTGGATAGGTGGCTTCCTGCACCCCGGCACGGTTCACCCCCGCCGGCCCGCGCCGGCTGCGGCACCGTGCCCGCCGCGCACGTTCTACACTCATAACATGCCGGAAACGCACGCCAACTCCATCGATATAAAGCCCCGCTCGCGCACCGTCACTGACGGAATCGAAGCGACTACCTCGCGGGGAATGCTCCGCGCCGTGGGTATGGGGGATGCCGATTGGGATAAGCCCCAGATCGGCATCGCGAGCTCGTGGAACGAGATCACCCCGTGCAACCTGTCACTCGACCGTCTCGCGCAGGCTGCCAAGGAGGGCGTGCACCGCGGTGGGGGATACCCGCTGCAGTTCGGCACGATCTCGGTTTCCGATGGAATTTCCATGGGCCACGAGGGCATGCACTTCTCGCTCGTCAGTCGCGAGGTCATCGCCGACTCGGTCGAGGTGGTGATGCAGGCCGAGCGCCTGGATGGTTCGGTGCTGCTCGCCGGCTGCGACAAGTCGATCCCCGGAATGCTTATGGCCGCCGCGCGCCTTGATCTCGCATCGGTATTCCTCTACGCGGGCTCGATCGCGCCGGGCTGGGTCAAGCTCAGTGACGGCCGTGAAAAGGAAGTCACGATCATCGATTCCTTTGAAGCCGTCGGTGCGGTTCAGGCCGGCACCATGTCTCTCGAAGACGCGAAGCGTATCGAGTGCGCGTTCGCGCCGGGTGAAGGCGCCTGCGGCGGTATGTACACCGCGAACACGATGGCCAGCGTCGCAGAGGCGCTCGGGATGAGTCTTCCCGGATCCGCTAGCCCGCCCTCGGCGGACCGGCGGCGTGACTACTTCGCGCATCGTTCGGGCGAAGCTGTAGTTGGAATGCTGAAGCGCGGGCACACGGCGCGTGACATCCTCACCATGGAAGCGTTCGAAAACGCGATTGCCGTCGGAATGGCGCTGGGTGGTTCCACGAACATCGTGCTGCACCTTCTCGCCATCGCGAACGAGGCCGAGGTGCCACTCACCTTGGCCGATTTCAACAGAATCGGCGACAAGGTGCCGCACATCGCCGACATCAAGCCTTTCGGCCGATACGTGATGAACGACGTCGACCGCCACGGTGGAATTCCTGTGTTGATGAGGGCGCTGCTCGATGCGGGGCTGCTGCATGGCGACGCACTCACGGTTACCGGCAAGACGATGGCAGAGAATCTGGCCGAACTCGACCCCGCGCCGCTCGACGGCAAGGTTCTGCGTTCGCTCGACGATCCCTTCCACGCCACGGGCGGCATCACGATCCTGCACGGTTCGCTGGCCCCCGATGGTGCCGTGGTCAAGACCGCGGGCTTCGACTCGGCGCTGTTCGAAGGGCCAGCACGCGTATTCGAGCGTGAACGGGCCGCGATGGATGCTCTTGCCGACGGTTCCATCAAGAAGGGTGACGTCATCGTCATTCGTTACGAGGGCCCGAAGGGTGGGCCGGGGATGCGAGAGATGCTCTCGATTACAGCTCGCATCAAGGGCGCGGGCCTCGGTAAAGATGTACTACTCTTAACGGACGGCAGATTTTCAGGCGGCACAACCGGCCTGTGCATCGGCCACGTAGCTCCCGAAGCGGTGGACGCCGGTCCCATTGCCTTCGTGTGCGATGGTGATCTGATACGGGTCGATATCGCAGCTCGCTCGCTCGACCTACTTGTCGATCCAGCTGTGCTCGAAGCCCGCCGAAACGGCTGGGCTCCCCTTCCCCCTCGTTACACGCGTGGCGTTCTGGCGAAATACTCCAAACTTGTGCATTCCGCTTCGGAGGGCGCAGTCACCGGGTAGTTCTCGGCTTCGCTCGATCACTCTTTTTCTAAGGAACCAACTATGTCCACGGATTCAGCTCCGCGGCCGCCGAAAAGCTCCGCCCCAGAGATTCTCACGGGATCGGGCGCGATCCTGCGCTCGCTCGAGCACCTCGGAATCACAGACGTCTTCGGCCTGCCCGGCGGCGCCATAATGCCGTTCTATGACGAACTGATGGCCTCGACGGCCATTCGTCACATTCTCGTGCGCCACGAGCAGGGTGCCGGTCACGCCGCCGAGGGGTACGCGTCGTCGTCGGGTCGGGTCGGTGTTGCGATCGCGACGAGTGGTCCCGGTGCTACGAACCTGGTGACGGCTATCGCGGATGCCCACATGGATTCGGTTCCGTTGCTCGCGATCACCGGCCAAGTGTTCTCGACCTCGATGGGAACGGACGCCTTCCAGGAGGTCGACATCGTGGGAATCACCATGCCGATCACCAAGCATTCCTTCCTCGTGACCCGGCCCGAAGACATCCCAGCTACGATCGCCGCGGCGTACCACATCGCGACGACCGGCCGCCCAGGCCCTGTGCTGGTTGACGTAACCAAAGACTGCCAGCAGAACTCGGCACCCTTCATCTGGCCACCCAAGATTGACCTTCCCGGCTACCGTTCGGTCATGAAGGCCCACGGCAAGCAGGTGCAGGCGGCGGCCCAGCTGCTCGTCGAGGCCGAGCGGCCCGTGTTTTACGTCGGCGGCGGCGTCATCCGTGCTGGCGCTTCGAAAGAGCTGTTTGAACTGGCCACTCGCGTCGGCGCCCCGATCGTGACGACGCTGATGGCGCGCGGCGCGTTCCCCGACTCCAACCCGTTGAACCTCGGGATGCCCGGAATGCACGGTTCGGTACCGGCGGTGCTCGGCCTTCAGGAGTCTGACCTGCTCATCTCCCTCGGTGCGCGGTTCGATGACCGTGTTACCGGAAAGGCCAGCGAGTTCGCCCCGAACGCCAAGGTAGTTCACGTCGACATCGACCCGGCCGAGATCGGCAAGATCCGCGCCGCCGATGTGCCCATAGTGGGCGACGCGAAAGACGTGATTGTCGACCTGAGCGCGGCGTTTGCCGAGGCATCCAAGACCACCAAGCCCGACTACACAGCATGGTGGGAGCGCCTGGAGACCCTGAAGAAGCAGTACCCGCTCGGCTTCACGATGCCCGATGACGGACTGCTGTCACCGCAGCAGATCATCCAACGCATCGGTGAGCTCACCGGCCCCGAGGCGATTTACGCCGCGGGCGTCGGCCAGCACCAGATGTGGGCGGCACAGTTCATCAAGTACGAGCGCCCCAACGCGTGGCTCAACTCGGGTGGCGCGGGAACGATGGGCTATGGCGTTCCCGCGGCAATGGGTGCCAAGGTCGCAAACCCCGACCGGGTGGTGTGGGCGATCGATGGCGACGGCTGCTTCCAGATGACCAACCAGGAGTTGGCCACCTGCACGATCAACAACATCCCGATTAAGGTCGCGATCATCAACAACTCGTCGCTCGGCATGGTGCGCCAGTGGCAGACGCTGTTCTACGACGGTCGCCACTCGTTCACCGACCTGAACACAGGGCACGACACGATCATGATCCCCGACTTCGTGAAGCTGGCCGACGCCTACGGATGCCTCGCCATCCGTGTTACCAAGCAAGACGAAGTGGATGCGGCAATCACGCTGGCCCTCGAAACCAACGACCGCCCCGTGGTGATTGACTTCGTGGTTAGCCGCGACGCGATGGTGTGGCCGATGGTGCCGCAGGGCGTCGGAAACTCGAGCGTTCAGTACGCCCGCGATCACGCCCCCGAGTGGGAAGAGGAGTAGACCGATGAGCCACGTCCTTTCCCTGCTGGTCGAAGACAAACCCGGCCTGCTGACCCGCGTCGCCGGTTTGTTCGCCCGGCGCGGGTTCAACATCGAGTCGCTCGCCGTGGGCAAAAGCGAGATCGAGGGCCTGTCGCGCATCACCGTTGTCGTGGATGTCGAAGAGCTTCCGCTTGAGCAGGTCACCAAACAGCTCAACAAGCTGATCAACGTGATCAAGATTGTCGAACTCGACCCGGCCCAGTCGGTGTCCCGTGAGCACCTGCTGATCAAGGTGCGGGTCGATAACGGAACGCGGTCGCAGGTGCTCGAAGCGGTGAACCTCTTCCGCGCACGAGTGGTGGATGTCGCGACCGACGCTCTCGTAATCGAGACCACCGGCGACTCGGGCAAGATCGAAGCGTTTCTGAGGGTGCTGGAGCCGTATGGCATCAAAGAGATCGCGCAGAGCGGTCTGCTGGCCATCGGTCGCGGCTCGAAGAGCATCACCGAGCGAGTTTTCAAGAACTAACCCTGTCGCGGGTTGAGCGCGTCGAGACCTCACCGACTAACAACAACAAGGAGAACAATCGTGACCGATGTCATCTACGACAAGGACGCCGACCTGTCGATCATCCAGGGCAAGAAGGTGGCCGTGATCGGCTACGGCTCGCAGGGCCACGCCCACGCGTTGAACCTTCGCGACTCGGGTGTCGAGGTCAAGATCGGCCTCAAGCCTGACTCGAAGAGCGTGCAGAAGGCAACCGAGGCAGGCTTTGAGGTGCTGACCGCCGCCGAGGCCGCGAAGTGGGCCGACGTGATCGTCATCCTTGCTCCTGACCAGCACCAGCGCGGGCTGTTTGCCGCGGACATCAAAGACAACCTCGAAGCTGGCAATGCCATTCTCTTCGGGCACGGCTTCAACATCCGATTCGGATACATTACGGCCCCCGAGGGCGTCGACGTGATCATGGTTGCCCCCAAGGGACCGGGTCACACCGTGCGCCGCGAGTACGAGGCCGGCCGAGGCGTTCCCGTGATCGTCGCCGTTGAACAAGACGCGACCGGCGGCGCATGGGACCTCGCGTGGAGCTACGCGAAGGGCATCGGTGGCCTTCGCGCCGGCGGCATCAAGACCACCTTCACCGAGGAGACCGAGACCGACCTGTTCGGTGAGCAGGCCGTTCTGTGCGGCGGCACCTCGCAGCTCGTGATGTACGGCTTCGAGACCCTGATCGAGGCTGGCTACCAGCCGGAGATCGCCTACTTCGAGGTGTTGCATGAGCTCAAGCTCATCGTTGACCTCATGTGGGAGGGTGGCATCGCCAAGCAGCGCTGGTCAGTTTCTGACACCGCCGAGTACGGCGATTACGTCTCTGGCCCGCGCGTGATCGACCCCTCCGTAAAGGAGAACATGCAGGCCGTGCTCAAGGACATCCAGTCGGGTGCCTTTGCCGAGCGTTTCATCGCGGACCAGGATGCTGGAGCCCCCGAGTTTCTCGCCCTGCGCGAGAAGGGCGCCGCTCACCCGATCGAGGCGACCGGCAAGAAGCTGCGTTCACTCTTCGCGTGGAAGCAGCAGGACGAGGACTACGTAGACGGTTCGGCCGCCCGCTAGTTTCTCCCGAGCAACACCACAGAGGACCCTCTCGCGCTGCGGAAGGGTCCTCTGTGGCGTAGGTCGCGTGCTTGGTCGAGCGGTGGGGTCAGTCCAGCGCGGCACGGGGAAGACGACAGAACTGCCCGTCCACCCCCGAAAACGTGATGGCTCTGACGGATCAAGAATGCTACGTTCAGCACAGGAGTTGTGCGGGGTGGCACCTCTCCCAGACGCCCGGGGGGTCGTGTTATGTGGGTTAGCCGTCGACTTGCAGGTGCAGGGGCACTGAGCGCCATTGTGATTTCAGCGCTAATTTTCGGCGGGGTCGTTGCGCCGGCGAGCGCAGAGGCCAGCGCCATCGTCTCGGGAACCGTCTCGCTCGGTTCCGTTGACGTGGCTGCAGCCGCAAACGTTCGCGTTGAATACACTCTTGGCGGACAGGCCCATAACGACGGGGATTTTGTAACCACGGCCGCCGATGGCAGCTACACCATTACCGGCCTCCAGCGCGCGAGCTACTCGCTGTACTTCAACTACACGGGTGGCGATGGGTTTTTCAGTCGATGGCTCGGTGCGTATCCCTACCTCGACCGAGCCAACCCCGCCGATGCGACCGTGTTCGATCTCAGTAAGAATGATCTCGTCGATGCGGATGTGACCCTGTCCGCTTCCGTGTCCTTGGGCGGAACAGTACAACTGGGCTCCAACGCTGCCGGTGCAGCAAGCGTGTCCGTGCGCTACCAGACACTCACCGGCCCTGGGGTGTGGTCCGATGAGAGCGCGCCGACATTCGTTGACCAGTACGGTCGGTACACGTTCGCGAGCCTTCGCCCGTCGCCCTACTACCGTTTGCATTTCTCGTCGGTAAACGCCCCGAACTATCAGGATGATTGGTACTCGGGCAATGTCGCGGTTCCCGACAAGACATCGTTGTTCGAAGTCGCTGGTGATAGACCCATCATTTACGATGCAGTTATTCCGCTCAAAGGATCAATCACCGGAACCATCTCGCTTGGCACAACAGCGGCGAGGGCGCCCGCGGGCAGCGTGACTGTCACTGCCGCGGCATCCGCGAACCCAACTGTGCCGCTGCCAGGCGTGAGTACGACCGTTGACGGCCAAGGCAACTACACGCTGCGTGGTCTCAACGCCGTCCCGCATCGCCTCACTTTCACATTCGGCGGCGTCGGTAGCTTCGAGCAGATCACGACCACAACGGTCGACGTGCGTGCGGGTGAACGTGCGGATGCCACAATCCCTAAGCTCGCGTCGCCTGGAATCCCGCCTGCCAATGCCAGGCAGACCCAGGCGGTTGTCCCCACCACGGGTTTGTGGGGCTACGTCTCTGACACCGCTGGAGTTGCTCTCGCGAACGTGCGTGTCTATGCCAATGCCATCTATAAGAGCGGCCCGAGCGCAGGCATCGTCGCGGAGGAGTATTCGGCCACGACCGGCCCCACGGGCCGCTACGAGTTCACGGTTCTCCCGGCCGATTCGAACTACAAATGGGTGTTGTTTTACGAAGGGTCTGCGAGCTTCGCCGCGCAGATGTCTGGGGGATCGAGCTACTACTTCGCGCCTGACTATGTGAACGTGGTCGCGAACAAATCGCTGGGTACCCCTCTCGTCAAGCTGCTTCGTGGCGGCGTAATTTCTGGCACCGTAACGAGTACCAGCATCCCAAGTCTCGAGTTCACCTCGGGCAAGGTCTCGGTCGAAGTTCTGGTGAGCGACTTCAGCTCTGGCAGCGCGAAATGGGTTCGCACAGGCGATGTGCGGCCGGTGAGTTCAGATGGTAGCTACTCCATCGCGGGTCTTGCACCGGACCAATACCGCGTCACGGTCACCTACGCGGGCTCGCTAGGCACTGGTGACCTCAGTTCATCCACGATTGTCGTCACCGAAAACAGCCGAACCACCTTTAACGCTCTGCTCACGGTGCAGAAGTTTCCCGCTGGCTCCCTTGTAAGCCTCGCGAATTCCTCTACCGTCTACCTGTTGGACGGGAAGACCAATTTGGTGAGACTCGCTTCACTGGAAGTTGCGGCTGACTTCGGAATCAGCGCAACCGCAGGAACCATCCCCTCGCTCTCGGGCTATAGCGTGAGCGCGGCGCCGTTGAGCAACCTTGTCGGTTGTTCCAGCGCCCGATACCTTGCGGCTGAGGGCAAGCTCTGGTCTGTGATTGCCACGCTCGTCTCCGCAGTGCCGTATACCGCTCTGGATGCAACGACCTGCGCCAATCTGCCGAAGTCGTCGGTGGTGGTGCGAGGCGCGGTTTTGGTGCGCACCCCCACCGGAACGATCTGGCTGATCGACGCCGATGGCAAGCGTCGCCGCGTGCCGGCCACCGTGAGCCCCGCTCAGCTCAGCGCGCCATCGGCACCTCAGGTGCTCAAGGTTGGTTCCGCGTTCGTTGCTGCACTGCCACTCGGACCGACGATAATCGCGCCCGGTACCCTGGTTAACACGTCGGGGAGTACTGCGGTGTTCCTGATCGACGGGCTGACGACGCTAGTTCCTGTGCTCTCCACAGCCGTCGCCGCGGATGCAGGAATTGTTGCAGCGCCGATCACGGTGCTGGCGAGCTCGATCTCAGCAATGAAAAAGTCGACGATTCCGCTGTCGAACGTCATCATCTGCGAAAGCATTACCTACATGGCCGGGTCAGGCAAACTGTGGCGAATCGAACCCGCACTGGTCGCCGGGTTGGCGAAGGTAACCCTGTCCGCCAGTACGTGTGCGGCGCTGCCGAAGTCGGCGTCTGCGATCACGCGCGCACTTCTCGCAAAGGCGGCTTCGGCATCCACGATTTACGTTATCGGGCCGGGCGCAACCAAACGTCCATTGCTCTCGGACGCCTCTGTCGCACAGCTTGCCGCCCCTGACGCTGGCGTAACGCTCACGGTGAACAGCTCTTTCCTGTCCGCGCTGCCGACAGGTGCCACGGTGCTCCCCGTCGGCGGACTGATCAGGGTTGGCATCGGGACGGCGATCTATCTGGTGAACGGGCAGACGAGCGTGATCCGCATTCCGCGGGTTGCCACAATGAAAGACTTCGGGTTACCGACGGAAATCTATTCGGTGCCATCGCTAACAGGCCTCACGGTGGCGACAGCGAAACTGAGCAACTTTGTCTCTTGCGATGGAATGACATGGCTAGCCGCGGCAGGTACCCTTCACGCCGTTGCGGCCGGAGTGACCGGAAGCCTTCCGATCACGACCCTATCGGCCGAGGTGTGCAAGCAGCTAACCCGCAGCCCCGACGTCGCCACCTCGAAGCTTTACCTGCGAGCGCTAGGGTCGACTGCGATCCTGGCGGTCGTGAACGGCCGGAAGTCGACCTACACCGGTGCGACTCCGGTCACCCATTTCGCTGTTTACAGCGCATTCATCCTCACGATTCCGGGCTAATCCAGCCGGCCTGGGGTACACGGATGGGCAACTGCTGGGCAGGCGTCGCGGGCCTGGGAATCCTACCCACGCTGTACAGCCGGCGGCGGACGCCGTTCACGCGACACCAACCCGTATAACCCCTCCCGTTCACCTCCGTCGGAGATGGTTGCCGCGTGCTCAGGGTCCCGCTTGCCATCCTGTTAGTTTCCGCGTTCTCGGCGGCGGGGGTGGTGGCCACCGCTAACGCAGCGGAGGGGCCGAGCATCCTCATCAACGAGCTCGCCAACGGGGGAGCCGACTCCAACTCCGACAGCTTCTTCGAACTGCGCAACTTTGGTGACCTCGCGGTCGACTTGACCGGCTGGCACGTGTACCGCTGCAGCGTTCAGGGGCTGCGCAGCAACGTTGGCCGCCCCGAGTCCGACCTCACGGGGGTGGTGCTGCAGCCAGGTGAGATCTACACAGTCTCCAAAAGCGGAATGCCGGGCGATGCTCACGTGACCCAGCCGTTCGCGTCGCAGGGCTTCGGCCTGTACCTTGAGGCACCGGATGCCCGGCTCGTCGACCGCGTCGGTGTCTACCCGAACGCGCCGTGGCCCACCGAGAGCGAATGCACCACGGCGGGGCGCAACCTGCCCAACAGCCTCAACTTCGCCGCGGGGGAGAGTTGGCAGCGCCTCGGCACCGCCCCCAACGACTTCGTCGCAGCGCCGTCAACGATCGGCGCGCAGAACGTCACGAACGCTCCCGTCGCCGCTGCGACGACCGTGGTGGTTTCCGAGGTGGCCGCGTCGGGACCGGCCGGCAGCGAGGACGAGTTCGTGGAACTCGCCAACGTTGGCGCCACCGACCAAGACATCAGTGGCTGGCAGCTTTTCCGCTGCACCGCCGGCGGCAGGGTGACCTCCGGCACTCTTCAACTCACGGTGCCCGGCGGCACCGTGATCGGCGCCGGGGAACGCTGGGTTGTCGCGGGCCCCGGCTTCTCTGGCGCCGCGGATGCCCGCTACTCGAAGCCGATGGCTGAGCCGACCTTTGGTGTGCTCGTGCAGTCGGCATCCGGTCAACTCGTTGACCGGATAAGCGTCTCGTCGCACATCGACAGCGCGTGCCAAGACGGGGACAGCAAGCTGCCCGCCATGCTCGACGCGGTCGCCGGAGAGAGCTACCAGCGCGTTGGCGGCCAGTATCTGATCGCCGGTCGAACGCCCGGCCAGCCGAACGCGACCGTCGCCTCGAGCGTGTTCGCGCAGTCTTTCGCTTACCCCACCACCCCCGCCGTCGCGATCAGTGAGATCGCGACCGACCCGGCCATCGAGGGGATGCCCGCGGGCAGCGTGCAGAGCAACTTCATCGAGCTTGGCAACTACGGCCCCGCGGCCGTCGACATCGGCGGCTACACGGTGCGCCGCTGCGAGGCCAACGGAATGCGCAGTGTCGCGCCCCAGTTCACCGTGCCCGCTGGCACCCGATTGGCGCCGGGAGCGGTGTACCTCGCGGCACGCGCTGGTACCGACGCGGCATCCGCTGCAGACATCACATACGACCAGTCGCTCAACTTTCTCGGCACGGGCGTGTGGGTCGACGATGCCAGCGGCACCCGTGTGGACAGCGTCGGCATCTTCGCCGCCAACGAAATGGATTCGAGCAACGTCATCGACAGCCCGTGCAGCAAGGGAATGGCGCTGACGACCTATCTGCCCGACCGCATGTTGGGTGAGACCTTCCAGCGCGCGCAGTTCACCGGCGATGACCTCGCAGACTTCATCGCGTCGGCGTCGACACCCGGCACAATCGACCTGCGTCCGTGGGCGGATGCCACCGCCAGGGTAGTCACGTCATCAACGGCCGCGCTGCCCGCGCCGTTGCGCCTGCGTGACACGCATCGCCTCACGGCCGACGTGACTGCCGCCCCGCTTGAGGCGTGGTCGGGATCCAGCGCGCAACCCCTCGTATCCCTGAGCGGTGACGCCGAGGTAGCACTCGATGTCACAGCTCCCGCCGCCGCGGTAGACAACGGTTTTGGCTACCCGTACCAGCGCTTTGTACTCGACGCCAGCGGACTGCGGCCGGGTTCGACGATCGGCTGGAGTGGGCAGACCGTTGCGGGAAATGAGGTGCAGCTGTCGGTCTGGTCGGGCGGGGGCTGGCGTCAGCTCGCCGCTGGATCGACCAACCTCGTTGGAAGGCTCGAGGCAGCCGACCTCAGTGACGCCACAGTTGCCGTGCTCGTGCAAGACGGCCCGCGCACCCAGCCTCGACTCAGTCAGGCGGCCGACGGGCTTCTCGAGAATCCGGGCGACTATGACTTCGCGATCACCCACATCACCGACACGCAGTACCTCTCAGAGAGCTACCCGGAGGTCTACGCGCAGCTGGTGAGCTGGATTGCCGACAACGCGTCCGAACGAAAGATCGCCTTTGCCACCCACACCGGTGACCTGATTCAGAACTGGGTCGACCCCGACCAAAACCAGGTTCGTGCGCGAATCGAGTTCGAGCGGGCATCCGCGATTCAATCGATTCTGGATGACGCTGGCGTGCCCAACAGCGTGCTGCCCGGCAACCACGACTCGAAGCGCGGGGTCACCGAAGACCTGTTCAACGAGTATTTTCCGCCGAGCCGCTACGAGGGCACCGCGTGGTATGGCGGTTCGATCGCACCCGGAGACAACAGCTCCAACTTCTCTACCTTCGAGCACGAGGGTGCCAGGTTTCTGATGCTGTCGCTGCCGTATGCGTACGGCGAGCGGGAGATCGCATGGGCCGAAGAGATCGTGACGAGTCATCCCGACTACAACGTGGTGATCTCTACCCACGAGCACGTGATGCCGAAGACGCTGGACGAGGCCGCGCACCGCTCGTCGAACTCGCGCTGGGTGTCGCGAGGCGGCGCGCTGTGGGATCGGGTAATCGCCCCGAACCGCAACGTAATCGTCGTGCTGTCCGGTCACTTCCACGGCATCGGGCAACTTGTCACTGAGAACGCGGGTGGTATCGAGGGGCACACGGTTGTGGAGCTGCTCGCCGACTACCAGGAGTTTCGAACCCACACGGGCGAGCGTGCGACCGGTTTCTACCGCATGTTGCAGGTCGATGTGGATGCCGGTGCCATCGCCGTCGACACCCGCTCGGTGCGTCTCGCCGAGAGCTACAGCTTTGACTACGACTACCGGCAGTTTTTACCGGACAACGGGCAGCCCACGACGCCCTCCAACGCGAGGCCGTGGCGCATCGTCGACTCGGGACTTCAGGGGAGATACACGGCGGCGGACGACGAGTTCATGGCCTACGTCGAGTTGCAGCATCCGAAGCTGGTGACCACCACGACGCTGACGGTAGGCCCTGCGCCCCTCCGGTGATCGAGCGAGGTCGAGATCCGAGCGCCAGAGCAGGGTCTATTCTCCTCGTCTTATCCACTCGCCTAGGCTTGGGGGCTATGACCTTATCGCTCGGATTACCCGCAATTCGGGTCTCCGAGCCGTCGACGGTCGGGCGGCCGGCGACCGGTGCCCTGATCGATACGTTCGGGCGTGTGGCTCGGGATCTGCGCATCTCGGTCACCGAGAAGTGTTCGCTGCGCTGCACGTATTGCATGCCGGCGGAGGGGCTGCCGTCCATCGCCCGCTCCGCGCTGTTGACCCCGGCGGAGATCGCGCGCCTGGTGGGCATTGCCGTGCGCGACCTTGGTGTGCGCGACATCCGGTTCACCGGCGGGGAGCCGCTGATGCGCTCAGACCTGGCCGAGATCGTGTCGCTGTCTTCTGCGGTTGCGGGCGGGGCATCCATCTCGATGACAACGAACGGGATCGGTCTCGACAAGCGCATCGACGAACTTGTCTCGGCAGGGCTTACGCGTGTGAACATCTCGCTCGACACGGTCGACCGCGATCATTTCGCTCGTCTCACCCGTCGCGACCGACTGCCCGCCGTGTTCGCCGGTATCGAGGCGGCGAAGGCGGCCGGGATCACGCCGCTCAAGATCAACGCGGTGCTGATGCGAGACACCCTCGCCGGCGCCGCCGACCTGCTCGAGTGGTGCCTGGCCCATGGGGCCCGTCTGCGTTTCATCGAGCAGATGCCGCTGGATGCCGACGAGGCGTGGGCGCGCAACAACATGGTCACGGCCGAAGAGCTGCTTACGGTGCTGGGGTCGCGGTTCGTGCTCACGTCACCGCATCGCGAGGAGGCGTCGGCTCCGGCCGAGGAGTGGATCGTCGAGGGTCACTCTGCGAACGGTGCGCCCGCCACCGTCGGGATCATCGCGTCGGTGACCCGCTCGTTCTGCGCCGCGTGCGACCGCACTCGGGTGACGGCCGAGGGAACCGTTCGGTCGTGCCTGTTCGGGGACGACGAGACCGACCTGCGCGAGCTCTTGCGCATTGGTGTGGATGACGCCGCCATCGCCGACCGTTGGCGCGCCGCCCAGTGGGGCAAGCAGGCGGGGCACGGCATGGACCTCCCGGGATTCGTTCGCCCCGCCCGCAGCATGGGCGCCATCGGTGGTTGAGGTGCGGTACTTCGCGGCCGCTGCGGAAGCGTCGGGCGTGCAGTCAGAGATGCTCTCGGCGCTGACGGTCGGCGAGCTGCGCGGGCTTCTCGTCTCACGCTACGGCGACGCGATGGCGCGAGTGCTCGCGTCGGGTTCGTTCCTCGTCGACGGCGTGGTGAGTCGCGACGATGCCCGCTCTCTTGGATTGCGGGTCGACGTGCTTCCGCCCTTCGCTGGCGGCTGAGCGGGCGCGTTCCGTGCCCGGCTGCCAGCCGAGTCGGTCTCCCTCTCGCGCTCCTCGCATTATGAAGGAAGGTCCTTCATAGTGCGAACGATTGGGGGGAGAGGGCGGGTTCCGAACGCACCGAGCTAGATCGGCTCCAGGTGCACCAGCGGGATCTCGCGGGACGTGCGCTTCTGGTAGCCCGCGTAGTTGCGGTACTTGCTTGTGATCTGCGGCCACATCGCCTCACGCTCGCGCGGTGAGGCGACCCGCGCGATCATCCGCACGGGTGCACCGCCCTTCGCCACGACGGTGACGTGCGGGTCTGCCTGAAGGTTGAGAAACCAGGCCGGATGCGTGTCATCGCCGCCCCGCGACGCCACCACGACATAGCTGTCACCGGGAGTCAACGGCGCCGTCAGCATCGTGGACCTCTTCTGTCCAGACTTTCGCCCCGTCGTCGTCAATTCGAGCACCGGCATCTCCCCGACCATCCACCCCACACGCCCGCCGGTCACCCGCAGCAGAAGCCGGTGGGCACTGTTCATGAGGCGCAGCGATCGATCAGACGGCATTAGAGACCCACCCACTCGGCCGCGCCGTCACCAAGGTGCTGCCGTTTCCAGATGGGAACGGTCGACTTGATCAACTCGATGAGGCGTTCACAGGCGGCGAAGGCTTCCGCGCGGTGAGGTGCGGCGACTGCTGCGACGAGCGCGGTGTCGCCCACGGCGAGGGAGCCGGTGCGGTGGGCCGCGGCAACGTCGAGTCCCGACTCGACGGCGACCGTCTCGCAGCATCGCTGGAGGAAGGCCTGGGCATCCGGATGCGCCTGATAATCGAGCGCAGACACCGTCGCCCCGTGGTCATGGTCGCGCACGATGCCGCGGAACGTGACCAGCGCGCCGTTCTCTGAGGACACCACAAACGCGTCGATCGCGGCCGCATCGATCGGCTCTGAAGAGATGAGTGCAAGCACGGGCATGGTCCTAGCCTGTCACCCCCGCACGGGAGTGTGTGCCAGTGAGTCGTGTTCAGCCGACCGACGGGTGAGGCGTCACTCGTGCGCCCCGCCCCCGGCGACCTGGGCAACAAGGTGCTCGAGTAGCTCGTCGAGCACAGCGATCCCGTCGTTAACCCCGCCCGTCGACCCGGGCAGGTTAACGATCACGGTGTCGCCGGACGTGCCAGCCAGACCGCGGCTGAGTGCCGCTTTCGGTGTGTTCGCGAGCCCGCGCGCGCGAATCGCTTCCGCAACACCCGGCAGCTCGCGGTCGAGCAGCGGCTTCGTCGCCTCCGGCGTGCGGTCGGTGGGGCTCATGCCCGTGCCGCCGGTCGTCACGATCACCGCGGGCGCGGTCGCGAGAACCCGCTGCAACTCGGATGCCACGTCGGCATCCGCAACGATCGTCACGGCATCCACGGCGAAACCTCGGCCCTCTAGCCAGCTCGCCAGACGCGGGCCCGTGGTGTCTTCGCGTTCGCCGA